>Ga0316202_10002110_pt1 | contig 13609 bp, 12 predicted proteins | sample 3monrhotite_MG_FD_204934 | JGI IMG/M metagenome (GOLD analysis project Ga0316202, IMG submission 204934) | Microbial mat bacterial communities from mineral coupon in-situ incubated in ocean water Damariscotta River, Maine, United States -... | ecosystem: Environmental > Aquatic > Marine >... | reverse complement strand
CTGACAATACAATATTTAATTCGGTGTTTTTCTTTAAAAACAAAGGGATGCTCGCATTTAATTTGTAACCTGAACGCTGTGCATTTGAAAATGATTGTAATTGGGCGTCTATGCCTAAACCAAACAAATTCCTGTCTTTAATGCCAATACTGTAAGTGTTGACCCCGCCTTTTCGTCCAAAACTAACGGTTGGTGCTAACGACCAATTATCCCAAGTTTCCACACTGATATTTTTTAAATCTTTATCAGCGGTAACTTTGGCATCACGAATAAAGTTTCTTGAACGTAAATGTCGTTCTAACTCGGCTAAATCTACATCATTTTTGTTACATTTTTCTATAAAAAAAGCGGATTCGTTTTCTAATGTAATTTGTTTAGTGGTGATGTGTAATGCATTGGCCCAGCGATGAAAAAATAAAATATCTTTATCCTGTTTGTTAAATATTGTGTGAGTCTTAAAGGTAATGTTTTGCTCATTACAGTTTGAATGTTCAGCACTGAAATTTATTGAGTTAGCTAAGACTGAAAAACATAATGTGCAACAACAAACACTAAGAAATAGCAGGATATTATTAGAGAATGGTAATAAAGAAAATTTGAATGATAAGGCCATTAGTATCGCTAGTGTTTTGGTGAAGTTAAGTAACCTTAACAATATATTATGTTCGTACTATTAAGAAAAGCTTAATTTATCAAACAAATAATACATTTAACAATTAAGTATTCTGTCTTTAGCTATTTAATTCAATGACGGTTTCATTAAGTGTGGCATTTTACTTTTCCATTTAGATAATATTTTTTCATAAGTGCCATCTTGATGAATATCACTCAGTTTTTGCGTTAACGTTGATAATATAGATGGTGAAGTCTTTAAATTACAAGCCAAGTAAAAATTGAGTGGTAAACTTTTCATTTCAATAACTCGTTGTAACAAATTAGTATTAATACCAGCAAGTTTTGCTCTGTGTGTGATTGTAATATCATCAGCGATAATAAAATCAATTTCAGGACGTTTAACTAAAAGTTTCAGTAATGATTTGGTGTGCTCTAAAACATACAGGTGTTTTCCTTCAATAAAGCCATTTTGCAACATACCTATATGAGTAGCATCATTTTTATTGACTGCCGTCACATATTTTTTAATGTCATTGATTTTTTTGATGAGATGACTGTTTTTATTACTTTTTAGCCCCCAAATTACCGCATTATTTTTTTCTGTGATAGGGCCAATCCAACTAAATAATTTTTCTCTAACAGGGATCCTTGCAATAGAGAAAATGCAAGTATTAGGTTTATCTAAAGATAAATTGTAGGATCTAACCCAAGAATATAAGTTTAATTTATAGTTGTAATGACTCCGCTTTAACGTTTCTATAACCACGTCTGTTGCAAAACCCGATATAACGTTATCTTCATTAATAATTTGATAGGGAGGTAAATGTTCAGTAACAAGAAGTACTGTTGGCTCAGCTGCATTGCTGTATGAAATAATGGTATTCCCAAATAGTGTCATTAGAAATAAAAAGATAAGTTTATTCATTAGGTTCAGCCTTTTGGTTAGGCAACCATTTGGTCATTATATTTTTATATTCACTCGATTTTTTTAATTTTTCAATTGCAGCCTTAAGAGTGTTAATAACGTCAGTAGATGTTGGATTACTACAAGCAAGGTAAAAGTTTGATGGTTTATCGTTTAATTTTAAATAGGGTTTAAATAAATTGGGATCTAAATGATAACGTTTTGCTCTATCAGCAATAGTTAAATCGTCAATTAAAATGAGATCTATATTTTTACGCGTATAAAGTAGTTTTAATATAGAATCTGAGTCGTTAATTACATAATAATTTTTAAATTCAATAAAACCCTGTTTAATAAGGCGCTGATGAGACATATCGTCTTTAATTACTGCGGTGATATAATTTTTAGCATCTTCTAATGATGTTAAATGAATTTTTTTATTTGACTTTAAACCGATAAAATAGGTATTGGTGGTAGCTATCGGGGCAACCCATTGAAATAAACGTTCTCGCTCTGGTGTATAAGCTATGGAAAAAATACAGGTATTTTGTTTTTTTTGAGCAATATGATAGGCACGGGTCCAAGGATGCATTTCAATATGATAACTATAAGGTGTTTTGTTTAGTGCTGCTTTTATTATTTCAGTAGAAAAACCACTAATTTCATTTTCATTATTACGTATTTGAAAAGGGGGGAGGTTTTCAGTAACCAACGTTAGTTCAATACTATAGCTAGACGTAATGACCCCTAAAAAAAGTAACAAGGAAAACGAATTAATACGACTACTTTTCTTCATATTACAAATCACACTCACTAACAAAATGTATAATTAAAACACTGATATATTTATAGTAGTCGGCTTGTTACAAACAATCTAATTTAAATGAATTATGTATTTAATTTAAGCATCGATTTGGCCATAGCTTCAGCTATTTTTATGCCATCAATACCCGCTGACAAAATACCGCCTGCGTAACCAGCACCTTCTCCAGCAGGGTATAACCCTTTAGTATTAATGCTTTCAAAGCTTTCTTTATCACGAGTTATTTGAATAGGCGATGATGTTCGTGTTTCAACAGCCGTTAAGGTAGCATTAACGTTTGAAAAACCTTTGATTTTACGATTAAAGGCAGGGATCGCTTCTCGAATAGCATCAATGGCATAACTTGGTAAACTAGTACTTAAATCGCAATAGGTAACCCCGGGTTTGTAAGATGGTATTACTTCGCCATGTTCACCGGTAGCTCGACCTGCTAAAAAATCGCCAACTAATTGTACTGGTGCGTCATAGCTACTACCACCTAAACTAAAAGCTTGCTCTTCTAATTGACGCTGTAGTTGAATGCCAGCAAGAACATTGTCTTTGCCATCAATTTTAGGAAAGTCTTCAGGCGAAATACCAACAACAATGGCACTGTTTGCGTTACGTTCATGGCGAGAGTATTGGCTCATACCATTAGTCACTAATCTGCCTTCTTCTGAAGCGGCAGCGACAACGGTACCTCCTGGGCACATACAAAAGCTGTATACAGATCGACCGTTTGTACAATGATGCACTAACTTGTAATCTGCCGCGCCTAAAATTGGATGACCAGCATTTTTACCAAAACGGGCTTCATCTATAACTGTTTGTTCGTGTTCAATTCGAAAACCAATTGAAAAAGGTTTGGCTTTCATAAAAACATTATTATGGTGCAACATTTCAAAGGTATCACGTGCGCTATGACCAATAGCTAGCGCGACATGATGCGTTTTAATAAACTCTCCTGTTGCTAGGGTTATACCTTGCACCTCACCATCTTCAATTTTTATATCGTCAACACGTTGAGAAAAACGAATTTCCCCACCGAGTTCAATAATATTATTACGCATTTTTTCAACCATAGTCACTAATTTAAAGGTGCCTATGTGCGGTTTACTGACATACATAATCTCTTGGGGAGCACCGGCATTAACAAATTCAGTTAGCACTTTACGGCCATAATGCTTAGGATCTTTTACTTGGCTATAAAGTTTTCCATCTGAAAATGTTCCTGCGCCACCTTCTCCAAATTGGACATTTGACTCAGTATTTAATATTTTTTTTCGCCAAAAGCCAAAAGTGTCTTTAGTACGCTCTCGTACCTCTTTACCGCGTTCTAAAATTATCGGTTTAAAGCCCATTTGTGCTAATAATAATCCTGTGAATAAACCACAAGGCCCCATACCAATAACAACGGGGCGTTCGTTTAATTCATCAGCGGCTTGTGCAACAAAATGATAGCTAGTGTCTGGACTTTGCTTTATTTGAGTATCGTTAGCAAATTTAGCTAAGATCTTTTCTTCATTAATCGTTTTAATACTGATATCAAGTGTATATATAAGTGTAATGTTGTTTTTTTGTCTTGCATCATAACCACGTTTAAATACTGTATAATCATGTAATTGCTCAGCACTAATTTGCAATTTTGACAAAATTACTTGCTTTAATTCCTCGTCAGAATGATTAAGATCTAATTTTATATTGGTTAAACGGATCATGAAGGCTTTTCACTTAAATTATAATTAACGGGGAAATTGTTGTTATTTTACCTGAACAAGTCTTACAGCAAAACAATTTCATTTGAATTTAGCGATCACACAGGTATGATCATCATTATTATAAATTATCTCTGACTTTGTTATGGCTTTTGTAGTAACTGATAACTGTATTAAGTGTAAATACACAGACTGCGTAGCGGTTTGTCCGGTCGATGCCTTTTTTGAAGGACCAAATTTTTTGGTTATTAGCCCTGAAGATTGCATTGATTGTGATTTGTGTCCGATTGAATGCCCAGCGGGAGCTATTTATCAAGAAGATGAAGTACCCGAAGATCAAAAACAATTTATTGAATTAAACGCTGAACTAGCACAAGTATGGCCCCGTATTACAGAAGTTAAAGCACCACCTGAAGATGCTAAAGAATGGGATGGTGTATCTAATAAAATTAAACACCTTATTATGGAAAAATAATTTTATAGCGACATAATTTTTATTTTGTTATGATGCGCGCCGAGCCAAGGGGTGTGAAGGTTAGTTTAACTAACTTTTCACTGAGACGTGTAACGAACCCTTTGAACCTGAACCGGATAATACCGGCGTAGGGATGGCATTGAAAACATGTATTTATATAATATTTAAGTCTTTTATTTCACACTTTGTATATATAAATAGAAAATGTTTTTAAATAACCGCCTCCATGTGCCGGATCCCATAGCGTAACTTAATGAGATCCAATAATGCCCTTGTCAAAAACAACACTTGCGATAGCAATAAGTCTAAGCTTTACCTCTTTTATTAGCTTTGCAGACGACGTAACAATTAAAAACAGTAACGATAACATTGAAGTTATCACAGTTAATGGTGATTTTCGCCAACACAACTTACAAAAAACAGCCGCTTCGTTATCAGTTTTAACTAATAAAAACATTAGTGAACGTAATGCCCAAAACCTTGAAGAGTTAATTGCTATTGCACCTAACGTTAATTTTTCTAGTGGTTCTCAACGGGCTCGTTATTATCAAATTCGAGGGATTGGTGAACGGAGTCAATTTAATGAACCAATTAACCCCTCGGTAGGTTTAATTATTGATGATATTGATTTTAGTGGTATTGGCAGTATTGCTTCAACCTTTGACGTTTACCAAACTGAAATATTTCGCGGCCCACAAGGGACACGTTTTGGAGCTAGTGCGATGGCGGGGGTAATTAACATTACCACCAATGCGCCAAGTGACGAATTTGAAGGGGCTATACAACTTAAAGCTGGAAATTATAACAGTTACGGTACTGGCATTGTGTTATCAGGCCCAGCATCAGAGCAAGTTAATTATCGTTTAGGCGTTGAGCAATATAACAGTGATGGTTTTATTAAAAATACTTTTTTAAAGCGAGAAGATACAAATAATCGTGATGAATTAACTGTTCGCGGTAAATTAGCTATTACGGCAAGTAATGAACTAACCATTGATTTAAGTGCTTTCTATTTCAATTTTGATAATGGCTATGATGCTTTTTCCCTTGATAATAATCGTAATACTATGTCTGATCAACCAGGTTTCGATCAGCAAAAAACCTCAGCATTTGCGAGTAAGTTTATCTACACGGGTATCCGTACTCATGATTTGATCACAACGTTTACTTATGCCGACTCAGAGCTAGGGTATGGTTATGATGAAGACTGGGCTTATGTTGGCATTTCAGCACCGGAAAATATCAACAATCAAGCTTTTGCTTACTGGGAATACTCCTCAACTGATCATTATTTTAGAAGCCGTCAAACCTTTACTGTAGACATGCGTGCTGTTTCTAAAGTCGACAATAGAATATTTAATGGTTCTACTAGTTGGGTTGCGGGTATTTATTATAAACAGGATGGTGAAGATTTAGATCGTCAATACACCTATTTAACGAATGATTTTTCATCTTCATTTAATACGAAAACCTATGCCGCTTATATACAGTTTGATAGCCAGCTAAATAACACGCTTACCTTAACGACAGGACTGCGTTTTGAGCAACGTAATGCTGATTATCAAAACACAGACTTGCTTACGACTAATATTACCGATAACAGTGTTTATCGAAACATTACTGATAATATGCTTGGTGGTAAAATGGTATTAGCATACCAACAAAATAATAATACTTTATGGTATGGACAAGTTAATCGTGGATATAAAGCCGGTGGTGTTAATACTGATGGCTCGCTAATTGATAATTTACGTTTATTCTCTCCTGAATATGTTTGGAACTATGAAGCGGGCTATAAAGTTAGCATCTTAAATAACCAAGCATATATACGTGCAGCTTTGTTTTATATGGACAGAAGCGATGTTCAAGCTAAAAGTTCATTTATTACCACACATGCAGATGGAAGTAGCGAGTTTACTGTTTTCATCGATAATGCTACTAGCGGTAGTAATAAAGGTATTGAAATTGAAAGCGCATGGCAAGTTAATGAAAATATAGAAATTTATGGTGCGTTGGGCTTTCTAGAAACTCAGTTTGATCATTTTATTAATGCTGAAGGGGCCGATTTGTCAGGACGAGCACAGGCACATGCGCCAAATTATCAAATTAATTTAGGAGTGAATTATCAGCTAAATAATTATTGGTTAGTGAATGTCTCGTTCGATAGTAAAGACGATTTTTATTTTTCAGTTAGTCATAATGAAAAATCAAAAAAAGTTGAATTGTTTAATGCGTCAATTACTTATATGAAAGATAACTGGCAAGTAAAATTATGGTCTCGTAATCTATTTAATCGTAATTATGCCACCCGTGGTTTTTATTTTGGTAATGATCCTCGCGATGGTTATACTGCAAAGCAATATACTCAACTTGGTGAACCATTAGTATTTGGTGCTACTTTGGATTATCAATTTTAGTTATTTAGATATTCGTTTCAGGTTATGAATGGTTTGCTATTAAGCCGATCAAACATAGCCTGAAATTTTGAGGAGTAATAATGCAAATATCAATAGAATTAAGTTTATACCCGTTGGCTGAGCAACAATTTAAAACTGAAATTTGGCGTTTTATTAAAAGACTACGAAAAATTGAAGGTTTACATGTAATAACTAACGGTATGAGTACTCAAGTTTTTGGTGACTATGATCTTGCGGTAGACAGTGTTATGCGAGAAATAAAGCAAGTGCATCAAGAACTAGGGGCAGCGGTGTTTGTTTGTAAATTTATTACCGGCGATAGATCACAAGTAGAGCCTGAAAGTTAATGCACAGTTTACTGAGTTACTATTTAACGTTACCAAGTAGTGAAATAGCTGCAGTTTTATTATCATTAATCTATGTCATCTTGGCTGCAAAAGGTAATATTTGGTGCTGGCCTGCAGCATTTATTAGCACGGCTATTTACACAATAATTTTCTATGATGTTGCCTTGTTAATGGATAGTTTTCTAAGTGTTTACTATATGTGCATGGCTATTTATGGTTGGTATTCTTGGCGCCATGCTAACAAAAAAATTCAGTCAGATTTCAATTCTCACAATAATGATGACCTTGAAATTAGCCGTTGGACTTGGCAAAAACACAGTAAAATCATTCTGCTTTTAGCCTTGTTAAGTGTTGTTGTGGGTTATTTCATGTCTACATATACTTTTGCCTCGTTTGCCTATTTAGATAGTGCAACCACGGTCTTTGCTATTTTTTCGACATATTTAGTGGCTAAAAAAGTATTAGAAAATTGGCTTTATTGGATCGTAATAGATTTTGTCTCGATTTATTTATATGTTGAAAAATCTTTACAACCTACAGCTTGGCTATTTGCTGCTTATGTTGTGATCGCGTTATATGGTTATTGGAAGTGGTTAGCAACATATAAACAGCAAAATTTGCGGGTATTATCACCGGCATTAAGTACTCATTAAAGATGTCTCAATTAATTCAACAATTAACACAATTACCTTGTTTTGATAAGATTATCCAAGTGCATATGCTATATTCTGGTTTGAGTGCGCAGACCTTTAAAGTGCAAACACAGCAAGGAGAATTTTTTGCAAAACATATTGATGCAGGTTTATATGTAAGTACTGAAGTTCAATGTAACCTTATTACCGCAGCGCAGGGTTTAACCCCGAATGTAATATATTATAATAAACAATGGCTTGTGAGTGACTTTATTCAAGGTGAAAATATTGCTAATTTAACGATGTGTTTAGATGACAAATTAGATATAGTCACTTCGTTAATGGTTAGTTTACATCAGCAAAGTATAAATTTACCGCCTTTAAACATAAAACAAACCATAACCGATTTATTAAATCCATTATATTATCAACCTACACAAATTATATTATTACGAAAAATAGCACACCAATTAGATTTAAGTATTCAAGTTAAACCTAATTATGTTTGTCATGGCGATGCTAATTTTTCTAATGTGTTATTAGCAAAAAATGAAAATAACAAACCCTATTTAGTTGATTTTGAATGTGCGTGTAAAGCTGATATTGAATTTGATTTGGCAATGCTCTTAGCGATTAATAATCTAGATAAATCATCCTATAAAGCGGCGTTTTATTATTATGAAAGCCATTCTACGTTGTATAGAAAAACAAAGATAAATACTGATTTAGTTATGCGTTACTTGGGTTTTTCTTTTTTAATCAATGCATTATGGTTTTATAATAGATTTCAACAAAATAGTACTAATACATACTATAATCGAGCTAAACAACAGTTTAGTTTATTCGATAACCTGAATATATTTGACGCTAAACTTAATGAGCAAATGAGATAAGCAGTACTATTGTTACGATTAAACACGCTGTTAAATAGCTAAAGCTCACTCATAATGTAAATAATATACCTATTCCTTGGACAAGATGTGAATTGGAAAGAATTAATTGAAAATAAAAACCGCTTTTTTTGGGTGCTTCATAGTGCCGGTTGGTTTGGTTTTGCGCTAATACATTATCTTGGCTCGCTATTACATGATTTACGCGATATTTTTGTAGTTATTATTTTTTTAAATGCCTATGCAGGTTGGTTATTTACCATTCCGTTACGTTATATATATCGCCGTGCGTGGAATTTATCCCCATTAAAAATAGCGTTAGTGGTTATTTTTAGTTCTTACTTTACTGCTACTTTGTGGCAGGTCGTTAAAAATATAAATTATTGGGAAATATATAAGCATGGCTACAAGCCTGATTTTTGGCTGCTTTATACGCAAAATAGTGTTTGGTCATTTTATATTTTATTAAGTTGGAGTGGTTTGTACTTTGGTATTAAATATTATCAAATGTTACAAAAAGCCAAACAAAACGTATTACACGCGAATACTGTTGCCCATCAAGCTCAACTAAAAATGTTACGTTATCAATTAAATCCTCATTTTTTATTTAATACGCTAAATGCCATATCTACTTTAATTTTAGTGAATGAAAATAAAACGGCAAACAAAATGGTAACCCGATTAAGTGAGTTTTTACGTTATTCATTAGATAAAGATCCTATGAAAAAAGTAACTTTAACAAGTGAAATACAAGCTTTAGAATATTATTTGGATATTGAGAAAGTGCGTTTTGAAGAACGCCTAAACGTAACATTTACGATTAACAAAGACTGCGATAATGCACTTGTACCAAGTATGATCTTACAACCATTAGCAGAGAATGCGATTAAATACGCTGTAGCAGCACAAGAGCAGGGTGGTTGTATAACTATAACGATTGAAAAATTTGGTAATGATTTACTTATAGAAATGGCTGATAATGGCCCCGGAGCTAAAATACAACAAGGTAATCTCTATCGCGAAAATGGTATTGGCTTAGTTAATACCCGCGAACGTTTACAAGCTTTGTATCATGATAAATTTTCGTTAGTTGTTGCCAATAACTATCCTCGTGGTGTTAAAGTAAACATAAGGATACCGTATCAAGTGAGAAGTCGTACATGAGCCAAATATTAAGAACTATGATAGTAGATGATGAACCATTAGCACGTAAGGGTTTAGAAGTGCGTTTACAAGCATATTCTGATATTAATGTGGTTGCGCAATGTGCTAATGCTAAAGCAGCACTCGAAATACTCGCAAATGATACAATTGACTTAATGTTTCTCGATATACAAATGCCAGGCTTAAATGGCTTTGAAATGCTAGAACAAGTAATTAAGCAAGATATAAACTTACCTATGGTGGTGTTTGTTACCGCGTTTGATGAATTCGCTCTAAAAGCTTTTGAAGTACATGCACTTGATTATTTATTAAAGCCGGCGGATGAACACCGGTTAGATCAAACCATTAATAAAATTCGTTTTCATCATCAAAGTATTAAAAACAGTGATCACCAAAATAAACTGGTACGTTTGGTTAGCGACGTTACAGGGAATGATTATCAACAAATAATGGACGAACTAGAAAGTGATAAACCTATAATATTAGAACAATACTCTGATATTTTAGCGATTAAAGATGGCGGTGAAGTGAGTAGGGTACCTATAAAAGAAATACTGTGGATTGATGCAGCTGGTGATTATATGTGTGTACACACCGAGACAACAACCCATATTTTACGCCAAACCATGAAACAACTAGAAGAAACATTAGATCCTCGCCAGTTTGTACGTACTCATCGTTCTATTATTGTAAATCAGCATTATGTGAAAAAATTTTGTAGCCAACTTAACGGCGAATATTATCTTATTTTACAAAATGGTAAAGAATTAAAAGTCAGTCGAAGTTATAAAGAAAAAGTTAAGCAGTTAATGTATTCTTAATTATAGTCATATTATTTTGATGTTTGTGCCGATATCGCTAAGATACTATTTTGAGCATCAATTAAACCTTTATTCACTTGTTTTTGATGTTTTATAACGCTTGATAAGGGAGCATAAATAATTTCGTTATTTTGTTCCCCGATCATCACATTAGATTTATCATCAATTATTGCCTGAATGGCACCGACCCCCATTTTAGTTGCTAAAATTCTATCTTTTGCAACAGGCGACCCACCTCGTTGAATATAACCAAGCACACAGGCTGTACAATCAGTTTGTGTTTCAGCTTTTAAATCTAAAGCTAATTGTTGTGCACCACCTTCCCATAGATTTTCGGCGATAACGATAATATAACTAGAGTGGCAATTTTTTTGTGCTTTTTTAATGTCGTGAGCAATCTCAACTAGTCTTGTTTTTTTATTATCATTGGAAAAATTTTCAAATGATAATACTTGTTCCGCAGCACAAGCAACCCCCACATTAAAGGTAATATGACCACTTTTTCGTCCCATTAACTCCACAATAAACACTCGCTCAAAAGCATCCGCCGTATCGCGAATTTTATCTATCGCATCGATAGCAGTATTAACAGCCGTAGCAAAACCTATCGTGTGATCAGTTTCGTCTATGTCATTATCAATAGTACCCGGAATACCAATTACTTGCCCCGACCAAAATAGTTGAAGTTTTAATAAGCCCTTAAATGAACCATCACCACCAATGACTATTAACGCATCAATATTATTTTTTATTAAAGTGTTCGCGGCTTGTTTTATACCCGCTTCTTGATAAAAATCTTTGCAACGAGCACTTTTTAACAACGTACCGCCTTTATTAATTAATCCGTGTACCTCTAACGGTTCAAGGTTGGTAAAATCTTGATTAATAAGCCCATTGTAACCATGTTTAAAACCAATTACTTCTATCTGATAATGGTGTGCAGCTAAAACAACAGCGCGAATAGCAGCATTCATGCCGGGTGCATCGCCACCACTTGTTAATAAACCGATTTTTTTTATTTTTTTCATCATACTGTCGCAAATAAAGGTTTGTTTAAATATAAAGTTTTTAAGTTAAAAAGTAAAAAGGTAGCCGAAGCTACCTTGATATAACGAGAAAACGCCTCAAAAAAATTAAGGTTGTAAATGTGCTTTGGTTATTTTTAATACCTTTAAGGTATTTGTTGCACCAACCGTTTCCATTAAATCACCATGAGTAAAGATTACGATGTCATTAACATTTAAATGAGCAGTTTTTAATACTTCTTTTAAAACAAGATCAGATAACGCTGAATAATCAGTGTCTGTAGAATCAAAATGTACAGGGTAAACGCCACGATAAATAGCCGTTTTATTTAACGTTTTAGCATGACGAGACAATGAATATATCGGTAATCCTGACGTAATTCGTGACATGATTTTACTCGTATGTCCCGATTCAGTTAGCGCAATAATTGCCTTTACGCCATCTAAATGATTTGCGGCATACATGGCAGATAAAGCAATGGTTTCAGACACTTCTGAAAACATCATTTCAATGCGATGGTTCGAGGTATTAACCGAACGATGTTTCTCTGCACCTACACAAACTTCAGCCATAGCTTTTACGGTTTCTACGGGATATTTACCTGCAGCAGTTTCAGCACTAAGCATTACGGCATCGGTGCCATCTAATACCGCATTAGCAACGTCCATCACTTCTGCACGGGTTGGCATTGGTTGCTCAATCATTGTTTCCATCATTTGTGTTGCCGTAATAACTACACGATTTAATTGACGACAACGAGCAATTATATGCTTTTGATGACCAAGTAAAGCAGCATCACCCACTTCAACACCTAAATCGCCACGAGCAACCATGCAAACATCAGAGGCAAGAATAATATCATCCAGTACTTTGTGATCATTTACTGCTTCAGCACGCTCTATTTTTGCAACTAAGCGAGCGTTACAACCAGCTTCTTGGGCTAGTAAACGTGCTTCGCGCATATCACTCGCATCTCGAGGAAATGAAACAGCTAAGAAATCAACACCAATTTTAGCGGCTGTTTTTATATCCTCTTTATCTTTACTGGTTAATGCAGGGGCGGTTAGACCACCACCCTGACGGTTAATCCCTTTGTTATTTGATAAAGGACCACCGACAGTAACTTCAGTAAAAACAGAATCACCTTTAGTTTCTAATACTCGTAGTTGTACACGGCCATCATCAAGTAATAAAATATCACCTGCGTGTACGTCTTTTGGCAATTTTTTGTAATCGATCCCTACTTTTTCTTGACAGCCTTCACCTTTAGCTAACGTTGCGTTAAGTTCAAATTTATCGCCAATAGTTAAGCGAATAGGGCCATTCTTAAAGGTTGATACTCTGATTTTTGGGCCTTGCAAGTCGCCTAAAATACCGACATATATACCTAATTCAGCAGATAATTTTCTTACTTTATTGGCTCTATCAATATGATCTTGAGCACAACCATGCGAGAAATTTAAACGGACAACATTCACTCCTGCTAGTAACACATCTCTTAATACGTTTTTATCGTCAGTTGCTGGCCCTAAGGTCGCAACAATTTTGGTTCTTCTAGGCATGAAAATCCTTAAATTTATAAATAATGGAACTAATAATAAAAAACGAACGACTATTCTTTTCGTTCAAAACGAGAACTGCGTAAGCTATCTTTAACTTTCTTTAAATTGTCTCGAAATTTGGAGCCTCTACGTAACGTAAAACCAGTTGCCAAAATATCAATCAGGACTAATTGTGCGATACGTGAAGACATGGGCATATATAAATCCGTATCTTCAGATACATCGATGGATAGTACAAT
>Ga0316202_10002109_pt1 | contig 13637 bp, 9 predicted proteins | sample 3monrhotite_MG_FD_204934 | JGI IMG/M metagenome (GOLD analysis project Ga0316202, IMG submission 204934) | Microbial mat bacterial communities from mineral coupon in-situ incubated in ocean water Damariscotta River, Maine, United States -... | ecosystem: Environmental > Aquatic > Marine >... | reverse complement strand
AGGTATCAAAGCATTGGAACATGTTATCGAACAAACAAAAGGAAGCACTGTATCTCCTACTGGTGTGCCTGCAGGTCAAGTAAGTCAAGCTGATGTTGAAGCTAAGATGAAAGACCCAAGATACTGGCAACAGGGTAGACGTGATGAAGCATTTGTTAGGGAGGTAAACAGTGACTGGCAGAGACTTCACGGGGGTAGGTAAGTATGGCGATGCCTTTATTGTAAAGTCAAGACCAAGTCATGCCGAAAGACTACAAAGTAATTTAAGATCAACAGATGTAAAAGAATGTGTAATCGCAGGCGTGAATCCTTGGCGTGCATTAATGCAACCATTTCAAGAGGATACGGCTGAAACTTATACTGCTTTGTTAAACGACGAACCTGTTATGATGTTTGGTGTAGTTAAACAACATGATCTTGTTGGTAGGATATGGATGCTTTGTAGCTATGAAGTAGAAAAGTATCCAAAAACATTTATGAAATTCTCGCCATCTATAGTTGAATACTTCCAAAGTCAGTATTATTTACTAGAAAATGTTTGTCCTGTTGATCATTACAAGACTCTTTCATGGCTTGGCTACCTTGGGTTTGACATACTTCCTGATATAATAATGCAAAATGGTTTTCAAGTAGTTAGATTTGTGCGTTGTCAGAACAATTATTATATGCCATCCATTGAGGATACACGGCCTGTAATAAGCTGATGGCCCTAACGGATAACCAGTTGAAGCAAAGAGCAGATAACCGAGAGCAACCTTAACAACAATCTGCTATATGCAGGGAAAGGACTATATAATGGCTAATACAATAGACACAGCCTTTATTAAGCAGTTCGAGTCCGAGGTACATTTAGCTTATCAAAGAATGGGTTCTAAGTTAATGAACACTGTTCGTAACGTAAGCAATGTTGCAGGAAGCGTTGTACGCTTTCAAAAAATCGGTACTGGAACAGCTTCAACTAAATCAAGAAATGGTATGGTAACTCCAATGGAACTAACACATACTACAGTAGAAGCAACGTTAGCAGACTACTATGCTGCAGAATACATTGACAAGTTAGACGAACTCAAGACAAACATTGATGAGCGTCAAGCTATTGCAACTTCTGCTGCTGCTGCATTAGGTCGTAAGACAGACGAGATTCTTGTCACAGCGATGGATGCAGGTGCTAACTCAACTCAATTACATGATACAAGTAGTGCTGTTGAAAAAGCAGACTTATTATCTGCATTTGAAACATTTGGTACAGCAAACATTCCGGAAGATGGACAGCGTTATATTGCTATGCATCCTAAAGGTTTTGCTGATCTTTTCTTAATTGAAGAGTTTGCATCGTCAGATTACGTAGGTGATCAGAACTTACCATACGCAGGTGGAATGACCATGAAAAACTTTCTAGGTTTTAACATCATGTCTACTTCTGCTATTACAGCAGGAAAGAACTTAGCGTATCATACAAGTTCTGTAGGTTTAGGTATTGGTGCTAATGTAACTACTGAGTTAAATTATGTACCAGAGAAAGTTTCTCACCTTGCAACTTCAATGATGTCCATGGGTGCTAGTGTCATAGATGACAATGGTATTTATGAACTTCTTGATAACAATTAATAGGAGGGTTTAATGGCTTATGGAGCTTCTGGACTAACAAGAATGGCAGGTGGTGGTGGCTACAATATGTGGTACTACTCAAGTGTAGACGCATTATCAGTAGTGCGTGCATCTGGCTATTTCAACGATGCAGCAGGCATGATGAATGTCGGTGACTTAGTTATTGTTTATGATAACAATGCACCAACAATCGCAATGTCAGTTGTGTTATCAAACACTGGTTCGGTTGTTGATATTGCAGACGGTACTGCAATAACAGTAACAGATAGTGACTAAAATAAATGGCATCAACGGCATCTGATTCAGCGTTGGATATTGCATCGAGAGCCTTAGTGCTTATCGGTGCAGAGCCAATTACTTCTTTTGAAAGCAGTTCAACTGAAGCATTGGTTGCGTCTAACATGTATGAAGATGTCGTTAGGTCATCTTTGTGTGTAGCAAGATGGAGGTTTGCAACAGAGCAAGCAGTGTTAAATCAACTAACAGATACCCCAACTGGTAGATTTGCTATAGCACATCAACTCCCAAGCAATCTTCTTATGCTTCATGCAGTAACAATAAACGACAATAAAATTATATACACAGTATATGGCGACAAAATATTTTCAGACTCTACAACAAACGATACGTTAATAGCCGACTATACTTATAGAGCACCTGAGACAGACTTTCCATCTTACTTTTCATTAGCTGTTCAGTATTCATTAGCATCTGTATTTGCTACATCAATAGCTAGAGATGACAAGCTTATGGAGATGATGGAAGTAAAAGCAGAAAGGTTAATGGCTAAAGCAAGAAACCTTGATAGTCAGCAACAAACATCAAGAGGATTGACAACCACGAGGTTCAGAACAAATAGGTTGAGTTAATGGCAAGGATAAGAGTACCTCAAAATAGTTTTCAGTTTGGTGAGATAAGTCCGTCATTAACCTCAAGAACAGATACGGCTGTATATAAGAATGCAGCAGAAAAAGTTCGTAACTTCTTTATACGTGGTGAGGGTGGAGTTACTAAACGACCGGGAACTAAACGTTGGCATAACTTTGCATCTGCTCCTGCTTATTCATCTGATCTAAGACAGACAGTAAGAATAGAACCATTTATATTTTCAGACGATGAACAATATATAATTGCATTTAGTAATACACGCATAGAAGTATTTCAAATCAATCCGTCTAATGGCAACATCAGTTCTATACAGGCCATTACATCACAGACTTGGTTAGTTAATACAACATCTGCACCTTATCTTGAGGAGTTTACTTTTGCTCAACAGGGTGACATTATGTTTATTTCTCATCAAACTGTTGCACCAAGAAAGCTTATTCGTACAGGATTAACTACTTTTACTGTAGAAACATTTGCGTTTGAAGAATCAGTAAATAGCGAGCATGTGTTTCAACCATATTATTCATTCCAAGACTTAGGCGTTACGTTATCATCTAGTGCAACTAGTGGTACTGGTGCAACTCTTACATCATCAGCAGATTACTTTACATCAGATCATGTAGGAGTTTACTTAAAGATAGGTCAAGCTGAAGCTAAGATTACTGCTTTCACAAATGCTACAACAGTTACAGCAACTATTTATGGAACACTTAGACAACAGTTAGATAACGATGCACTCAAAGTTTCTGAGGGTAGTGGAACTGTTCAAGTAACACATGCACTACATGGTTTAGCCGTTGGTGCATCTATTGTTATAGACAGAGCAGGAACAATAGGTGGATTAGCTATCAGTAAACTAAATGGTACTAGAACTATTACTGCTGTTATTGACGAGAATACTTATGAGTTTACAGCAGGATCAAGTTCTACATCTAATGCTTCGGCTGATGGTGGTGGTGCTCCAAGGATAGCAACAGGTGCAGCAACTACAGAATGGCAAGAGCAAAGCTACTCAGCAGTACGTGGATTTCCTGCAGCAGTTACCTTTCATCAAAACAGATTATGGTTTGGTGGTACACTAGCACAGCCTGATGGTATATGGGGTTCTAAGTCTGGGCAATATTATAACTTTGATGTAGGTGATGGTGAAGATAATGATGCACTTGATCTTACTGCAAACGTTGGTGAGATATTTACTATAAGACATTTAGTATCTAACAGAGACTTACAGGTCTTTACTACAGGTGCAGAGTTATTTGTTCAAGCACCAACAGACAAACCAGTTACTGCAGCTAATGCACAGATACGCAGGCAGACTCCGTATGGTAGTTCATTTGTAAAGCCTACAGTATTTGATGGTGCTACTTTGTTTATTCAGAAAACTGGTAGTGCATTAAGAGAATTTCTATTTGCTGACTCAGAAGCATCGTATACATCTGTAGCTGTATCAGGACTAGCACCACATTTAATAGTTGACCCAGTACAACAAACATCAATTAAGGGTGCGTTAAATAGAAGTGAGTCATATGCATTCTTACTTAATAGTGATGGTACGTTAGCTGTATTTTATTCTATACGTGGAGAACAAAAACAAGGTTGGTCCTTATGGGATACAACAGGTAAGTGGCATTCAATATGTTCTATACATGAAAGATTGTTTGTTGTTTGTTCAAGAAATGATGGCTCAGGTACAACCAAGCTATTCTTAGAAGAGTTTCAAGTGGCTATGCCTATGGATTTCTGTGATGAATTTAGTGCATCAAGTAGTGTGTTTGGTAGTTTAACTTCACACTTTTCTAATGGTGCAGTTGTTAAAGCAATTAGTGGTAATGATTATCTTGGAGAGTTTACAATCTCTGGAGCACAGATAGATGCATCATTAGCTAAATCAGGTGTGTCCACTGGCTTTATAGGTTACGCATTCGTTCCTCTCATCACGACCTTGCCAGTGGATGCAGGTATTATTGGTGGCCCTCTTACTGGAGAACCAAGAAGAATTAGCCGTGTTGTATTAGATTTACATTCTACTCTAGCTGTATCAGTCAATGACAAAGACTTAGTGTTTAGGAATGTTACTGATGATATGTCAGCAGATAGAGTGGCAGTTACAGGTAAGGAAGAGTTTAGGGTGCTAGGATACAGTCGTGACCCACGAGTTAATGTATCACAGAGTTATCCTTTTAGTTTAGACTTAAATGGTATGGTAGTGGAGGTAGCGTTCGGATGAGTTATTGGATGGTTGCAGGTGCAGTTCTAAGTGCCTATGGTTCAATGCAAGCAGGAAAAGCTAAAGCAGCAGAAGCTAGAGCACAAGCAGCACAGATAGAAGAGCAAAAAAAAGATGCTGTAGTTCAAACAATGCAAGAGCATAATATTAGGCTTGCTAACTTTCAAACAATGCAAGGCATCAATGATTCATTGGGTGGCATTATGGGCAGAGATATAGGCTCTGATCGTTCATTAAAAGCTATTAGAGAAAGAGCAAAAAGAGAGTTTGATGTTGAAGAGGGTAGACAAAGATTGCAATTTTTAAGTGGGCAAAGCAAACGATCAATGGGAATACAAACTGCAAATCTTAGAGCCAGTAATGCAAGAAGTGCAGCAAGAATACAAGCTGTAGGTAGTTTGTTAAATGCAGGAAATCAGTATTCTAAAATAAGTCCGGGAACTTCTGGTGGAGGTTTACCTGAAGTTCGGAGTGTATAATGGCAGAATTTTTAAAAACAAAAACATCAACATTTGTAAATAGACCTGTAGGAATAGTAAGTACAAATACTGGAGCAACAGAAGTTGGTAATGCAATAGCAAAACTTGGTTCTGAAATACAAGACAGAGCATTTCGTGATGCAGTTGTTGAGCAAGAAAAACTTGGTCAAAATACAGTCATGAATTTATCTGTTCTTGATGAAGATAATAAACTTGTAATGAGACACTTGCCAACTAATTTAAGTCAAGTTGCACGTAATACAGCAGAGCCATTATTAAGAAAAAAGATGTCTAATGCTATACAAGTAGACACTCAAACTGGTCTTGCTGAAATAAGGAAGACAGCTAAAAATGAAAAAGAATTTAAAGACAAAGCATTAGTTTATCTTAATCAAGTTACAGAAAGAATGAAAGAGACAGGTGGTGCAAATTATGTTGAAGACTTTAAAAATACTTTTTCTAAAGTATATGCTCAACATGGTAACGATCTAAAAATAAAAGATGGTATAAAAGAAAATGAATATCATTTAACTAATCAAGTCAAAACTATTGAATCAAGAATTGCAAATATTGTAACAGAATTTGAAACAGGTGATCCAGAAGCAGAAAACAATATTGCATCTTTAATGGTTGATATACGAAATTTACCTGATGAATATATGAACGTTAAACAAAGTGGCGTTAATAATCTTTTAGAAACCACAATGGTTGCTATGCAATTCGGTATATTAAAAAAGGGTATAGCAGGAGCAACATCAAATGATCTTGTAAAAATACAAAGTGCTATATTAAGTAATGGAGTAAATTTAGCACAAGTTCCAGAAAAGTACAAAGAAGCAACTAAGCTTGCTATTGAGTCAACAGAAACAAGTTTATTGCCAAAACTTAATGACGAACTAAAGGTTTTAAAAGGCACTGCTGATCAATTAGAGCAAGACGCAAGCCTTGAAAAAAACAGAAACGCACCCGTTAACAGATACAAATCAACAAAAAAACAACAGGAATTTAATAATAATATTATTACTGAATTACAAAATGCAAAAACTTTTGATCAATATTCTAAGATAATGGAAAAAGTAAAAGCTAGAGAAAAAGAAAATCTTAAGGATATAGGTTTGATTGGTGAGCAAACTATACTTAATAACGAAAAATCTATGTATCAAGCTATTACAGATGGTATTAAAAACAATATTCTATCAACTATACCTGATATAAAATCAGAAGATATAAATGCAATAAGGCAAGCAATAATATCAAATGGAACTAGAATTTCTGGCTTACGTCAAGAATTAATAGAGCCAGTCAAAGAAATATTAAAAGGAACACCTGATTCATTAAACAATAAACTAGCACAAGGTTTTTCACAATTACATGCCTTGGTTAAAGATAGTGAAGTTCAGCAAAAAAAAGAAGAAGAAGAGACCAATCTTAAGAACGACATTCAAGATGGTATTGCAATAACATCAAAGAAAACTAACACTCAAGCAGAAAAGATTATTTTAAATGGTAAAGATGAATCATATTTTTATACACAACAATCATTAAACGATCCAGAAATACAAAAGTTTGTAGCTACAAAAGGTTACTTGCCACCTACGATTGTAAATCAAATGCAACAATTAGCAGATGGAAATTTAGAGGGAGAAGCACGAGCAGTTGCGATTAACAGGTTTGCTAGATTCTCTAGATATTTAAATCCTAAAACTAATAATATACAAAATAAACTTACTGTTAAAGGTGGAATAAGTTCGGAAACCAATTCATTATTAATGGCTGCTTTAGATGTTGCTGAAATAAAAGGTATAGATAATTTTAATGACATATTAGATAATATTAAAATGCGTAAAGAGGATAAACCTAAGTTTGATAACTTAGTAAGAATGGTTTTGCATGATGGCAGATCAGGCGACGTTGAAAAGTATTTAAGAAATCAAGAACAAAAATTAGAATATAATGTTATTAATGAAATGAAGCCTTACGTAGAATATTTGATTTCTTCTGGAATAAATGACAAAAGCAAAATAGACGAGTTAGTTACTAACTTTATTGATTCGAAATTCTTACCTACAAATGGATTAATAGTAGATCAATTTGGCCCAGTAAATAAATCCATGTATGCTATAGAAGCTATCTTACCTAATGATACTCTAGCAACACAATTTATAGATAAAATAGAAGATGATTTACCTGATGGGTATACTTTAAATACAGGAATTATTAGTTCTTCTGATAGTTTTTTTGATAAATTGTCAGCAAGAAGAGGCACTACATTTGGGTTAGGTAATAAAATACCAAGTTTATTTTTTGAATCTCCTGCAACTTATGCTGCTGCAAAAGCATTAGGTACTGCAACAGAAATTGCAAAAGGGGGAGAACAAAAAAAGGTAATGTTAGCACCACATCCTATATCTCCTACAAATATAGATCAGGGATATGGTGGTGAAGTTATATATTATGCAATGACACTTTCCCCAACAAACGAAGTAATTCCGTTGATTGGTACAAATAAAGATGGTGAACCAACTATGTATGCATGGTCAACAAGCCAAGTTACAAAAGATATTATTAAGAAAGAAAGAGACGCACAATTACAATTAATGGAAGATAGATTAAAAGATGACATTGGTTCTGAGGAACTTGCACAAGAAGCAATAAATAAAAAGATAGTAGAGGAAAAACTTACAGCAGAAAAATTTGGTAAGGTTATTCCGCCAATAGGTGCTTTTTAAATGACAATAAATCCATATGATTTTCATTATGTGTCTGGTGTAGAAAATAAACTTGCACCAACACCTACATTTGGTGAAACATTAAGTGCATCTTTAGCATATCAATATGATCCTTTATTTGAATCAATGGGTAACTATTTTAAATATCGTGATGCTTTTGATACTACATATAATCCATTGCAAGATATGGAAGGTTATGAAGAATATGCACCTGATTTAGTAGGTGCAAACAATAGCGAACATATGTTTGAAATGAAACGTGCTATTGATGAAAGTAAACAAAGACGTGAGATTCTTTATAACAGTAGTATGCTTTCTCAAATTGGTGCAGGTATATTTGATCCTATTAACTTATTTGCTTTGCCTTTTGGTGGCTTTGGTGCAGGTATAGCAAAGTCTGCTTTTCGTGTTGGTGCAGGAACTGCTGCATTGCAAGCAGGTCTTGAAGCTGCTCGTTATCCATTTGATGCTGTAGGCAACGTTGAAGAAAGCATGTTTAATGTAGGAACAGCGTTTGCAGGTGGCATGATATTAGGTGGCTTAGTATCAATACCACTTACAAAAAGAGCTAAAGTTCAAGTTAAGATGCAAGAAGATATACGTGAACTAAACAGACAGCTTGGTATAGTGGAAGAAACTCCAAGAGGTAGTGAGTTTGTATATCACGGTACTAACCTTAAAGATAAAAGTTTAGATTCATTTATTGATGGAGATGGTAATCTTACTTTAAAAGGCAGTGCAGATGATTTTGTTGGTGAAAGGCAGTATGGCGTTTCATTAGGAGAAGATTTAGATTCATCTGTTACGTATACTGCATATAAAGATGGTCAGACAAGAATGCCTGATACAGAAGCAGGTGATGACTCTGTAATTTTTAGAATTAAAAAGACTGTATTAGAAAAGTATAAAGCACAAAACGAAGCTATGGGTGAGGTGTTTGTTCCCGGTGAAATGAAAATTGCTAAAGGTGATTATGAAGTTATACGTTTTGGTAAAAACGATACAGGTAATCAATCAGCATTTAATTCTAAACTGGAAGCTAAAGAACCCTTTGCAGAAACTAAAATAGAAAAGTTAAATGCTAGAAAAGAAAGCATACCTAAAGATGAATTTGGATTAAATAAAAACAAAGATAAACTGCTAACAAATCGAGACAAAGTTGCCAATGATATTGATACATATAAACAATATTTACAAAGTAGCGTGCCTAATCCTACAAAAGCACAAAAGAAAAAACTTACAGATTTACAAAACAAAGAAAGAAAGATTCAAAAACAAATAGATGGAATCAACAGAACCATTGATGAAAACAATGTAGAGCTTAGAGAAATTGAAAAAGAATTACATATTCGTAATCAAATAGATATTGAAGCAAAGACAGCAGGCATAGACGATCCTTATGGATTTGAAGGTAATATGTTTATGAACTCCTTTTTATATAGAGGTGTTACTACAGCTATGAAAAGAGCTTTGCAATCTGATCAACCTGATAGTGTAAAGCTTGCATTTTTAAAATTAGCTAACGATTCAGGTCTTAGATTAAACCTGAACAAGTATGGAAAAACAGTAGGAAATTCAACGCATCAAAACAAAGAAGTTCTTAATGGTGAATGGATAATAATACATGATAAATCACGTAAATTATATAGTGACATATATCATAAATCAGCACCTACATATGACGTTGATGTAAATAAAAAAGGCTATAATGATTGGCTAGAAGAAGTAAGTGAAAAGCATATTAAAGGTTTGCCTCTTGATGAAAACGAAAAACAACTAGCAAAGATGTGGACTGAACATTGGACTAAATGGGAAAAAAGATTAAAAGAAACTGGTTTGATAGGTGATACAGTTTCAATGCAACGTAAAGTTATAAACAATCAAATAAGATTAGAAAAGAAAAGTAAACTAATTAAAGAAATGGAAGATAAGATACCAGAGCAAGCAGCAAAAATTGATGAACTTATAGATTCTCTAAATCAATCTAATCTTACACAAGGACAAAAAGTACAATCAATACTTGATGATTTAGAAGCCAAAAAGATTGAAGGATTCTTTACTAAAAAAATGGGTGATTTAGAAAAAAAATTAAAAGAACAACAAAAAAAAGGTATATACTTTACACCTAAACAACATGCATTTTTTGCTAAACTAAGCGAACAGAAAATTACAAAAAACTTTTTAAGCAAAGGACAGTTAGAGCGTTTAAGAAATTTGCGACGAAGTCGTAACAGGATTGCAAGAGATACAGAAGAGTTAGAGTTTACATTACAGGAAATAAAAGATGTAAAGATACTGCCTCCAAATGAAGAAAGTTTTTTCCCAAGGTTTTTATTAAAACATAAGATAAGAGATAATAGAAATGTATTTGTAGAAAGATTGGTAACTTGGTTTCAAGAAAATCCTAAGATTATAGTTCGTAATAAGTATGGTGAACTTGAACAAAAGCCTGCATTGTCACCTTTTGAAATTGCTAAAGCTACTGAACCAAAAGCTTTATTAAAACGTGCTAACGAAACCACAGATAGAATACTAGGATTAGACGATACAACAGATGAGTCAGTACAGTTCTTTGGTCATGGTGTATCTAAACATTTTAAACATAGAACATTAGATATACCTAATAAGTTAATAACAGAATTTATAGAAACAAATCCATTAAGAGTTATGCGTGCATACAACCAAAGAGTAGCAGGTCAGTATGAGTTTCAAAGGTCTTTTGGTAAAAGCCTAGACGATGTATTAGATGATATGGATGATGCGTTATTTGCAGCAGGTAAATCAATGGATGAAATAAATGCAACTCGTAAAGATTTTATGCATTTGCATGATCGTATTGTTGGTCGTGTATTACGTGATGCTAATACATGGGATCAAAAGACAGCACGTATATTACGTGATATGGCACAGCTTAACTATTTAGGTTCAGCAGGTTTTGCTACATTACCAGATTTTGCTAAGATAGTTATGGAGCATGAACTTGGTGATGTAATGCAGGGCTTATTAGCAATACTCAGAGATAATAGGGTTAAGTTAACAACTGCAGAGGGTAGATTATCAGGTGAATTAGCAGACCTTATTAAAGGTGATGTGCATATGAGATTAGTAGAAGACGTTACCAACAATCCATTAGAAGATGGATTAATGTCTAAAGTTCGTAATGCATATTACTTTTTAAATGGTTTAACACCAATGACTCATACTATGAAATTTATTGATTCTGTTGTACGTGGTCATTCATTAATTAAATTATCAAAAGAAATAGCTGAGGGAAAGGCTACTGCACAGGATGTGATGAAACTTGCTCAGTATAATATAGATGAATCGATGGCTAGGCGTATTGCTGCAATGCCTTTTGAACAGACAGATGGTGGATTGTATTTACCCAACACTATGAAATGGGGTGATGTTGAAGCTACTGAAGCTTTTAGAGCTTCTATGAATAGTGGTATATTGAATACAGTTCTTATGGGAACTCCTGCAGATAAACCTAATATTGTAGATGGCATTGTGTATATACCAATGCGTGTTGCTAAACGTTTTGGATTATCAGAAGATGCTAAATATCGTGGTTATGCAAGGATTGAAAATGGGTTATTAGGACTACCATTTCAATTTTATTCCTATACTTTTGCTGCAACAAACAAAATTACTGCAGCATTTGCACAAGGACAAGTAAAAAATAGAGCAGCAGCAGTTGTTACAAGTGTTGCTTTAGGGTATTTAGCTATGGATTTAAAGACACCAGATTATGTAACAGATAAAATGGAGTGGCCTGATCTTCTAGCTAGATCAATAGATAACTCAGGTTTATTGGCAATGTACTCTGATTTTTATTATAGAGCATTGCATACATCAGCACAGTTAGGTGGCCCTGATATTGGCATGGGAACAATTAATCCTAAATTTGCAGTAAAACCTAGTACGATTGATCCATTAACAGACATTTTAGGAGCAGGGCCTAGTATTGCAACTGATATAACTAAAGGTGTGATAGATGTTGTTCAAGGTAATGTAAGCGAGGGTTCTAAACAAGTGGTTAGAAATTTACCCGGAGCAAGAATGTGGTTTTGGAAAGATGAAATGAATCAATTAACAAATTCGTTCAAATCCTTTGGTAGATACTAAGGCGTTTGTGCGTTGCACACAACATTAACAACAAATAGGGTGCGAGTATGACTATTACATTAAGCGATCATTCACCAAGAGAATCTTACACTGTTGCACAGGGTGTAACACAGACGGCATTTACTGTGCCATTTGAATTTTTTGATGATGCTGATTTAAACTTTTATGTTGATGGTACAAAGAAAGATTTAACTACACACTACACAGTATCCGGTGGCAATGGTGCAAATGGTACAATCAATACAACATCAGGTAATTCTGTTGTTGGTATATCAGGTGGGTCTACTGTAGTAATTACAAGATCGATAGCTTTAAATAGAACGACAGACTTTCCATCATCAGGTGCGTTTGATGTTGCTAAATTAAACACAGAGTTAGATAGGTTTACTGCAATAGCAGACGATATAACTGATACTGTTACTAGATCATTGCAACTTGCAGACGAAGATGCAACAGCAACAATGACTCTACCTGTAAAAGCAGATAGAGTTGGTAAAGTTTTAGGATTTAATTCTAGTTCTGGTAATGCTGAGGTTGTGTCACAGCTTACTACTGCTGCAGTTACAGTATCTACTGTTAGTGTAGGTGGTAGTGCAACAGCATCTGTTTCAACATCTGGCAATACAGCGACATTTGCACTTGGGATTCCTACTGGTGCTACTGGTGCAACTGGTGCTACTGGTGCTCAAACTGAAATAACATTAACGGCAGACAGTGGAACAAATCAAACATTAGCACATACGAATACTTTAGATATAGCAGGTGGAACTGGTATAGCAACTGTTGTTGGTGCAACGGATACTGTAACTATTAATGGTACAGACGCAACAACATCAGCTAAAGGTGTGGCATCATTTCATTCAGATAACTTTGCAGTATCTAGTGGTGCAGTAACTATTAAAGATGGTGGTGTAAATCTTACTGCTGAAGTTACTGGTACATTACCATTAGCAAATGGTGGTATAGGTGCAACAAGTTTAGCTTCTGCAAATATTGTAGCTACTAATGCACAGAATACATTTACGAAAGCACAACTTGCATCAACTTATACAGCAGCTTTATCAGCTACATCAGGTGTTCTTGACTATGACACATATCAAAACTTTATAATTACTTTAGCTAGTGGATCAAACACATTGGCAGCAGTTACAACTGAAGCATCACAAGTAGGTCAAACTGGTTTTATAATATTTATACAGCCAAGTAGTAGTAGTGCAGGAACAATAAGTTTACATGGTGACTATGAAACTGCTGAAGCAGCAGGTCTTACTTTGTCTTCTGCAAACAATGATTATGATGTAGTTCCTTATATAGTAAAGGCTGATAACAGTATATTGCTAGGTGCTGCTCAACTTAACTTTGGGTGATTAAATGTTTAGTTCAGAAGCATGGTTAGCAAATCCATCAAGTGGTTTCTATAATGGTGTTGCTACACAGTCATTGAGGTTTGATGATGGCAGTAGTGCTTATTTGAGCAGAACTTTGGGTACAGCAGACAATAAGAAAAAGTGGGTTTGGTCTGGTTGGGTAAAACGTAGCGAATTGGGTGGAAGTGTTGTTCGTATTTTTAATGCTAAT
>Ga0316202_10002107_pt1 | contig 13652 bp, 10 predicted proteins | sample 3monrhotite_MG_FD_204934 | JGI IMG/M metagenome (GOLD analysis project Ga0316202, IMG submission 204934) | Microbial mat bacterial communities from mineral coupon in-situ incubated in ocean water Damariscotta River, Maine, United States -... | ecosystem: Environmental > Aquatic > Marine >... | reverse complement strand
CGTTATCCGCAAGCAGAAGTCGCTGGTTTTTATTACGATGGTGCTGGCCTTGGCAAGTTTAACGGAGAAACGTGGTTAGCTCGAAAACTTATCAAGCGTGAAAAAAAATTATATCAATGGATGTCAAGCCATGTACCAGCCTTAGTTATTCGACTTAATATTGATGCCGAAACGGCGCATGCACGAAAACCTGATCACAAGTTAACTATGTTACAAGATAAAATTTCAGTGATCCCAAACCTACACTTTAATCATGCTAAAATTCTTGATCTTGATGGCAATAGCCCATATCAACAAGTATTGAAAGAAGCATTGTCGGCTAGCAAAAATGTGTTAGTGCTTGCTAAACCAAATGATTATTAACATTGCTAAGGTATCATGTTAAATTTTTATGATTTTATTCATTATCTCCTTTTTATTTTAAATTTGATTGAGTTTATTTATGCCTAAAAAAACAAATTACAATAATGGCTATTCTCGGGCTTTACCTGCTTTAAAAGGCGTGGTTGCTGTTGTTGGTTGTGATGGTACTGGTAAATCAACGCTGACAGCTGATTTACTCGCTAATTTACAAGCTAAAGGTCCTGCACAAAGACGCTACCTTGGTACTGTTTCAGGAGAAGTAGGCGATAAAATAAAAGCACTACCATTTATTGGTGTTCCTTTAGAGCGTTACTTAGCTGCAAAAGCATTTCGTGCTCAAGATATGAAGAAAAAAATACCGGGAATAGGTACCGCTATTATTATGCACCTATTTTCTATTTGGCGCGCCCTACACTTAATTAAAGTCATGCGTTTGTCGCGCCGTGGCGTAAAAATTATTGCTGATCGTTATCCGCAAGCAGAAATCCCTGGATTTCGTTACGATGGCCCTGGTGTAATAGCTACGAGTAGTGATAGTTGGTTATTGCGTAAGCTTGCCTCTAGAGAGCAAAAATTATATCAATGGATGGCTCAATATAAACCGGCTTTAGTGATCCGCCTTAATATTGATGCAGACACCGCTTTTTCACGAAAACCTGATCACGATATTGCTGAGTTACAAGATAAAATTTCTATTATGCCACAATTAAATTTTAATGGTGCTAAGGTGTGTGAACTTGATGCTAGAGCCCCGTATGATGAAGTGCTTGCGGCAGCAATAGCTGCTCTTAGTCAAGTTGAACAACCAACAAATGGTTAATGATTAATTTTATTTAGCATTGAGGAGTAAGCAACTGTGTTGTTGAATCGAAATTCTAAAAGTATGTGTGGTTTCAATAGCCAGTTTACATTGATAAACACGCTAATCTTAACCTTATTCTTATGTGGATTTCAGGTTAACAGTAAACCTGTCAAGCCTGAACACCCTCTAACGGGCTTATGGATAGAAGCAAAAAAGCATAAAGTTGCGGTTTGGGTAGAAGAGTGCCAAGAGCAACTTTGTGGACGAATTTATTGGCTTAAAAAGCCTTTATCTGCTGATGGAAAACCAAAATTAGATGCTGAAAATCCTAATGTATCATTGCGTAGTCGCCCTCAATGTGGTTTGAAAATTTTAACTGGTTTTTCTCCAACTAAAAATATTAACGTTTGGCGTGGTGGAAAAATATATTATCCTAAAAGTGGTAAAACATATAAAAGTAATATTCAAATATCTAAAGATGGTTCACTTAAAATTAGAGGTTATGTGGGTATTTCCCTGTTCGGAAAAACCTTAAAATGGGAACGACCAAAAGAAAAATTAGTGCCGTGTAATCAAAATACTGTATCAACTTAACTTGAGGTGAACTCTTCAATATTGACGTTTTTCTTACTCTTTCTAATGATAAATAACATTGCGATTGGTGGTAATGTAGTAGCAGCACAAGCGGCGATACCTGCACCAATGAGTCCTAGCGATGAGGTGAAAACGACAAAAGCGGTTAAATAAATAAACGCAGATAATATGTATAAACGTAAAACAGTGCTTGCACGACCAATGGCATAACTTGCTGAACGCAGTGGCGCGGCAATAAGATCAAAGGTTGAAGCGAGTAATAATAAAGTAAGTACAGGTGCGGCATCAATAAATGACTCACTAACCAATGTTTTAAGTAATGTGACACCAAAAAAGTAACTTGCACCAACAAATAACAAACCAAAAGCGCCACCAAGTAAAGCGGTGCGATAAGCAATTATTTTAAAGGCATCACTGCCTTGATGCCAGCTTCGAGTAAGATCGAGAAATACCACTTGGCGAATTAATACCGCTGGATTCGATAGTAAACTTGAAAATTGACGCGCTAAACGTAGTAAACCGGCTTCTGCTGAACCAAGTAATGATCCTGCTAACATAATAGAAAGGTGTTTAGGGATAAGGTCAAGGTTAGATTGCCAGTAACTTACCCATAAAAAGTGACGCATTTCAGGAAATTCACTTAGCTGTGCTTTACCTTCGTTTTTTTCTTCATCCGTTGTTTTATCTGATGTAGTAACTATGCTTTGTTGATATTCTCGCCATCCATACCAATTCAGGTATAAATCTTCACAGACAGAACCAAAAGCTAAAATAGCGACAAATATCGATAATGATGCGTCAAACCACCATGCGATAACTACACCAAGAAATCGCACGGTAGGACCAATGGTCATTTGTTTACCAATAATATTAAATTTATCAAAAAGTCGTAAAATTCCTCTAGAGCTAGCATTGCCAGTTGAGGCGATTAAAACGAAACTGTAGGCCGTTAGTAAAAAAATATGTTCGTTATTCATGCCTAGATATGGACCAATTAAAGGCGCTAAAATAACGGCTATAGTTGTTGATGTGATACTCGCGAATAGATCTATTCGCCAACATATATAGATAATACGTTTTAATATGTGGCTATCGCTCTTATCATGTGCAGGCACACCATAACGTACAATGGCATCAAAGACTTGAAAGTTGAATAAACCGCGGGTTAGTAAAGCATATGTTTGAATTAGCACGACCATACCAAATTCGGTTGGGCCGAGCGAGCGAGCCATTAAAGTGGCGACAGCAAATAGCATGACGGCGGCTATGCCTCGGCCCTTAACTAAAAAACTAAAGTTGCCAAGCACTCTGCGCATTGGCGATTGTTCTAAAGGGATATCCTCAGATTTGCCCACAAGAGCTTCCTTTAAGAAATAAGGGGTTAAACTATTATCGCTAAAAGAATGGTAATATTAGTTGGGCATTATCATTCTTTCACTCATTTAAGCTGTTACCCGTAATTTGCTGAAAGCAGCACAAATCATATCGATTTGTTCTGTGGTATGAGCAGCACTAACACTACAACGTACCAAAAATGCGCCATTAGGTGTTGCAGGAGGCATCATCAAATTCACATAAATACCAAGCTCTAGCAAATCATTCCAGAACTGTAATGCTTCTAGTTTACTGTCTAACACTACTGCAATAACTGGACTAGGTGCTGCACCTAATGTATAGCCAAGTTCTTTTAAACCAGTATGCAAACGAATTGCGTTGTCGTGCAAACGCTTACGAAGATGCGTACCTGAGGATAATTTTTTAAGTGCTTGTCGTGTCGTTGCTATTGTTGCTGGCGAAGGAGAAGCTGTAAAAACATAAGGACGACTTGAATAACGAATTAAATCAAGTTCTTCATGGTTACTCACACAAAAACCGCCGGCGCCACCAAGACTTTTACTAAAGGTGCCAACAATAAAATCGACATCATCCATAACGTTTAATTCTTCGCTTAATCCACAGCCTTTTTCACCTAATATACCGAGAGAATGAGCCTCATCTACTAGTAAATAACCACCATATTCTCGCTTTACTTCAACAATTTCTTTTAATAACGCTACATCGCCAAGCATACTATACAAACCTTCAACTACGATTAACGTTTTTTCTGCACGATCACCTAAACGTTCCATACGCTTGGCTAAATTGTCAATGTCATTGTGACGAAAACGCATAGTTTTCGTACCACCAAGGCGACAGCCATCGTAAATACTCGCATGACAATCACCATCAAGTAATACCATATCATCAGGACCGGCAAGCGTTGATAACATGCCTAAATTGGCTAAGTATCCGGTCGAAAAAACAATACTGTCACGTTTACCATAAAACTCAGCAATTTCAATTTCTAGGTTTCGGTGTCCAGAATAACTACCATTTGCCATGCGTGAACCGGTAGTGCCGGTTCCTTCATTCTCTAGTGCAATACTTGCCGCCGCAATACAGTCGGGATCAAAGGTTAATCCTAAGTAATTATTGGTACCAGCAAGAATGGTATGTTTACCGTTAATTATTCCTACAGTAGGTGAAATTATTTTTTCTACTTGTATATTAAAAGGATTGATACCTAATACGTCGAGTTCGTGGCGGTTGGCCGCCATCGTTTTAAATTTATTAAACATTCTTATCCTTCATCTCGAGATAGTTTTTCAATTTGTATAACTAGATCTTTAACTGTTTTAACATCCTTTAATACATTAACAGGGATTGATATATCAAAATGATCTTCAATATCAAGTATTAACCCCATAATTTGTAACGAGTCCAAATTCAACTGCTCAATTAATTGGGATTGCTCATTAATATCGAAACGTCCTTTAGTGATTTCTGTTAAGCCAGCGTATATATCATTAAGGATACTTTGGTACTCTATCATTTAACCTACCTTAAATTTGACAGAATTTATATCAAAAATTTTTGTCAATCCTTTTTCTAATCCGAAAAGTGGCTGCCAGCCACTGATTTTGGTGAATTCATGATTATTACATACCCAATTGGAATGAGTGATTTCTCTCACTTTTCCTGGAGTTAACATTGGTGCATAACCTAATAGTTTAGCTGCACTAAAATTAATTAATGCGAAGAGTTTTAATACACTAATAGGGATAGGTATTTTTCGAATCGTTGCACCACTATGTAATACTTGACCGCTAATGTTTAATACTTGATCCCAATCATAACCCTGTGGATGTCCGTCATCTATTTCATACGTTTGTCCGTAACCAATATCTTGGCTTAACCAAGTGATAATAGCTAAAGCTAAATCATCAACATAAATCATCGAAAAACGTCTATCTTCTCCACCAGGAATAGGAGCAAAGCCTTTTGAAATACTTTGAAATAAGGGCAATAATTCTTTATCTCCAGGACCAAAAACTGCGGGTGGACGAATAATTGTCCAACGACAATCTTTTAATATTGACTTTACTGCTTGTTCACCACGAAATTTACTGCCAGCATAAAATGATAACAGTGGTTCGCGTGCAGCTAATGATGATAACAGTAAAAATTTTGGTACTTGAGTTTGCCGTAACACTGCTTTGGCAACACGTAATGCACCTTCTTCATTCACTGTGTCAAAATCAGTACAACTTGCACCTCGTACCGCTCCTGCACAATGAATTACGGCATCAACATTATTAACTAAGCTATCAAGTACTTTATCATCATTCATGTCGCCAGTTAGCCATTCTACATTAGCCAACGTTGGTAGTATTCTGCCATTTTTAGTCCGACATAGTGCACGTACATTCCAACCATTGTTGGTTAGTTTATTAAGAAGAGTTGTACCTATAAAGCCAGTCGCACCAGTTAAGGCAACAAGCAATTTTTTGTTTGAATTCGAGGAAGTAGAACTGGCTAATTGATTTTTAATTTCGTTATTTTTCATCATCAGCTATTTTATTATTATAAAAAAATGAACTATCTTTACGGAAAATTAGAAATTATTTATTTAAATTTCCACACTAAAAAGTAATATGTTCTTAATAGTAATACTTTGAATATAGTTTAACTTTTACACAACTATTGTCGAATATAACCGATATTACAAAAAAATGACATGCCTTTATTAGGCTAGCTATTATCGTGATTAAAACCCGTTTAGATTAGGCTACGTCTTGTCGAGTACTGCTTTTTAAAGTAGTATTTTTGTGCTTAGAATATAAAAATAAAAATTGTGATGCTTTCTATACTGCAATTTAAACGCTAATTAATTTTACTTTCCATAGGTTTTTCATGAAGAATGACTCAAGTTCTACAGCATTGCGAATAACATCTGTTGTTAGCAAAGCTGATTTAAAGCAATTTATCGGTGTTGCTGAAATCATTTTTAAAGACGATCCTGCTTGGGTCACTCCTTTAATGTTAGAAAGAACGATGCACCTTTCTGCTAAAACCAACCCTTATTTTCAGCATGCTAAATGGCAGGCTTGGATTGCTTGGCGTGGCGAACATCCTGTGGGCCGTATTAGCGCCCAAGTTGATTTTTTATATTTGGAACGCTACAACGATGCGACTGGTTTTTTTGGTATGCTCGATGCTGAAGATAATAAAGAAACGTTTAAATTATTATTTGATACCGCTCAACAATGGCTTAAAGAACAGGGCATGAAACAGGTTAGAGGACCATTTAATTTATCGATTAATGAAGAAATGGGGCTATTAATCGATGGTTTTGAGACCTCCCCTGTATTTATGATGGGACATGCTTTACCTTATTACCTTACCCGTGTTGAAGAATATGGTTTTACCAAAGCTGTCGATACTTTTGCTTATATGATATCGCCAGATTTTGAAGTACCTTTAGTGATGAAGAAGCTCATTGCTAAAGCTCGCGAAAAGGTAAGTGTAAGGCCAATTAATCTTAAATGCTTTAATGAAGAAATGTCGGTACTCAGAGATATTTTTAATGATGCATGGTCTGAAAATTGGGGTTTTATACCATTCACAGAAGCAGAATTTCAGGAACTAGGTGATAGCTTGAAATTTCTTGTAAATGCTGAATTAATTCAAATAGCAGAGGTTGATGGTGAAGCTGTCGCATTTGTGGTTACGTTACCAAATATTAATGAGGCAATTCGTGATTTAAATGGCAAATTGTTTCCTGTAGGAGTACTAAAATTGTTATGGCGTCTTAAAGTACGTTTTCCTGAAACAGCGCGAGTACCATTATTAGGCGTTAGGAAAAAATATCATCATACTCGTTTAGGGCCTGCATTAGCCTTTTTAGTGATTGATGCAGTGCGTATTCCTTTAAAGCGACTTGGTGCAAAGCAAATAGAGCTTTCGTGGGTCTTAGAAAGTAATGCTGGCATGCGGAATGTAGTAAAATCAATTGGTGGTAATGCTTATAAACGTTATCGAGTGTTTGAGCGCAAATTAGACTAATAAGCCATTATAGGCATTTATAAGCCAACCATTATGAAGCTATAATATTTAGGTGAAATGGGGATATTATCAAAATTATTATCTCAAAGTGCTAAATGCCATTGTTTGAGTCCATAAATAATTCCTATACTCTTATCTATATAAAATTACCTCCTAATAACTCGTACCTAGGGGTAGTTTGGATATATAATCGATCTTAACTTTGAAATACGTTAGGATTATATCAATAAAAATAAATCTTTGCCGTTAACAGAGTATATCATCTACTTTAACTCTATTTTCTTAATCGGTATACTTTTTGCTTTGTTTTTGAATTAGTTGATTAATGTTAATATTGTCAAGCATTTGACAATAAGCAATTTAGGATAGTCTCGATGCAATCATGGTTTCGCCTGTGTCTATGGCAGGTAATTTTTTTCGGTATTCTCTATTCAAGTATGCCAAGCTTTGCCGCGCAAGATGGTTTAGGTATTCGTGTTCGTGGTCCAAAAAGTACAGATGCTTTTCCCTTTGATCGTTATGGGCCGCTTACTAAGAAAGATACTTTGTGGAAAATAGCCTTAAAAGTCCGCCCTGATAGTCGTTTAACGGTTTATCAAGTTATGCAAGCGCTTTATCGTAATAATCCACAAGCTTTTGTTAATAATAATATTAACTATTTGCATGTCGGGCAGTATATTAAAATACCATCATTTAGGGATATGGTTGCAATTGATCCTAAAACAGCTCGAAAGCAAGCTGATTTAGCCGAAAAAAACTGGAAAAAGCAAGCCGCTAAAATTGCGAAAAATAAGGTGTTAAAGCCAAAAGTAATAAAAGAACAAAGGGTTAATAAGAAGGATCTTGATGCAGCAAAATCTGAAATTAATGAACAATTACAATCTTTTGGTAATGAACAAAAAGAAAAACTAACCAATATTCAGCATGATGTTCTTGATTCTATAGACGGATTGCAAGCGATTTTAAAAGAAAATGAAAATTTACGTGGGCGTTTAACTAAATTTAATGATCAACTTGATGGTTTACAAACTGAAATAGCTAAAAACAAAGAATTAAAACTGCAAATGAATGACATGCTGTCATTACAAGAAAAGTTGCTGGCGAAAGCGAAAGCGCGTGAACTAGAATTATTGTTAGAAAAACAGCAGGCGGAGTTAGCAAAAAGCCACTTTACTTCGAGCATTTGGTTTACCATTTTAATCACAACAATTCCTGCTTTATTTGTTGTTGGTTTAGTTGTTTTTATATTTCGCCGTAAAAAAGAATCTGTTGTAACCAAGGTTAAAACTAGTAAGGCAGTTGAAAAATCACCTAAAGATACGCAGCCAGAAAAAGAATTAACTTTAGATGAAGAATTATCACTTGATGACGAATTGTCGCTTGATGACGAATTGTCGCTTGATGATGAGTTATCTTTAGATGATGAACTGTCGCTTGATGACGAATTGTCTTTAGATGATGATAGCTTATCAATCGATTTAGATGATGATCTACTTGATGATGATGTGATCCAGCTAGATGACCTTGATGATTTAGACGATCTTGATGATATGCCTTTCGATGAAGAATCGGGGGAGCCACTTGAGGGTGGGATACTCGATCAAGGCGATTTGGATTCGTTATTATCTGATCTTGATAGTGATGATGAGGAAGAAACGAGTGAAGAGGTTGAAGAACCATTAAAGGATAGTCAATTAGATCAAGGCGATCTTGATTCTTTATTATCAGAGATCGATGATGATCAAGAAAATACTGATGATGCTAATGATATTGATATTGATGATTTAGTTGATGAGTTAGAAAAAGATCAAAAGAGTCCGGATGTAGAGAGCATAAATGATCCTGATGATATAGATGCGCTAATTGATGCGGTTAAACAGCCAGAAGAAGAAAGCAATCAAGAGTTAACCGATCCTGACGACATAGATGCGCTAATTGATACGGTTAAACAGCCAGAAGAAGAAAGTAATCAAGAGTTAACCGATCCTGATGATATTGATGCCCTGCTTGATGAAATCGGCGATAGTAGTAATTCAAATTTAGATCCTGTGATGGATTTAAAATCAGAGCCTGAAAGTGTTGATGATCCTGACGACATAGATGCGTTAATTGATGCGGTTAAACAGCCAGAAGAAGAAAGTAATCAAGAGTTAACTGATCCCGATGATATTGATGCCTTGCTTGATGAAATAGGTGTTGCTAATGATGACGCTATCGAGGTTTTGGAAGAAAAAAGTCCCAATGTTAGCGAAATTGCAGACAATCAAAATATTGATGATCCTGATGACATAGATGCGCTAATTGATGCGGTTAAACAGCCAGAAGAAGAAAGCAATCAAGAGTTAACCGATCCCGATGATATTGATGCCTTGCTTGATGAAATAGGTGTTGGTAATGATGACGCTATCGAGGTTTTGGAAGAAAAAAGTCCCAAAGTTAGTGAAATTGCAGACAATCAAAATATTGATGATCCTGATGACATAGATGCGTTAATTGATGCGGTTAAACAGCCAGAAGAAGAAAGTAATCAAGAGTTAACCGATCCTGATGATATTGATGCTTTGCTTGATGAAATAGGTGTTGGTAATGATGACGCTATAGATATTCCGGAAGAAGAAAGTAATCAAGATTTAACAGACCCTGATGATATCGATGCTTTACTTGCTAGTATTAATGGTGAAGATGAAGAAGTTAAGGGCACTAGCACTAGTAGTAAGGAAAATACCAATCAGGATGCACCTCTAGTTGATGAGGAGATTAATAAAGATGACTCAAGCACTGAAAATACTGAAGCAATAAACAATTTCTCTGAAGAATATGTTACGCCACTTTTGAATATTGATTTTAGTGATCTAGTCGAGCAAACAGCTTCTGAGGAGCTAAGTGAGTCTGGTGATATTAACGATAGCACAGAAGTTGCGGAACTTGATGATATCGATGCCTTACTAGCTGAAGTTGCAAGCGAAGCCGAAATAGACAAAAAAGAATCAGAGAGTCTGGTTGAAACGCTAGATGAACAAGATATCGATCAAGAATTATATCCTGAATTGGTGCTTGAAGAAGGTGAACTTGAGCAAGCGAATGAAGATAATACTGATGATGAGGTTTTCTCTGCCCTTGAACATGATTTTGATGAGTCAACACTAAGTCAATTACTCAGTGAGGAAGAATCGGAACATAGTGATGTTGATTTACCTCCAGATTTTACTGACAGCGATGTTTTAGCTGATTTGCTTAATGATGAACAAACAAGTGACACTGCATTATCAGATAAAGAAAATATTAACAGTAACGCTGAAATTGAGGATATTGAGCAACTGGATTCTGTTGAATTCGATGATTTACTTGCCAATATTTCAGAAAATTCGCCTAACATTGAAGAGCAAGATAGTGAATTGTTAGACGAACTTGATATTGGTGATGATTTGCTTGCGGAAAATAATGAGCTTGATGCGAGCAATGAAAAAAAAGCCATTGATAATTTTGTTGATGTAGACAGCCTACTTGAAGAAAGCCAAGAAGAGTTATTAGATAATGAACTTTATGATAAAGATAGCATTGATGTTGGTTTAGATGAATTTCCTGAATTTACTGATGGTGTTAGTCTTGTTGATGTTGATGCTGAAGATAGTTCAGGCCTAGCAGCGAAACTAGATTTAGCCAAAGTCTACCTTGAAATGGACGATAACGACAATGCAGAGGTTATCTTGGCTGAAATCATTGAGAAGGGTAATGAACAGCAGCAAGCGGACGCTAAAAAGTTATTGGATCAATTTAAATAATAAATAGCTGCAATAGTTCTTACTTTAGTATAATGTCGCACTTTTATGATCTTGGTTAAAATTTCTAATGCGCTATGCTTTAGCCGTTGAATATGACGGAAAAAATTATTTTGGTTGGCAACGTCAAAGTGAAGTGATAAGTGTTCAGCAAACTGTTGAAACGGCATTATCTAAAATAGCTAATCAACCCATCGAGGTAGTCTGTGCTGGTCGTACAGATACGGGTGTTAATGCAACCAATCAAATTATTCATTTCGATAGTGATCAACCTCGAAAAAATGTTGCTTGGACACTAGGGACGAATTCTCATTTACCCAAAGATATTGCAATAAAATGGGCGCAACCAATTAGTGATGACTTCCATGCGCGATTTAGTGCAACAGCAAGGCGCTACCGTTATGTTATTTACAACTCTAATTTTCGACCTGCTATTTTGGCTCACGGTTTAAGCTTTTGTCAGTTTCCATTGAATGAAAAATTAATGCATCAGGCGGCACAATGTTTGGTGGGGGAAAATGATTTTGATTCGTTTCGTACTGTTCATTGTCAAGCTCATTCTCCCGTTCGTACTGTAGAGCATTGCCATGTTTCCCGACAAGGTAATTTTATTATTATAGATATTAAAGCGAATGCGTTTTTACATCATATGGTACGGAATATTGCAGGCAGCTTAATTCGTGTTGGTCGAGAAGTTGAAAGTGTTGCCTGGATGAATGAAGTATTAGCAGCTAAAGATCGCACTGTTGCCGGTATGACTGCACCATCTGGTGGTTTATATTTTGTTGATGTTGATTATCCTGAAGAATTCTTATTACCCAAAAGTACCTTAGGACCACTTTTTTTTACTTAGCTTTAAAAAAAACAAAGTAAAATGGCTAAGCAGACCAGTTTTTAGTGTATTATTTGTTAGAAAATATGGTTTAATTCACCGTTTAATTAAACTGATACTACAATAGTAGGTATGAGTTTAAGAGAGAGTATTTTGAACTTTACTGGTTACGTTCACTCGTAATGGGTAAATATATTAGTTATCGGGTTGTAAAGGCGAAAAATAGATTATGAGCTGGATTGAAAAAATTCTTCCAAAAGCGAAATCAACACAAAAGAAAAACATTCCTGAAGGGATCTGGGCTAAATGTGGTAACTGTAATGCCATGTTGTATAAAGCTGAGCTTGATCGCCAAATGTCAGTGTGTCCAAAATGCGATCATCATATGCGTATTAGTGCACGTCAACGTATAGAGTCATTCTTAGATTTAGGTGAACGTGTTGAATTAGGTACTGAATTTGAGCCGCAAGATATTTTAAAATTTAAAGATACCAAACGGTATAAAGATAGAATTTCAGCCGCGCAAAAAAATACAGGTGAAAAAGATGCTTTGGTCGTCATGAGTGGTGAATTACACGGCTCCCCTGTTGTTACCGCCGCTTTCGAATTTGCTTTTTTAGGTGGTTCAATGGCATCGGTAGTTGGCGCACGTTTTGTTGCTGGTGTGGAATACTGTTTAGAGCATAACTTACCGTTTATTTGCTTTTCAGCAAGTGGCGGTGCACGTATGCAAGAAGCGCTTTTTTCATTAATGCAAATGGCTAAAACTAGTGCAGCACTAGCTAAAATGAGTGAAAAAGGTTTACCTTATATTTCAGTGCTTACTGATCCTACGATGGGTGGTGTTTCTGCAAGTTTAGCGATGTTAGGTGATGTAAATGTTGCGGAGCCTAAAGCGTTAATTGGTTTTGCAGGACCTCGTGTTATAGAACAAACAGTGCGTGAAAAATTACCGGAAGGTTTCCAACGAAGCGAGTTTTTATTAGAAAAAGGTGCGATTGACATGATTGTAGATCGCCGTGAAATGCGTGATACATTATCGCGTTTATTAAGTAAATTTATGGGATTGCCTAGTCAAGTATCCTAAGCTGTTTTATGTCTAATCAAACAAAAAGCCACGAGCAATTTTCTACATTGTCTCAGTGGCTTTGCTATTTAGAAACTATCCATTTTAAAGAAATAGATCTTGGTTTAACGCGCATTAAACAAGTTGCCAAGCTGTTATCTATTGATTTTTCTTTTGCTCAAGTGATCACTGTTGCAGGAACAAATGGGAAAGGTACAACATGTGCCTTTCTTGAAAATGCGTTATTAAGTGAAGGAAAAAGTGTCGCAGTATACTCTTCTCCACATATTGAGCATTTTAATGAGCGCTTACGTATAAACCAAGTTGATATTGACGATAAAAGCTTAATCACTGCTTTTAAACAAATAGAAACCGCTAGAGCCGAAATCAGTTTAAGTTATTATGAATACACTACATTAGCTGCTTTTTTGGTGTTAATGTTAAAAAAACCACAAGTTATTATTTTAGAAGTTGGTTTAGGTGGGCGTCTTGATGCCACAAATATTATTGATACCAATATTGCAATTATTACGACTATTGATATTGATCATACTAGTTTTTTAGGAAATGATCGTGAAAGTATTGGTGTTGAAAAAGCAGGGATTATGCGTGCTAACACCGTTGCTATTATTGGCGATTGTCATCCCCCACAGTCGGTTCTTAATTATTCCAAAGAAATTAAAGCAGACACTTTTATTCGAAAGATAGATTTTAGTATTACCCGTAATAAAAGCCTTATTGAAGGAAACAGCTGGTGTTGGCATCAGCAAAATATTACTTTTACCGATTTAAATTATCCTCATATTCCTCTTGATAATGTTGCAACCGCAT
>Ga0316202_10002106_pt1 | contig 13658 bp, 8 predicted proteins | sample 3monrhotite_MG_FD_204934 | JGI IMG/M metagenome (GOLD analysis project Ga0316202, IMG submission 204934) | Microbial mat bacterial communities from mineral coupon in-situ incubated in ocean water Damariscotta River, Maine, United States -... | ecosystem: Environmental > Aquatic > Marine >... | reverse complement strand
CTCCCGCGACCGATCCAACCCCTTGCTCGTCGGCCGCGCTGGCCGACCCGGGGGTGTCCATGCTTCGTCCGTTGTTCGCTGGCGGCACGGTCCGCAACCTGAACGTCCTGGTCCTTGCCACCTTGCTGGCCGTGACGGCGTTCGCCGCGGGCCGTGCGGGCGCGGCCCGCGATGGCGGGGCGCGTCGCCGCACCCAGGTCGTGGATGTCGTCCAGCACGCGGCACCCGCTGTCGTGAGCGTGTTCGCCGAGAAGCGCTCGTCCCGCAACATGTGGATCCAGTCCGCCGGCGCCGGCGTCCTGGTTCATCCCGCAGGGTTCGTCGTGACGAACAGCCACGTCATCAAGGGGGGCTCCACCTTCCGCGTGCAGCTCTGGGGTGACGGCGGCAGCTACCGCGCGCAGGTCGTGGCGAACCTGCCCGGCAACGATCTGGCCCTGCTGCGGATCCAGCGCTCGCGACCCTTCCCCTATGTCTCGATCGCGCACAGCGGCGGGGCCTTGTTGGGGGAGAGCGTGATCGCGATCGGCAACCCGCGCGGCCTCGGCGACACGATCACCGTGGGGGTCGTCTCGGCGCTCGGCCGCGACGCCAAGCTCTCGCGCGGGGCCTCGCTCTACAACCTCATCCAGACGGACGCGTCCATCAACTCGGGCAACTCGGGGGGCGCGCTGCTCAATCTCGATGGGGAACTGCTCGGCGTGGTCGTCTCGATCATGCCGCGCTGCAACGGCATCGCCTTCGCCATCCCCGGGGAGCAGGTGAAGCAACTCCTCCAGCGCGCCCTGGGGCAGGCGCCGGCGCGAAAGCCACTACCTGAGACGCCCACGACCTCGGCCCCGAGCTCCCGGCCGCCGGGCATCGTCAGCAGCACACGCACGCACGGCGGCACGCTGCCGCCGCCGAGTGTCGGCCGTGGTTCCGTGGCGCCGCGTAGCCTCGGTCGCTCCCGGGCGGGCCGTACCTCGGGCATGAAGACGAGCCCCATGCGTCCCGAGGACTTCGGCATGTCGCTGCGCAACACCGGGGACTACCTCCAGGTCACGCGCGTGGAGCGCTCCAGCGCCGCGGATCGAGCGGGCGTGCGTACGGGGGACGTCGTCCTGGCCATCGACGGCGAGGCCGTGGGGAACGAGCTGGATCTCGTAATGGCGTTCTCTGCGGCGCGCCCGGGCCAGAGCTACCAGCTGCACGTGCGGCGGGCCGGCGAGGAGCGCCACGCCGCGCTGCTCGTGCCCCGCGCCAAGTAGCCGCCGGGGGATCCGGCGGCGCCCGCGGGGTGGTGTTCTTCGCGGGGGCCGTGCTCGCCTATGCTGCCCTGGCACGGGGGGCGGGGACACGCGCCCGGACCCCTCCGTGGACTTCGGGAGACACACGATGGCCTCGATCGGCGATCGCTACAAGGACGGTGGGGTCGGCACCCACCTCTACCGCTGGCTGCGGCTTGAGCGCCGTGGTCTGCGCGGGCTCGCCGCGCACTTCCCCGCCGAGGGCCGCATCGTGGATCTCGGCTGCGGCGCCGGGCTGCTCGCGCATGTCCTGGTCGAGGACGCCCCGGGGCGCGAGGTACTCGGCGTCGATCACGATGCGTTCCGCGTGGCCGCCCTGAACGTCAGCGCGGAGGGGCTGCCCATCGAGGGTGTCGAGGCCGACCTCGCCGACTTCGAGATCCCCGCGTGTCAGGGCATCGCCCTCGTCGATGTGCTGCACTTCCTGGATGCGCAGGCACAGGAACGGCTGCTCGATCGCTGCGTCGCGGCCCTCGAGCCCGGTGGCGTCCTCGTCTTGCGTGATCCCGATCCCGACGCGCGCCTCAAGTTCGATCTGGCCAAGCTGCAGGAACGCGCGAGCACGGGCTTCGGTCTGTCGCACGCGCGCCTCGGGCACTTCCGTCGCGGCCCGGAGTGGTCCTTCCAGTTGCGCCTGCGCGGCCTGCAGACGCGCGTCCTGCCCTTGGCGCGCCTGAGTCCCTTCGCGGACCGCACGATCGTGGGCCGCAAGCGTTGACTACGCCTGCCGGCGGTGACGATCCCGCCTTCCGTGCCGAGTGCCGTCGACGCCTCGCGCAGGTCCGGCGTGCGGGCGGTCGTGGGCGTCTGTTTGCCGTGGGCTGTGCGCGCGGCGGCCTCCTGCTGGAGGCCGGTGCGCTGGGCTTCGAGGCCAGCGGCCTCGAGCCCGACCCGGACCTGGCGCGTGCGGCGGCGGAGCACAGCGGTCGGCCGGTACGGGCGGGGACGCTGGCGGATGTGTTGCTCGCGCCCGTGAGCTTCGACGTCATCACGCTCTTCGACGGTCTGCAGGGCCTCCCCGATCCCGGCCCGACCCTGCGGCGCTTGCGCATGGCCCTGGCGCCCGGCGGTTTGCTGGCCGTGACGGTGCCCGACGCGGGCGGACCGTGGGCCCGCGCCCTGGGGGCGCGCTGGCCGCTTCACGATCCGCGCCCCGGCGCCGTGCGCTTCACACGCCGCACCCTGGCGCGTGCCCTGGGCACGGCCGGGTTCGAGGGCGTCACCTTCCGTCCGGCTCGCACGGCCCTGACGCCGGGCGCGCTCCTGCCCGCCGCGTGGCGGTCGCGCGCCGTGTGGCTGCCGTTCGGGACCCTCTTCGCCCTCGCCCGGGCGCCGCGCCTCGACTAGCGCAGGGCCTCGAGTTTCAGGGAGAGCTGCGCCCAGCCATCGATCTCGAAGTGCTCGACGCGGATGACGTGCGTGCCTTCCGTGAGCGTGAACTCGGCCGTGTCTTCGGTGGCGGCGTGCTGCGTCCAGTTGTCGATCACGAGCTTGTCGTCGACCCAGACGCGGATGCCGTCGTCGCTCACGGTGCGGATGCGGTAGCGTCCGGCGGGCGTGCGCAGCGAGCACCAGGCGAGCGTGCCGAAGCGATCGGGCTCCAGGGTCCCGGGCCCGCCGCTCTGCCAGGGGAAGTCCAGGGCGAACATGGTGTGGTTCTGCTTGGGGTGGGGCCACTGCGCGCGGGCCTTGGTGGCCAGGGCCTTCCAGGCCTCGCCGTGGGTGCGTGGATCCTGGGTCCAGGGGAAGTGGACCACATGCCAGGCGGTCTGCACGAGCGTGCCGCGCGCGAGCAGGCGCCGGCCGGCCACCTCGAAGGTCACCTCGAACGGGGTGATGTCCGTCCACGGGCCGCGCGGGTTCAGCGGCGAGGCGAGGACGGTCACGCGCCCGGGCAGGGTGCCCTCGCGGGTCGACGTGTAACGCCCGCCCTGCTTCGTCGTGATGCTGACGTGCCCCTTCTGCGAGAGCACGCGCCACGTGCCTTCGCCCACCAGGTCGAAGGTGCCGCGGCCGGGGTCGACGGGAAGGAGGGCGGGCTGGCTCGGGTCCAGCGGTCCCCACGGGCCGATGCGCATCTGCGCGCGTCCTTGGGGCCTGCGCTCGTCACGACGGCGGGGCGCGGCGTCCGGCACGTCGGGCCGCTCGGGCAGGCGCGTGGGGGGGCGTGCGAGCCGCAGGGTCTCGTTCAGTCCCGCGAGGTCCACGCCGGATGGCGCCTGGACACGCCCGCGGCGCTGGTTGGTGGGGGAGAGCGCGAAGGCGTCGGCGCCCGCCCCGCGCACGAGGGCCGCGGCGGGCCGGGTCTCGCTGCGGGGGCCCCGGAAGAGGTTGTGCTCGATCGGGCCGGGACGAGTCCCTGCGCCGAGGTCCAGCAGGGCTTCGCGCCCATGCAGCACGTTCCAGCGCAGCACCGTGTCCCTGTCTCCGACGAGGCGCACGGCGATGCCATGGGCCAGGATGTCGTTGCCCACGATGACGTTCTGCGACGAACTGGTGTCGCCCGCCTTGCCGAAGACGCCTCCGACGAAGTCCGGATCCGGGTCCCACCAGAGGTGGATGCCGACGGGGCCGCCCGCGATCTCGTTGTGGACGATGCGGTTCGACTGGCCATGCTCGATGCTGATGCCCGCCGTGAGGCAGTCGCGCATCCGGTTGCCGCCAAGCAGCGTGCGACGGCTGTACCCGGCCCAGACTCCGTGATCGCAGCCGTCGCAGCGGTTGCGCACGAAGACGTTGTCTTCGCTGAAGGTGGCCTCGATGCCGTTGGCCACCGCGAAGGAGAAGTCGTTGTCGTACACGACGTTGCGGTTGCAGCCGCCCGTGCCCGTCTTCTTCGTCGTCTCATGACCGGCGTAGAGGAAGAAGCCGTCGCCGGAGTGCGTGGCGGAGTTGCCGACGAAGGCGTTGTCGGAGGACTGCTCGAACACGAGGAAGCCCGCGCTGTCCTGCCCGCGGGCGTAGGTCCCGTGGCTGTAGCCGCGCACGCAGAAGTCGCAGCGGTTGCCCGCCAGCGTGCAGCGGTTCGAGCGGTAGAGCGCGACGCCCCAGCCGCTGTTGAAGGAAAAGTCGTTGTTCAGCACGCGTACGCCCGCGCAGCGCGTCAGCAGGAGCCCGTTCTGCCCATGGCGCACGCGGCAGCGACGGACGTGAGCACCCGCGCAGTTCGTCAGCGAGAGGCCCGCGCCGTAGCGCTGCTCCCACTCGCCCGCGTCGTTGGTGTGGGGCCAGAGCCAGTCGCGTGCATCCTCGCGCCGCGGGGTGCTGCCCAGCCGCTGCCGGTAGTTCTCGGAAGCGTCGACGCCCTCGAGTACGAGCCCCGGCGCATCGACGGCCTGGATGCCGATCCGGTAGCCGCGCACCAGCCCGCCGCGGATGGTGACGTTCCGGGCGCCCACCACCCGGATGCCCACGCCGCGGTACTGATCGGCGGGCGTGTCGTCGTCGGCCCCGACGAGGGCGGCGTCGCGCAGGTCGAGCACGGTCCCGTCGGTCGTGATCTGCAGCACCCCGTCCCCGTTGGCATCGCCGACGGCGTGCACCCCCCGTTTCAGGCGCACCCGTCCCGCGACGGCCTGATCGTCCCGTGTGGGGGCGAGCACGGTGGGTGATCCGGCCGGCCTGTCCTCGGCCGCGGCGTGGGGTAGCGCGAGCAGCCCCAGCAGAAGGGCGGCGAGAGCCCGGTGCGGCAGTCGGAGACGGGAGCGGTGCGGCATGGAGGCGCGCCAGCCTAGCGGGGCGCTAGACTCCCGGCCATGGGACAGATGGCACGCAACACGGCACGACGCCTCGGGGGCCTGGTGCTCCTGCTGCTCGTCGCCCTGCCGGGCATCGCGGGCGCCGAGGATGAGGCCGACGCGAAGGCCAAGCGCTCGCCGGCCGACGTGGCCGCCGCCCGCTATGCCCGGGAGCTGCTGGTCCGTCGCGCGCTCGAGAGCGTGCGTCCCGATCGCATGGAGGAAGACGGCGTCGCGCGCATGCGCGACGAGGTGAAGCTCCGCCGCGAGGAGTTCCTGGAGATCCATCGGCCCAGCGTCTTGCGGGCGGATGACCTCATCGACGGCGCGCCCGGCCGGGGGCTGATCGGCGAGGCGGCGCGTCTCTATGCCTGGATGGCCCACATGCCGCCGGCACCGTCGCCCGACGCCGCGCCCGCGCTGGATGCGGGCGCGCAGTTGCATCCCATCATCGTCTACCGTGGCACGGCGGAGCGTCCCGACTTCGGCGCCCTCGTCATGCGCCCGGGGGAGGAAGAGCTCTCCGCGGATGCGAAGGCCCAACTCGCGCTCGGTCGCCGTCAGGCGTCCGTGCGCCTGCGCGACAAGCGCTTGGACGTCCTGCGACGCGACGATGGGCTGGTGGCCATCGGGCCGGCCGACAAGGTGCGCTTCCTCGACCTCGCCCTGGCCTCCATCCGGTCCGGCAAGACCAGCGTGACGGACGACGAGACGTCGATGCCGGCCACCTGGCTGGCGCTGACCGATCGCCACGAGCTTGCCTCGCGCATGAGCCAGGCCTACATCGCCGCCCGCGAGATCCAGGTGCGCGAGCGGCTCGCCGAGTTCTCCACCGACGTCGCCCCGGCGGGACTCGTCAGCGAACGTGCCGTGGAGGAGAAGATCGCCCGCGCCGAGGCCTTCCACGCCGACGCCGAGAAGCTCGAGGCGCGGCAGGACGCCATGAACGAGTCCCTCGACTGGCTCGTCGAGGCCGAACGCGAGCTCGCGAGTGAGCTGGGCAGCCTGGGCTACATGCTCGAGGAAGCCAAGGCCGCCGTGCGCGCGGAAGAGGCCGCCGCCGTGGCGGAGGCCGAGGCCGAAGCCGAGCGCGAGGCCCGCGAGGCCGAAGCCAAGGCCAAGGCCGAGGCGAAGGCCGCCGAAGACGACAAGGGCAGTCCCAAGGACGATGACGGCAAGGGCAGCCCGAAGGACGACGAGGGCAAGGACGACGAAGGCAAGGACGACGAAGGCAAGGACGACGCGGGCACGGACGAGGAGGGCGGGGCCGACGACGGTGCGGAAGACGCGGCCGATGACGACGATGCGCCGGTCGCCAAGTCACCGGCCGAGGTGAAGGTCATTGCGCTGCAGCTCCAAGAGGGCGTGCTCAAGCTGAAGATGCGCCTGCTCTACCTCACCGTCCATCGCGCCGTGCTACGCGCCCAGCTGTACGCGGCGGCGCTCAAGCTCGCCAAGGAAGAGGCCCGTGGGGCGTCCGATGTCGCGGCGCGCTACCAGAGCGAGCTCAATCGCATGCGCCGGGAGCGCCAGCTCGAGCGCCTCGAGTACGAAGAGACCAAGCTCGATCTGCTGCTCACCGACGCCACGTCACGTGCCAGCGATCCCAAGCACGAGAACCGCCCGCTCTGGCTCCACTGGCAGCAGGCGCTCGAGAGCCTGAAGAGTGTCAACCGCCTTACGAAGGAAGCCGTGCGCTTGCGCCGGTCCTTCGAGGCGCGCGTCAGCCCGAACCAGGCCGGCATGGATGATGCGCCCGTCGACCCCGGCGAGGGCGCGGTCGACGTCCTACGCCGCTTCCGCCGGCCGGGCCGCGTGGCCTTCGATGTGAAGTACGTCGAGGACGCGCGGGAGGCTGCGCGTAGCCAGGACTTCGATCGCGCCCTCGTGGCTCGCCATCACGAGGTCGTCTCCGACCGCATTGCTTCCCTGGACGAGGCCCTCGTCCTCGTGGCGAAGGACCACGGTCTGGCCGCCGGTCTGGAGCGCGAGGTCGCGGCGGCCGAGAAGGCTCTCTCCGATCTCGAGACGGCCGCGGGCAAGCTGGCCGATCAGGGCGATCGGACCAACTGGCTCGAGACGGTCAGTGAAACGCGGCGCGAGGATTTCGACACGACGCGCAAGGCCTTCGAAGAGACCCTGCGAGGTCTGGACGAGAAGGCGCAGGAAGCGCGCACCCTGCGCGATGCGTGCCTCGCCTTCGAGCGCGAGCTCAAGCTGCTCGGGCCGCGCTCGTTCGGGATCCGCGTGCAGCGCAACCTCGATGGCGACAACCTGGGCCACGCGTTCCAGGATGCCCAGGACAGCGTCGAGGACGCCGGTCGCTGGATCGCGGGCCGCAGCGAGGACAACCTTGCCACGTTTGTCGGCACCCACTGGCTGATGCTGCTCGCCTGCGTCGCGCTCGTCGTGGCGGGTGTGTTCTTCGTGCGCTTCGCCCGCCGGGGCCTCGACCTGGCCATCAACCGGGCGGCCCGCACGGTGCCTGAACTGCGCTTCGAGCCCGTGACCGTCCGTGCCGAAGAGGCCCACGCCGCACGGGAGAAGGCCGAGAACGAGCAGGCGGCCAAGGAAGCCGAGGCCGAAGCCCTCCGCATGGTCTCCAAGGAAGAGGCGGGCAAGGCCCAGAAGATGGGTGAAGGCGGCTACGGCGGGGGCGACGAGTGACCGACGTGGCAACCACCCAGGCGCCCGACGCCCCCGAGGCGCCCCGCCGCGCGCCCCTCGTGCCCGGCATCCGGATCCTGCGCATCCTCTGGCGCATGGTGCTTCCGCTGGCCGTCGCCGCGAACCTCGTCGGCTGGACGCACCTGCTCGACGGCAGCGAGGAACTCAAGCGGCAGAGCCTGGTCATGGGGCTGTTCGTGCTCGGCTTCAGCCTGGTGGCGTCGCTGATCCAGGAGGTGCTCAGTCCGTCCAATGGCGAACTGCGGCTGGTGAACCTGAAGGACCACCAGGCCCAGCGGATGATGACGATCATCAAGGGGCTGCTGTTCACGTTGCTCGGTACGGAACTCGCCATCTGGCTCGTCGAGGCCAACGGCTGGAACCCGTCCATCTCGGCGCTGCTCGCGCTGCTCCGCAACTGCGGTCTCATCATCTTCGGTTGGGCGGCGATCAACCGCTCGTGGCTCATCCAGAAGCTCAAGCCGGAGACGGTCGACTCCTACCTCGATCTCACGCGGGCCATGCTCGCGCGCGTGATCCTGCCGCTCGGCGTGTTCACCGTGCTCTTCGTGCTGGTCGTCTTCGCACTGGGCTACGAGGCACTCGCAGCCTGGGTCGGCACGCACGCCGCCTGGACGGGCCTCGTGCTGCTGCTCGCCGTGCTCGCCCATCGCTGGTTCCGCGGGCGGCTGCATGCGGCGATCAGCTTCATGCGTGACGAGCGCATGGCCGAGTCCGAGGGAGCCGTCGCGCCGTGGTGGATCGGCCTCGAGCGCATCATCGCCGGCGCCCTGAAGATCGTCATGGTCCTGGCGACGGTCTTCATCCTGCTGCGGGTGTGGGGGCTCTCCCCGAGTGACTTCGACCCGTTCCTGGCGCAGCCCATCCTCGGCGGCGTCGGGGGGCAGACCTGGGGTGGACTGCTGGGCAGCCTCATGATCGCGGTGATCGTGTACCTGATCTACCAGCTCGTACGCAACATCCTGATCTTCGTGGTGTTCCCGCGGACCGGCGTCGAGCTGGGTGCACGCTACGCCATGCTCACGGTCCTGCGCTACGGTGGCGTGGTCGTCATCGCATTGCTCCTGCTTGGCGCCTTCGGCGTCAACACCGGGACCCTCACGGTGTTCGCTGGTGGTGCGTCTGTCGGCCTCGCCTTCGGCCTGAAGGACATCTTCTCGAACTTCTTCAGCGGCCTGATCATGCTGCTCGAGCGCCCCGTCCGCGTGGGCGACACCGTCGAGGTCGGCACGACGAAGGGCAAGATCGAAGCCGTGCGCCTGCGGGGCACGTCGATCCGTACCTTCGATGGCACGACCGTGATCGTGCCGAACACGGACATGATCGGAAGCACGCTTGCCAACCTCACGCATGGGTTCAAGACCGCGCGCATGCAGGTCGACGTCGGCGTGGCGTACTCCGAGGATCCGCGCGAGGTGGAGAAGATCCTGCTGGCCATCGCCCGTAAGGACCCCCGCGTGATCGACGACCCGGAGCCCGTGGTGCGCTTCGCCAACTTCGGCGGGAGCTCGCTCGACTTCAGTCTCCGCATGTGGACGCGCGACATCGATCAGCGTTGGGCCATGGTCTCCGAGATGCGGGTGGAGATCTTCGAGGCGTTCAAGGCCGCGGGCATCGAGATCCCGTTCCCCCAGACCGACCTGCACATCCGCAGCGACTTCCGCGCGCAGCTGCCTGCGGGCGACCCGCCCGAGCCCGAGCTGCCGACGACCTGATCGGTCAGGCCGACAAGCCCAGCGCGATCGCCAGGCCGGCAACCAGCAAGAGCAGGCCGACGAGCATGTGCAGGCCGCTCAGGGTCATCTTGCCGAGCAGGCGGACGCCGAGGAACGTGCCCACGAAGGCGCACGCCACGGCGATCAGCAGCGGGTTGAGAGACACCTCCTGGGCGAACTCGTCCCAGGAACCGATCCACGCCGTGCCGTACACGACGATGCGCGTCGCATCGACCAGTGTCGAGGCGGCCGTGCCCGTGGCGACGTAGCCCTCCTTGGAGAGCCCCGACTTCAGCAGCACCACGCTGCGCAGTGCGCCCTGGTGCCCCGACAGGCCGCCGAAGAAGCCCGAGAGAGCTCCGCCGAGGGGCAGCAGCCGGGGCGGGAAGGCGACCCTCTTCATCGCGCCCGTGAGCTCGAGCACCGCGAACAGCACCACGAGCAGGCCCACGGTGAGGCCCAGCGTGGAGAGAGCGAACGTCTTGCCGCCCAGCTCGTAGGTGGCGAGCGGCGCGGCGCGGGCCATCGTGCTCAAGAGCCACGCGCCGAGGAACGCCGCGGGGATGGCCGGCAGCGCGAAGCGCAGCAGCACGCTGCGGTCGACGTGCTTGCGCATCAGCACCAGCTTCAGCAGGTTGTTGAGGAAGTGCACCACCGCCGTGGCCGCGACCGCGATGTGCGGCGGATAGAAGAGCGCCAGCACGGGCAGGAGCAGCGTGCCGAGGCCGAAACCGGAGTAGAGCGTGAGCGCCGCGACGGCGAGGGCGCAGAGGCCGAGGATGATCTCCACGGATCAGGCTCCCAGGTTCGCCGCGTAAGCCTTGACGAGGCGCGGCAGCGACTCCTCGACATGGGGCAGGGCCAGGCCCGCGGCTTTCAGCTTGTCGGTCGAGAGGATGCAGTTCGAACGCTCGGCCACCAGGTCCCGGGCGAGCTCCGCCGGGCTGACGACCTCGAACGCATGGTCCGGGTCGACGAGGCTGCGCCAGAGGGCCAGCAGCTCGTCATGGCGCTCCACGCCGTCGTTGACCATGTTCCAGATGCCCGTCGCGCCGCGCTCGATCAGCGCCTCGGCCGACGGCCAGAAGTCCTCCAGGATCGTCACGGAGTTCGGGACGCTCACCACACGCTCGAAGGTGAGCAGCTTGGTCAGCAGGTTGCGGGGGCCCGGCTCGGCGGCGAGCGGCATGCGGACGCGTAGCTGCAGCACGTCGAAGTCGACCAGCGCGGCCTCGCCCATGGCCTTGGTCCGCGAGTAGAGGCTGCCGGCGAAGTTCGGCGGATCCTCCTCCGCGTAGCCCCGGCCTTCGGCGTCGCCCTGGTATATGCAGCCGCTGCCCAGGTGCGTCAGATGGAGGCCGCGTTCCCGGCACGCCGTGGCGAGCGCGATGGGACCGGCTACGTTGCTCCGGTAGGCCTTGGCGGGGTTGCCCTCGAGGGCGTCCACGTTCGGACTCCCGGTGGCTCCGGCGGCGTTGATGACGCGGGTGGGCGCCACGGCGTCGAGTTCGCAGCGCACGGCCTCGGCATCGGCAATGTCCGTCTTGCGGAGCGTGGCACCCAGGCGCCGGGCCCACTGCGTACCGAGCCAGCCGGCGCCGAATACGAGGGTCGGGCCTTCCACGCTAGGCCTCTTCATGCAGTCGGAAGCGACCGTCCCCGAAGTGGGCGGGGTGATCCTGGACGTAGCGGCAGGTGCGTGCCCACGGCTCGGGTTCGCCGGCGTCGAACCAGTTCGTCACGAGGTGATGATCCAGGCGGCCGGCGCGGGCGTAGGCGTTGTTCAGGTCGCTGACCTCGAGCTCCCCGCGCTGGGAGGGCACGAGCGTCTCGATCAACTCGAAGGCGTCCTGCGGATAGAGGTAGAGCCCCGTCACGGCCAGCTTGGAGGGCGGCACCGCGGGCTTCTCCTGGATCTCGACGATGCGGCCGTCCTCGAGGCGTGCGACGCCGTAGGCGCTCGGGTCGTCGACCTCGGCCAGGAAGCTGACCGCGCGGGGAGGCTCGGCCCGTGCGAACGCGGCGATCGCCTCGCGCGGCGTGTCATCGTCGAGCACGTTGTCGGCCAGCATCACGGCCAGCCGTCGGCCGGCCGCGAACGGGCGGGCAAGCGCCAGCGCGTCGGCGATGCCGCGTGCCTCGTCCTGGACGCGGTAGGTGAACTCGACCCCGTCGCCGTACTCGCTGCCCGAGCCGAGGACATCCACGACCTGTCCCATGTGCTGCCGCCCCGTCACGACGAGAAGGTCGCTCAGGCCGGCGCCGAGCAGGGTGCCGAGGGCGTAGTCGATCATGGGGCGCATGTGCACCGGCAGGAGGTGCTTGTTGCGGTGCCGTGTGAGCGGACGCATGCGTGTCCCGCTCCCGCCCGCGAGCAGGATGCCGGCCACGTGGTTGCTGAGCGCCGTGCGTGTCACGGAGCACCTCCTTCGGCGGGGAGGATACCCGACCGCCCCCGGATCCTGCCCGACCAGGCCGAGCCCGTTCCCGGGGCTGCCACCCGCCCGATCGGCGCGCTTCGCGAGCCTCTCGCGTAGGCTCTCGCTCATGGCAGAGCGGACCTACAAGGACAGCGGCCTCTACCGGCGCCTCTGGACGGAGGCGGCGGGCTTCCACGGCCATCTCGTGGGCCTGTTCTTCCTCGGCCTCGCCAGCGCGCCATTCGCCCTGCTGTTGCCGCTGCCCATCAAGGTCATCGTGGATGCCGTGCTGGGAGGCAAGCCGCTCGAGCCGGGTCTGGCCGCGCTCGTACCCGACGCCTGGGCTGACGATCCCCAGAACAGCCTGCTGATCGCCGCCGTGGGGTCGATCGTCGTGATCGCCGTACTCATCCAGATCGCGGACCTCTTCCTGTGGATCTACAAGACGTGGATCGGGGAGAAGCTGCTGCTGCGGTTCCGTGCGCGCCTCTTCGATCACATGCAGCGCTTGTCGCTGGGCTTCCACCACAAGCAAGGCACCGCAGACGCCATGCACCGCCTGCAGGTGGATGCCGCCTCGATCCGCTCGGTCTCGGTCTACGGCGTGGTCCCCTTCGCCACCTCGCTCGTGACGGTGATCGTGCTCGTGCTCGTCACCGCCTACATCGACTGGGTCCTCGCGGTCGTGGCGCTCTCCATCGGGCCGGTGGTCTTCGGGCTGACCGAGCTGTATCGCAAGCGTCTGCGCCAGCGTTGGAAGGAGGCGCGCGAGAGCGAGAGCAGCGCCCTGTCCGTCGTGCAGGAGTCCCTGGGCGCCGTGCGGGTGGTCAAGGCCTTCGGCCAGGAAGCGCGCGAAGGCGAGCGCTATCGAACCCATGCGCGCTCGAACCTGCGCGCCACCCTCGCCGCCGTTCGCGCCCACGCCACGTTCGACCTGTGGGTGGGCCTGGCGACGGGCGTCGGGGCGGCCCTCATCCTGTACCTCGGCGCCCGCCACGTGCAGCAGGGGATCATCACGCTCGGCGAGCTGCTGCTCGTCATTGCCTACCTGTCGCAGATGTTCACGCCCCTGCGTGATCTCGGGACGCGTCTCGCCGACGTGCAGAGCGCCTTGGCCAGTGCGTCGCGGGTGTTCAGCATCCTCGACGAACAGTCGGAGGTGCGGGAGCGTGAGGACGCCCTGCCGCTCGAGCGGGCCGAGGGCGCGATCACGTTCGAGAACGTGACGTTCGGCTACGACCCGAGCAAGCCGATCCTGCGCGGCGTGAGCCTCGAGGTCCCCGTCGGGGCGCGCGTGGGCATCGCCGGCAAGACGGGCTCGGGCAAGAGCACCTTGCTGAGCCTGCTGCCGCGCTTCTACGACCCCCAGGGCGGCACGGTGCGGCTCGACGGGCGCGATCTGCGCGAACTGCGCCTCGCCGATCTGCGTGGCCAGTACTCGATCGTGTTGCAGGAGTCCGTGCTCTTCTCGACGAGCATCCGCGAGAACATCGCCTACGGCCGGCCCGACGCCACCCAGGCGGAGATCGAGCAGGCCGCCAAGGACGCGGCGGCCCACGACTTCATCCTGGGCCTGGCCGATGGCTACGAGACGGTGGTAGGGGAGCGCGGCGCCGGGCTCTCCGGGGGCGAGCGTCAGCGTGTTGCCCTGGCGCGCGCCTTCCTGCGCGACGCGCCGCTCCTCATTCTCGATGAGCCCACCAGTGCGCTGGATACGGGCACGGAGCAACTGGTCATGGGGGCGCTGGAGCGACTCATGGACGGGCGTACGACCTTCATGATCGCGCACCGCCTCTCGACCCTCGAGAC
>Ga0316202_10002105_pt1 | contig 13659 bp, 12 predicted proteins | sample 3monrhotite_MG_FD_204934 | JGI IMG/M metagenome (GOLD analysis project Ga0316202, IMG submission 204934) | Microbial mat bacterial communities from mineral coupon in-situ incubated in ocean water Damariscotta River, Maine, United States -... | ecosystem: Environmental > Aquatic > Marine >... | reverse complement strand
CGTGGCAATCTGTAATTACTAGTGATACAACAATGGTAGCTGGTCGTGGTTATTTTGTAAATACAACTGGTGGTGCTATTACAATGACATTACCTGCTGGAGGAACTGCAGGAGATACAATAGCGATCAAAGATTATGCTGGTACTTTTGGTTCTAACAAATTAACTATTGGAAGAAATTCACATAATATTCAAGGTGTCGCTAATGATTCACTAATTGGAACAGCAAGAGCAAGTTTGATTTTAGTTTACATTGATGCCACTAAAGGTTGGTTATTTACAAACGAATCTAATGTTGACGATTTACAACAAGCATTATATGTAACTGCTACAGGTGGTACAGTAACAACGGTTGACACAAATTACAAAGTACACACTTTTACAGGTGATGGTAATTTTGTTGTATCTCAAGCTGGTAATTCAGTAGGAAATAATAAATTTGATTATCTAGTAATTGCTGGTGGAGGATCTAATGGTCCTGGCCACGTAGGTGGTGGTGCTGGTGCTGGAGGTTATAGAGAATCACACTCAGCTCCTGTTTCAGGTCCTTATACAGCAAGTCCTTTAGCAACGTCAACAAGTTTAACAGCTGCGGCTCAAACATATCCAGTAACAGTTGGTGCTGGTGGAAGTAACCCTTCAACAATATCAACTATTACATCTACCGCTGGTGGTGGTGGTGGAAATTCAAGTACGGGTGCTAACGCATTAGGTAAAACTGGAGGTTCTGGTGGGGGCGGAGGAGGTCACCCTGGAGGTTCACACCCAACATTGCCAGCGTTACCTGGAGGAGCAGGAAATACACCTCCCGTAAGTCCACCTCAAGGAAACAATGGTGGTAATGGTAATACTAGTTCAGATGGACCAGGTGGTGTTGCTGGTGGTGGCGGTGGAGCTGGTGCTGTTGGAGCTAATAGCACTGGAAGTCAGGCAGGCAATGGTGGTGCTGGTGTTGCTTCAACAATAAATGGTTCTTCAGTTACACGAGCTGGTGGTGGTGGAGGTTCTGCTTATAGTCAAACAGTAGGCACAGGTGGTAGTGGTGGAGGAGGTAATGGTAGTAAATATTCACCAAGTGTATTAGGTACAAACGGTGCTGCTAATACAGGTGGTGGCGCTGGTGGAGATAATTTACCAGGTCGTCAAGGTGGTTCAGGAATTGTTATAGTTAGATATAAATTCCAAAACTAGTTTTTAAATTAGTTATATATATTATGATATTATTATGTTTGAAATTAAAAAGAACTTTTTAGAAAAAGAACAATTTACAAAATTAAAAGAGTTAATTACTGAGCAAGATTTTCCTTGGAGAATTAGAGGAGAAATGACACCTGGTGATACGAGTTATTATTTTAATTTTTCTTTTTATAATTATCAGGACGTAAATTCACCTTTATACACAGATTATATTTTACCTATCTTTAATCAATTAAAATCTAAGGCTGTAATACAAGCCAGAGCTAATATGTTTTTAAGTGATCTTTTTACAAGATCAGGTTGGCATACAGATTATGACTTCAAATGTAAAACTGCCATCTTATACTTAAATAGTTGTGATGGTGGAACTCATTTTAAAATTAACGGAAAAACAAAATTTATTGAAGCTGAAGAAAATCAAATAGTAATATTTGATTCAAATATTGAACATAGAGCCGTAACATCTAAAAACTGTTCTATACGATACATTATAAATTTAAATTATTTTATTTAATGAAAACCAATGAAAATATTTTAGCACTACATTTGTCGCATCACGGTACAGCGACATATGTTGAAAATAAAAAGATTATTTTTCATACGCAACTTGATAGATATAATCGTATAAAAAATTCTTCATTACCTTCATACACTTTAGATAAAATACTAGAAAATTTAGATATAGATACTCTAATTATTACTAACTTAAAATCGAGTTCAGTAGATGACTGGAAATATATTTTTAAAAATCGGTATCATTGGAAACAAAAGTGGAAAAAAATAAAGTTTATAGACTATAATTTTTCTATTCATCATTTATTTCATGCTTATTGTTCATTACTATGGAAACACATTGGTGATAGAGGTACTGTATTTGTACATGATGGAGGAGGAGCTATTTCTAAAAATAATATAGAAGAAAAAGAAACGGCTTTTAGTTTTAATGATAGTAAAGTAAAACAATTATTTTTAGATAATAACCCTTATGGGTATAATTATAGAATGACTGCAGATAAATTATTCAGAGCAGATCATCAGGAAGGTAAATTGATGGCGTTGTCCAATTATGGTGGATATGATAATAAATTTGAAAATACCGATATAGTAGGTGAAGATACTATTTTACAATCAAATAATGAATCAAAAAATCTAGCATTTACTCGTCAAACATTACTTGAAAATAATTTTTTTGATACATTTAAAAAGCATGGTATTGAAAAAGAAAATATAACTTTTACGGGTGGTGTAACTCAAAATGTTTTATTAAATTCTAAAATTCAAAAAGATATTAGTACCAAAGCATTTTTTGATCCTTTAAATTCTGATCATGGTATAACACTAGGTGCGATAAACTACTACTTAAAAAATAAGTTAGAAAAGATTGATAATGTATATTTGGGTATAAAACAAAATTTAGATTTATCTATTTTTAATAACTACAAAATTAAAGATGTTAGTAGTGATGATATTGCTAAAATAGTTTTTGATGAACCTGTTGCTATCTTTCAATCTAGGAGTGAACAAGGTCAAAGAGGTTTAGGTAATCGTTCACTATTGATGAACCCTTTTAATAAAACTTGTCAACAAAAAGTAAATGACATTAAGAAAAGAGAGTGGTATAGACCTTTTGCTACATCTATACTTGAAGAAGATTTTAATGAATGGTTTGAAACAAATGATGTTAAAAATTCTCCTCATATGATGAGCGTATTTAAAATAAAAGATACTTATGTAGCTAAGATGTATTCTGGATTTTCAATCTATAATGAATCTAGGGTACAAACTGTAAACAAAAAAGACAATTTAAATTTCTATAATGTACTAAAAAGTTTTAAAAAAGAATATAAATTACCTATGTTATTAAATACAAGTTTAAATATGCCAGGTGAAGTATTGGTGGAAACCCTTTATGATTTAAAAGAAATGTTTGAAAATACAAAGTTAAAATACGTCTATATACCAGAGTTAGACAAATTGATTATAGATGAAAATACTAATATTTGATAGTTAAGGTCTTATAAATATATGAAAGAGGAGAGAATATGGCCGTCACACAAAGTCAAAATATTAATTTAATAGTAGATCAAGGTACAGATTTTAGTAACAATTTAACTGTCACAACAGATGGATCAACTGCTTACGATATATCTGGTCGTACTTTTAATGCGCAGATAAGACCATCTTATGATTCCTCTACATTAACAGCAACTTTCACAGCCTCAATAGTCACAGCAGCATCAGGTATATACAAATTACAATTAACAGATACAGTCACTAAAAGTATTAGTGCTGGTAGATATGTTTATGATGTAATGATAACACTTGCTGACTCAACGGTTGAAGTTGTACAAAAAGGAATTATTACAGTAAATCCAAGAGTTACACAATTATAATGAATGAGTTACAAGAATTTTTTAGTTCTGTAGCCAAAGAAAAAGAAAAGGTAGAAAAAGAAAAGATTAGATTTACACCTAGAGTAAATATTAATCTTTCAAAAGACTTATCTAGTTTTTTTGGTACAGTATCAGAGGCGAAAAGAGAGCATGTCATTATTGCTAAGCGTGACTCTACTAAACTAAATGCTCTTAAAGGTTTCTTTGATAGACTAGATCAATTTGAAAATACTCTAGCTGAAAATATTGAAAAACAAAAAGATGGATTTGATCCTGAGGAAGTTAAGTATGATGTAGAAACTCCAGGGAAAGAAAACCCTGAAGTAGAAAAAGAAGATGATAATTCTTCAGTAGAAGTATTTACAGGTGATGGTATATTTAAATTACCTGAACAAAAAGAAGACACAGTATCTAATGTAGCAAATGTAATGTCAGGTTTAGGCTTTAAAAAAGAAGAAGCTTCTCCTTACACTGATCTACAAAAACTACAATTAGAATTTAGACACTTCAAAGATATGGTCATAAAACAAATGGCTTCAATCGGAGGTGGTGGTGAAGTACGACTTTTGAATTTAGATGACGTTGATACAAGCTCACTTGGTAATGGTAAATTTTTGGCATACAATAGTACAACACAAAAATTAGAATTTACAGACCAAGTGGACGGTAATTAATGGCATTAAAGATAAAACTAAAAAAATTTACAGCAGCATCAGGTAGTCCTTCTACAAGTGATTTAGAAAATGGTGAAATAGGAATCAATCCTATACAAAAGAAAATATTTGTAAACAATAGTGGTACTATTGTAGCCTTAGGATCAGCTGATTTTTCAGCAGTAGACCAAGACATATTACCAGATACTACTAATACAAGAGATTTAGGTAGCGCTACAAAAAGGTGGAAAGATATTTACTTATCTTCTAACTCTATTGACTTAGCTGGAGCAACTATATCATCTGATGGAACTGGCGCCATCGCAATTGCGGCAACTGGTGCAACTTTACCAGAAGGTTCTAAAGCAGGTACTAATAAGATAGCTGTATCTGTAACAGGTTCAGGTGGGGCAGAACAAAATGCTATTGTTGTACCTTTCTTTTCAAATGCAGGTGGTCTAACAACAGCTAACGCAAATTTTAACTTTAACTCAACGGTTGATGAAAAGTTTGTATATACAGGTTCAAAAACATTTACATTATCTACGGGAGCTAATTTAAGTGATAGTAATATCACACTATTTCAATTTTAATAAATAGATAAGAGAGAGAATTATGGCAGACAAAAAACCAATACGAACAGTCTTTAATGACAGTAATGTAGCCACTGGATTAGCCGAGTTTCAAACAGGTGAAACTATCGGTCTAGCGCATGGTGGTATAGGTGCTGCGTTATCAATTGGATCCGCTGGTCAAGTATTAAAAGTAAATAGTGGTGGTAGTGCGCTAGAGTTTGGCGCAGTAGAAGCGATCATTAATATTGATACTGCGACTGACTTAACAGGTCAAACACTTGCGTCTAGCGATCAACTTATGGTGTCAGATGGTGGCACTGAGGGTAGAGCAACTCTAGCTCAATTAGGACCAGCGATAGCAAATGTTCCTAATTCAGCATTAACAAATTCAAGTTTAAGTTTAGGTGGTATTTCAATTGCATTAGGTGCTACTGATGCGACACCAGCATTTGATCTATCTGACGCAACAGCATATCCTACTTCATCTTTGACAGGTACAATCACTAATGCTCAATTAGCAGGTTCTATCGCTAACGCAAAATTATCTAACTCTACTGTAACAGTAGGGTCAACTTCAATAGCTTTAGGTGCAAGTGCTACAACACTCACAGGTGTAAGTGATCTTACTGCTGGTACAATTAATATTGCTGGTAATATAATTAAGTCAACTGACTCTACAGTAGTAGAGATTGGCGCTGGTGATGGGTTAAGTGTTGCTGGTAATCTAACAGTTGCTGGTACAATGACAGTATCAGGTGGAGTAACTGCTTTAGAAACAACTAACTCTACTGTATCAGATAAACTAATAGAATTAGCAACAGGTACAACAGGCACACCATCAGGTGATGTAGGTTTAGTATTTGAAAGAGGTAGTTCAGCTAATGCGTTTATAGGATTTGATGAAAGTGCTGATGAGTTTACTGTTGGTACAGGAACATTTACAGGTTCTACAACAGGTAATCTTACAATCACAAAAGGTACTTTATCAAGTGCAGGTTTAAGATTATACGACTCAACTGATGGTTCACATTATATAAATTTATTAGCACCAGCTATTGGAGGTAATATAACATTAACTTTACCAGCAAATGATGGTGACGCTAACCAAATATTATCAACAGATGGTTCAGGTAATTTATCTTTCATATCAGCAACAGCTGCGTCAGGCGCAGGTCTTTCAGATTTATCAGATGATAGTACACCAAGTCTAGGTGGTAATTTAGATATGAATGGTTCTGATATTATCACGCTATCAAATGGCAATATTGATTTATTACCTCACGGTACAGGTAAAGTAATTATGGATGGTAATGGTACTGCTGGTGGTGTATTAGTATCAGATGGTTTGATAGAAGTTAAAACAGGAACAGGTAATGTTGCGAAAATACAATTTTATTGTGAGACTAGTAATGCTCACGCACAAACACTACAAGCGGCACCACACTCAGCTGGTAGTTCTGCTGTATTAACTTTACCTACGGCAACTGGTAATTTAGTTGGTACTGGTGATACAGGTAGTGTTACAAATACAATGTTAGCTGGTTCAATCGCAACATCAAAACTTGCTGGTAGTATTACAAACGCAAAACTATCTAACTCTACAATTACAATTAGAGATGACAGTTCTACTTCAGACGCAGTTGCGTTAGGTGAAACATTAATTTTTGAAGGTGGTTCTGGTGTAACAACTACTGTAACAGATAATAAAGTTTCTATCGCAACAGATGGTTCTATTGTAACTGAATCATCTACTGATACTTTAACTAATAAAACTTTAACAAGTCCTGTTTTAAATACAGGCGTTAGTGGTACTGCAATTAAAGATGAAGACAATATGGCAAGTAACTCTGATACTCACTTGGCAACTCAACAATCTATTAAGACATATGTTGACGCTGTTACAACTTCTCTTAATGCACAAGATTTAGATTTTCAAGGTGATAGTGGTGGAGCGCTAAACATTGATTTAGATACAGAAGTTTTAGATATTGCTGGTGGTACTGGTATAGATACCTCTGGGTCAGGTAATACATTAACAGTAGCTATTGACGCAACTGTATCAACACTAGCAGGTACACAAACATTTACAAACAAAACTTTAACTAGTCCTAAGATTAATGAAGATGTAGCAGTTACAGCCACAGCTACAGAATTAAATTATACAGATGGCGTTACAAGTGCTATTCAAACACAATTAGATACAAAAACAACACCCGCATTCGCTATAGCTCAAGCTGTGGCACTAGGATAGTTTATAAATAGTAGGGAAAAGAGATAACAATGGCTAAACCATCTACAAGAGAAACGTTAAAACAATACGCTTTAAGAGCGCTAGGGAAACCTGTGATTGATATAAACGTTGATGATGACCAACTAGAAGATAGACTAGACGAGGCATATCAATATTACGCACAATATCACTATGATGGTATTAGAAGAACATATTTAAAGTATCAATACACACAATCAGATTACGATAGAATGACAGTTGATGGTTCTGCTGAATCACAAACTAAAAATTCTGTTACTACAAGTTGGAAAGAGGGTCAAGGTTTTTTAGTTGTACCTGAAAGTGTTATCTCTGTAATTAATGTATTACCCTTTTCAAGTAAAGGTAATTTAAACTTATTTGATGTTAGATACCAATTAAGATTAAATGATCTATACGACTTTTCTTCTACTTCTATTATTAACTATGACAATGTATTAAGACATTTAGACTTTTTAGATCATATACTTGTTGGTGAAAAACCTATGAGATTTAATCAAAATGATAATAGATTATACATTGATATGGATTGGAAGAATGATTTACAGGTTGGTGAGTATCTAGTTATAGAATGTTATAGAAAATTAGACCCAACTACTTTTACAGATGTTAATGATGATCTATTTTTAAAAAGATATGTAACAGCTTTATTCAAAAAACAATGGGGCGCTAATCTATCTAAATTTAATGGTGTTGCTATGTTAGGTGGAGTTACATTAAATGGTCAACAAATATTTTCAGAAGCTTTATCTGATATAGAAAAATTAGAAACAGAATTAAGAACTACTTACGAATTAAATCCAGCAATGATGATAGGATAATGCCATGCCAGTTAATCACTATTTCCAAGATGGTAAGGGTATCGGCAATCAATCCGAAAAAAGACTTTACGAAGATTTAATCATTGAAGGCCTAAAGATATATGGCCAAGATGTTTATTACTTACCACGAACACTAGTTAACAGAGACTTAATTTTAGGCGAAGATATGTTGTCTAAATTTTCATCTGCGCTTTTACTTGAAGCGTATATGGAAACAACGGAAGGCTTTGCTGGTGAACAAGAGATAGTTAATAAGTTTGGTTTAGAGATCAGAGAAGATACAACTTTTATGATCGCCAAGAAAAGATTTAATCAAGCAGTAGATGAAAAAGCTACATTGATTGCTGAAGGTAGACCAAATGAAGGTGATATAATTTATTTACCTTTGATGAATAGTTTTTTTGAAATTCAATTTGTACAAGACCAAGAGCCATTCTTTCAATTAGGACAACTACCAGTTTACAAACTAGTATGTACTAGATGGGAGTATAGTTCAGAACAATTAAACACAGGTATTGGTGACGTTGATGCTGCTGAAGACAAATATACTTTAGATCAATTAGCTCATCAATTTACTTTAGAGAATGAAGTTGGTTCAATGGTATTAGAAAACGATAGCGCAAGTGGTGATATTAATTATCTATTACTTGAAACATACAATTTACAAACTCAATCAGCTTACGCTCAAAATAATGATTTAGATAGTGAAGCTGGTTTTGATACATCTTCTGCTGGAGACGATATATTAGACTTTACAGAACGTAACCCATTTGGAGAGGTTGACTTTTAATGTTTGGAACTTATTTTTATAACGAAAGTATGAGAAGAATGACCATAGGCTTTGGTCAAATCTTTAACAACATACTAATTAAAAGACGAGATAGTGCTGGTAATATTACTCAATCAATTAAAGTACCTCTAGCATACGCACCAAAAGAAAAGTTTTTAGCAAGATTAGATGCTCAACCAAGTTTAGATAATAGAGAATTTGCTGTAACTTTACCTCGTATGAGTTTTGAGATTTCAGGTATCGCATATGACTCTAGTAGAAAATTAACTAGAGTACAAAAATTCAAACACGTTAAGGCAGGTAAAGAGGGTAAAGTGTTAAACTATAACTTTGTTCCTGTTCCTTATAATATATCTTACAATCTATACTCTTTCACAGCAAGTGCAGAGGCAGGTCTACAAATTATAGAACAAATACTACCATTCTTTCAACCTGACTATACTGTGACGGTAAACGCAATACCTGAGTTAGACATAAAGAGAGATATACCAATAGTTTTAAATAGTGTTAATTATGAAGACACTTATAATGGTGACTTCTCACAAAGAAGAGCTGTTATCTATACATTAGGATTTACTGCGAAAACTTATCTATTTGGCCCTGCGACAACACAAAAAGTTATCAAAGAAACACAAACAGATTTATACACAGACACAGATACTTCAGCTAACAAGGCAAGAGAAGAACGAATTATTATAGTCCCTAATCCTACGTCAGCTGACGCAGATGATGATTTTGGATTTACAACAACTATACAAAACTTCAATGATGGTAAAAAGTATAGTACAACAACCGATAGCGATGAATAAATAGTATTATGGCAATAAACAAAGTAGGATCAAAAGGTATAGAGGACGGGTCAGTCGCAGCGGCTGATTTGAAGCCTGGTAATGTCACTGCGGCTAAATTAAATGCAACACAAAATTTATCTTCTAAAACAATAACACTTCCTAATACAAGTGTCACTAGTGGTATGTTAGCAGGTTCAATTGCTAACGCAAAATTAGCTAACTCATCTATTACAGTAGCAGGAACAGCTGTCGCATTAGGTGCCTCTGGTACAGTTAATAATCAATTCGTGGAGTGGCAATCAAAAATTACATCTGACGGTAGTACAGTTACAACAATGGTAGCTGGTCGAGGTTATTTTGTTGATAATTCTAGTGCCGTTGGTCTAGTTAAATTACCAGCTTCTGCTGCCATAGGTGATACCATTATGATAAAAGATTATGCAGTTAGTTTTGGTACAAACAAACTAACTATACAAAGAAATAGTCACAAGATACAAGGCGCAACAGAAGATAGTGAGATTAGTACAGCTAGAGCCAGTGTTAGATTAGTTTACGTTGACGCCACACAAGGTTGGTTATATTCAGAAGAAAGTAATGTTAGTCATTTAGAAGCAGCAATATTTACAGAAGCAACAGGTGGTACAGTTGCAACTTCAGGAGATTTTAAAATTCATAGTTTTACAGGTGACGGAAACTTTGTAGTATCACAATTAGGAAACGTTTCAAATGTTCCTACAGGTGGTCCTGGTAATGTTGACTATCTTGTGGTTGCCGGAGGTGGTGGTGGAGATAATGGTAATTCAAATAGAGCTGCGGCTGGTGGAGGTGGAGCAGGTGGTTATAGAACTACTTTTCCAAGTGCAAGTTGTAATGCTGGTGCTTTTCCTGTCACAACACAAACATATCCTATTACGGTAGGCGCTGGTGGAGCAGGTGGTGCAGCTGTTGCTGGTAGCAATTCAATTTTTTCAACTATTACATCTGCAGGAGGTGGTTATGGTTTTGGTGGTGATAACTTACCAACACCAGCAGGAGGCCCAGGTGGTGGAGATGGAGGATCTGGTGGTGGTGGAGACTATGCAGATAATGGTACAGCTGGTAATGGTAATACACCTCCCGTAAGTCCACCTCAAGGAAACAATGGTGGTATTGGTGATTGTGGCCCAACACCTGCTGATCCTAGTTCAACTTATCCCGCTGGTGGTGGAGGTGGAGCTTCTGCTGTTGGAGGAAATGGACACCCAGGTGGTTGTATCGGAGGAGCTGGAGGAGCTGGAGCACCAAATCAAATTACAGGATCAAATGTGACTTACGCTGGTGGCGGTGGTGGTGGTGTAAGTAGAGTTGCTGATACTCACCCTGCGCCAGACCCAAAAAAGACTTCTGGACCAGGTGGTGCTGGGGGTGGAGGTAGAGGATCATCAGGTGGACCAGAACCTACTGCAGATCTTGCTACTGCTGGAAGTGCTAATACTGGTGGAGGCGGTGGAGGTGGTGCTGCAGGTAATGTACCTAGTCCAGTTAAGTTTGGTGGCGCTGGTGGTAAAGGAATCGTTATAATAAGATACAAATTTCAATAAGGAAACATTATAAATAGTATAAAAGAGAATTAACATGGCAATAGATAAAATAAATTCAAAAGCATTAGTAGATTGTTCAGTAGCGACTGCTGATATAACACCAGGAACAATTACAGCTGACAAATTAGCGTCAACTTTAGACATATCTTCTAAAACGGTTACACTTCCAAATACAAGTGTTACTAACGGTATGTTAGCAGGTTCAATTGCTAATGCTAAATTAGCAAATAGCACTGTAACTGTCAATGGAACAGCGATAGCACTTGGTGCATCAGGTTCTTTAGACGCAATTGATTGGCAATCAGTAATTACTGGTAATACAACTATGGTCGCAGGTAGAGGATATTTTGTAAATACGACTTCAGGCGCAATATCAATGACATTACCTGCTGGTGGAACTGCTGGTGATACTATATCTATTAAAGATTACGCAGGTACTTTTGCCACAAATAATTTAACTATTTTAAGAAATTCACACAATATACAAGGTGTTGCTAATGATTCAGTTATCAGTACAGCTAGAGCCAGTGTTAGATTAGTTTACGTTGACGCTACAAAAGGTTGGTTATACAGCCTTGAATCAAATGTATCAGTATTATATCCTCAATTTATGACAGCAACTGGTGGTACAGTAACAACATCAGGAGATTACAAAATTCATGCATTTACAGGTGATAGTAACTTTGTAGTAAGTTCTATAGCTAACGATGGTGTACCCACAACTTATAGAAACAAAGTAGATTACATGGTGGTCGCTGGTGCAGGTAGTGGTGGAAGATCAGGTTCTTGTGGTGGCGGCGGTGGTGGTGCTGGTGGTTTTAGAGCATCAGGAGGTGCTGCTGGTGGTTGTTATACACATGGTTTACCAGCAAACAATTGTGTTGCTGCTTTAACAGTCTCAGCTCAAACATATCCAGTCACAGTAGGTGCTGGTGGAGCAACAGGAACTTCTACATCTAATAGAGGAAACGCAGGATCAAATTCAGTATTCTCAACTATTACATCTGCTGGTGGTGGAGCAGGAGGAAATGAATGTCAATCTGGTGGTGCTGGTGGATCAGGTGGTGGAGCAGGAACACCTGGCGCAGCTCAAGATAATGCAGGTGCAGGTAATACTCCTCCAGTTTCTCCTCCTCAAGGAAACAGTGGTGGTGGTGGAAGTAATTCACCTCCTAATAAATCTGGTGGTGGTGGTGGAGGCGCTGGTGGTCAAGGTGGAAATGGTAGTTATGTCAATTGTGGTACTGGTGGTGGTGGAGGTGCTGGTGCGACTTCACATATCACAGGATCTCCTGTAGGTTATGTAGGCGGCGGTGGTGGTGGAGCTGCTGGTCCAGCAGGTTCTGGAGCAGCTTGTACTGGTGCAGGAGATGGATCAACTAATAATGGTCCAGGTGGAGCAGGTTCAGGTAATAGAGGTTCTGGTGGTGGTGGAAATGGTCCAATTAATGGATTAGGTGGAGCAGGTGGTAAAGGTATTGTTATTATAAGATACAAATTTCAGTAGTTTTAAAACTATTATATATATTATTGTGAATTAAGGAATTAGAATATGAATTTGAAAAATTATTATTATTACTTTCAATCAGCGTTGCCTCCTAAATTATGTGATGACATAATTAGATACGGTACAGCTCATAAAGTTGAAACAGCCATTACAGGTGGCATTGAAAGAGAAGACGGATCAGGTCGTAAAGCCGATGGTTCTCTCAAAAAATCAGTTCTCAATAACATACAAAAGAAAAGAAAATCTGATATTGTTTGGTTAAGCGATAGATGGATTTACAAAGAAATACACCCATACATACACGAAGCGAATAAACTAGCTGGTTGGAATTTTGAATGGGATTGGTCAGAGTCTTGTCAATTTACAAAGTATGGTGTAGGTCAATATTACGGATGGCATTGTGATAGTTGGACACAACCATATGATAGATCAAAACAAAGAAACGAACAAGGTATTTTACCACCAGATCATGGTAAGGTAAGAAAGCTATCTGTGACTGTATCACTAAATGACCCAAGTGAATATGAAGGTGGTAATTTAGAATTTGATTTTAGAAATGACCACGATTGGGAAAGAAATAAAAAATCATCTATAAAAGCTTGTACAGAAATAAGACCAAGAGGATCAATAATAGTATTTCCAAGTTTTTGTTGGCACAGAGTAGCGCCAGTAACTAAAGGAACAAGATATTCGTTAGTGATGTGGAATTTAGGGTACCCTTTTAGATAACGTATATATAATTGAACAGGAGAATATAGTATGACAGTATCAACAACCAAAGATGTAATGGAAACACATCATTATTTTAGTACACCAGTGTACACTATAATGAAACCAGAATGGTTACCAAGTGCGATCAAAGCAACAGATAAGTTCATAGATCAAGCTTACAAAAGAGAAAAACCTAAACTAAAAGCACGAAAAAAGTTTTTAGGTAATAAAGATTATCTAAAAGTAAAAGACCACGGAATGAGTTATCACTCAACACCTTTAAATGGGGATCCTGGATTAAAAGAATTAGAATCATATATTGGAGCAACTTCATGGAATCTATTAGATGAATGGGGTTATGATATGAACCAAT
>Ga0316202_10002104_pt1 | contig 13659 bp, 13 predicted proteins | sample 3monrhotite_MG_FD_204934 | JGI IMG/M metagenome (GOLD analysis project Ga0316202, IMG submission 204934) | Microbial mat bacterial communities from mineral coupon in-situ incubated in ocean water Damariscotta River, Maine, United States -... | ecosystem: Environmental > Aquatic > Marine >... | reverse complement strand
AGTGCACAAAAAGTACTTGACTTCGCAACTGCAATGCCTATTTTGTGCACTGCAACATAAAGGGTATTGCACCCGCGAAGCAACGAGGTATTTTTATCATGGCAACCAACGCCAGCAAAATTGATGCAGCAGCTGAGAAGGCCTATGCCGAAGCAGCCGCTAAGAAAGCTGACAGCAAACCGGCCGCTAAGGCCGACGTGAGCGTCAAAGCAATCGCCAAGTCTGTTGAAGCCGACGAAGCCAAGCCTGTTAAAAAGGTTGCGGCGAAGAAAGCTCCGGCGAAGAAAACAGCTGCCAAGAAGGTAGCCGTCAAGAAAGCAGCTCCGAAGAAGGCTGCTGCGAAGAAAACTGTAGCTAAGAAAACTGTAGCTAAGAAGACCGCGAAGAAGGCTCCTGCCAAGAAGGCACCTGTCGCGAAGAAAGCAACCAAAGCTCCCGCAAAGGAAAAAATCATGACCAAAGCACAGAACAAAGCCACCGATTACACCGCACAAGTCAAGGAAGGCTTCGCCGACCTGCAGACCCGCGCGAAAACCGCTTACGGAAAAAGCCAGGAACTCGCTACCGACATGGGCGAATTCACCAAAGGCAACGTTGAAGCAGTTGTTGAATCGGGCAAGATCCTCGCCGCTGGCATGCAAGACATGGGCAAAGCCTACGTCGCAGACGCCAAGGGTGCTGTCGAAACGATGACGGCAGACGTCAAAGAAGTCGCTGCTGTTAAGTCGCCGACTGAATTCGTTCAGCTTCAAAGCAAGTTCGCAACGCGCAACTTCGACGCGACCGTTGCTGCGGTTTCGAAGAACACTGAAGCATGGGTTAAGCTCGCTAACGACGCATTCGCGCCAATTTCGAGCCGCGCAAGCCTCGCCATGGACAAAGTCCGCAAGGCTGCCTGAACCAATATAGGTTTTCAGGTCGCAATGACCTGAGAGTTATCGCCGGCATCCCTCCTCTCCCTTAGCCGGCGAGACTGACTAACGGGTCGGATGGCATCCCCATCCGGCCCGTTTTTTCTTGAACAGTGGCAAGCGCGTATGGTGAAACCCTATCTGCACGTTTGCGCTGCGTTAAGTGTTGCCGCGCTAACTAGCGCAGAACCCCTTGCTATCCGCAAAGCGCATACGATATTGGCCTTTCAATGATTTCCAACGACTTCTCTGATGATTTGTTCGACCTATACGTCTTCGACGCCGACGATGGCGCAGACGGCGGTGACGACAATGGCATGGACGACGGTGAAGGCCAGGTAGGTGTAGCTACCAAGACCCAGGCCAAACCGAAGAAGCCCAACCAGTACAAGGTCCTGTTACTCAATGACGATTACACACCGATGGAATTCGTCGTGATGATACTCAAGCGTTTCTTCAAGATGGACTTGGAACAGGCCACACGGGTGATGCTGCATGTCCACCAGAAAGGCGTCGGCATATGCGGCATATTCCCCTATGAAGTTGCCGAGACGAAGGTCAATCAGGTGATGGATTTTGCCAAGCAAAACCAACACCCGCTGCAATGCACGCTGGAAAAGGCCTGAGCAGAGCAGATATCTTGGGGCATGACCCGCGCGTCATTTCGCGCTAGGGCAGTCCGACATCCACCGTAGCAGGACAGTTGCGCAAGCGTGTTCAAACTCATTCCATCCGTAGACCGCTATATTTTCCGGCTGGTTTTGATGCCGATGCTGGGCGTATTCGCGCTCGCTGCATCGCTACTCTTGCTCGACAAAATGCTGCGATTGTTCGATTTTGTCGCGACAGAAGGCGGGCCTGTTGCGGTTGTGTTCAAAATGCTCGCGAGCTTGATCCCAGAATATGCCAGCCTAGCGATCCCGCTCGGGCTTTTGCTCGGCATTCTGCTTGCCTTCCGCAGACTTGCGACCACCAGCGAGCTCGACGTGTTTCGAGCAGTCGGCATGGGCTATGGCCGGTTGCTGCGAATTCCTTACATCATAACGGTGGTGTTGATGGCAGTGAATGTCGCGCTGGTTTTCTACATCCAGCCGGTCAGCCGCTATTATTACGAACAACTGGAGTATGAACTGCGTTCTGGCGCGCTTGGTGCCTCGATCAAGGTGGGTGAATTTACTACGCTTAAGGATCGCATGGCACTGCGGATCGATCAAAGCGAAGACGAAGGTAGGCGTCTCAAGGGCATTTTTGCGCGCGTCGCAAACAGCAAGGGCCAGGTGCTCTCGATCTCCGCCAAGGAAGGCAATTTCCTTGCCACCAAAGACGATCCCAACACGATTATTTTAAGGCTGAGTGACGGCACAATCGTTCAGGACTCGGGCGATGAAGGAGGAACGCCGCGCGTCCTGAGCTTCACAAGGCACGACCTGCCCATAGACCTTCCCCGGATCGAAGAGTTCCGCGACCGCGGCGATGCTGAACGCGAATATATTTTGCCCGAGCTGCTCAGTATCGGCTGGTCCGAGGAAGAAACCCAGGCAAAGCGCGATGCCAGTCAGGCAAGTTTCAACTACCGGCTGGTTGAAGTGATTATGATGATCCTGATGCCGTTATTGGCCGTCGCACTCGCAATACCTCCCAAACGATCCTCTTCGGCGCTCGGAGTATTTGTCTCCATCGTGATGGTGGTCGCCTATCACAAGGTAAATCAATATGGGGAAGACGTCGCAGCGCTTGGCATTGTCGATCCGTTCGTCGCCCTGTGGGGACCCTTCGTGATCTTTGGCGTGCTGATCTTGTGGATGTATTACCGCGTTGCCTTTGTGCCGGGCGGGCAAGCGATCGGCGCGCTCGAGGCAGCCTTTGCCAAAATCGGCAAACGCTTTCGTTCGCTATTTGGTGTCAAAAAACGGCGCAAGGAAACGGGCGGAGATCTGGCTCCGGCCGAATAGACGAATATGCAGCTCGACTTTTTCCCTTCGCGGACACTGACGCTCTATCTGGCAAAAATGTTCATCGCGCGCATTGCAGCGATGCTGGCTGTGTTGGTGCTGGTGTTGATGGCGCTCGACCTGCTCGGAAGCAGCGGCAAAATACTCGCGGCTGAGGGCAATGGACAGGCTGAATTGTGGACCTATGTCTCGCTGCGGATCCCGCAACTGATCGCCCGGTTCCTGCCCTATTCGGTCTTGCTGGCGACACTCATCAGTCTGGTCACCCTCAACCAAAATAGCGAGGTGGTGGCGATGAAGGCGGCGGGCCTTTCGGCGCACCAAGTGCTTGCCCCGCTTCTGCTGACAGCCTTGGTTGTTTCGATTGTAAGCTTCGCATTTAACGAAACCGCGGTCACGCGCGCCACCGCCACGCTCAAAGCATGGGAAGGCGCCGAATACGGACCAATCCCGAAAGAATCGAGTGTTCGAACCAATGTTTATTTGACCGACGGTGCGAACATCTTGACCGCCCAGCAACTGACCGGATCCGGCAACAATATCAGCATGCGCGGTGTGACCTGGTATCAGCGTAATGCAGCAGGTGCATTATCGCAGCAAATTCGCGCCGACAGCGCAACCTTCGCCAATCCTGGGTGGGTGCTTGAGAATGCCCAGCGCTTCGACGTCGCTGCTGCGGACACGGCAACCGAGGGGCGAATTCTGGTCGGTGAAGGATTAACGATCGCACAAATCGAACTCGACAGCGTAGATCCGGACGCGCAACATTTCTTCCAACTTTCTCGCTCGATCGACGCGTACGAAGCCGTTGGCCGCCGGACGAGCGAATTGCGGGCGAAATGGTGGCACAAGCTGTCCGGTCCGCTTTCTGCATTCTTGATGCCGCTGCTTGGATCAATTGCAGCGTTTGGGCTCGCCCGTTCGGGGCAACTTTTTGTGCGCGCAATCATCGGTATGGCTTTGGGCTTCGCCTATTTCGTGGTCGACAATGCGGCGCTCGCGATGGGAAGTTTCGGTGGTTACCCGCCCTTCCTGGCAGCTTGGGCGCCATTCTTCCTGTTCGCGCTTATCGGCGAGACGGTATTAATCCGGACCGAGGAATGAGTGACTGGTCTTTGCGGCTCGCGCGAGCGGGCGATGCGGAAAGTTTTCATGAGGTCGAAGAGGACGCCGCCGAACTGCTGCGTAGTGAGCCGTCCCTAGCTGCCATTCCAGTTCCGCCATCGACCAGCGCTGCCGAATATCGCAAGCTTATCGCCAAGGGCCGATGTTTAAGCGCCGCCATAGGCCAAGAGGTGATCGGCTTCGCCGCTGCAGCGCCCGTTGGGCGCGAACTTCACCTCGATGAAATCAGCGTATCGCGCGCGCATCAGGGCAAAGGCATTGGCGCTGCGTTGCTAGAAGCTTTGGCCTTGGATGCGCGCAACAGCGGTTTTCAAGCGATCACGCTCAACACCTATCGCGACATTCCGTGGAATGCGCCATTCTATGCCCGGCATGGTTATGTCGAAGTGGAAAATTTCGAAGGTCGGCCACATCTTGCGCAATCGCTCGATAGCGCCGTGGAATTGGGCATGCCGCGAGAGCGGCGCTGCGCAATGATCAATTTCTTAGGATAGCTCAGCGCGCAGTCATTGTGCTGCGCGCGATGCGCACAACAAGTTCGAACATACCCTTGTGGTTCGCACCATCGAATGTCGATCCATCGCCCAATTCTGCAACCAGCCGGCGATGAGCCTCTGGCAAAGAATGATAGGGAAGGCTGGGCATCAAATGATGCAACGCATGATAGCGCAGTCCGACGGGAGCCCATATTTCAGCAATCCGGCCAGGCGGCGGAATGTTGACCGAGTCGAGATATTGCGCGGTTACCGTCATCGCCTCGCCATCATTCTCCCACAGATGCGCAACCAGCGTGCGCAATTGGTTGAGAACAGCGGTGAAAGAGAACACGGCGAGCGCCACCAGGATCGGTTTCCAGCCGAATGCGAATACGCTGGCGATTAGACACCATGCCCAAATCATCCCGAGCGTTTCCTGCCAAAAAACCCGAGTTCTCAGCTCCCCTTCAGGTGGCTTGCGGCGAAAATCCGGGTTGATCGAAAGCGCCGAAACTCGCTGCCAAACTAACGTACGGATTGGCGGAATAACGGCGCCTAAGGGCACAAGCAGCCCAAAGCGAATAACCAGGGCCGGCGGCGCGAGCAATGCGATCAACACGAACAAGGGAAGCGACCAGGGCTTCATCAGGGCAAGCGGCAAATATTCAGGGTCTTCGATAGTCCCATATTGCGTCCGCTTGTGATGCAGCGTGTGCACACCTTCATACATGAATGACGGCGTCAACATGGGAATACCCACCAGCAAATTCCAAGTCTTGCGGAAGCCTGGTAATGCATTGCGGTGAATGTGCGAAAGTTCGTGGATGAACAGAAGCGCACGATAGAGCAGCAGCGCGGAAACAAGTCCCGCTGCGATCGCCATGGATGTGCTTTGAGCCAGGATAGCCGTGGCCAAAGCCGAGTAGCCAAGACCTGCAGACAACAACATATCCGCCCAATAAATTGATGGCTTTGCCTCATCGAGATCTTTAGTCAGATCGCGCGCGGCGCGCAGCATCGCCTTGTCATCCGCGATTCGCGGACGCTGTGCAGTCGGCGTGATAGCCGGATCGGTGATAGCTGGTTGAACGTTCATAATCTTTGTCCGCAGACGCCCTTACCGCAGTTTCGGTGTAGGCGACAGTCCTAACGAAAGTGGCGTGATTGCCAGTTCAGCAAATCCACAGTCGTCAATCATATGGGGTTGGTTTCTTGACTTTCCATACCAAGCACCGACAGGATTAATCTACACTAAATTTCAGCGCCAATCGTGGATCAGTTAGAGGCAAATTCGACAATGTCCGAAGCCGAAATCACCATCCAGCCAGTAACCGACAAGAAGGGGCGCAACGCCTTTGTCGACTTAGGTCGCCGCTTTGCCGCCGAAACGCCGCATAGTATTCCGCAGCTACGCAGCGAACAGCTTGAGCTGGTCGATCCGAAGAAAAACCCGTTCTTCGAGCATGCTCGGGTGCAGCATTTTATCGCCTATCGAAATGGTCAGGCGGTCGGGCGGATTTCCGCCCATATTGACGAGCTCGCGCTCGAACTGCCCAAGGAGCAAGGGTTCGGCCCTGGAACCGGAATGTTTGGCTATTTCGATGCAGTGGATGAGCATGTCGGACAAAGTCTGTTGCGAACGGCTGAAGGCTGGCTGCGCGATCAGGGAATGACACGCAGCCTAGGGCCAATTTCCATGTCGATCTGGGAGGAACCTGGATTGCTGACATTTGGCCATGATCATCCTCCGACGATCATGATGGGCCATCATCCGCCGCAATATCAGGGCTGGATAGAAGGTGACGGCTACATCTTGAGTAAGAAGCTGCTCGCTTTCGACCTAGATGTGACGAACGAGTTTCCGCCATTGATCAAGCGGATTGTCAAACTTGGGGCACGCAATGAATCGATAACGATGCGCGCTGCCAACAAGCGCAAATTCGCTTCCGAAGTCCGTATTATCCTTGAAATTCTCAATGATGCTTGGTCCGACAACTGGGGGTTTGTACCCTTTACCGAGCGTGAAATTGATTACGCGGCTAAGAAGTTGAAGCCGTTGGTCCATCCGGAAGTGACCAAGATCATTGAACTCGATGGTAAACCCGTCGCCTTCATGTTGTCGCTTCCCGATGTAAACTCAGTGCTCACGGAGATTGGCGGAAAAATGCTGCCATTTGGTTGGCTGAAATTGCTGCGCTGGGCACGCAAACCGATGTATAGCGATATGCGGGTTCCTCTGATGGGCGTGAGACGCGAGTTCCACAACAGCCGGATGGCGAGCCAATTTGCCTTCATGATGATCGACTCAATCCGCCGCGAGTCCTGCGCTGCATTTGACACGCAACGAGCCGAGATTGGCTGGATTCTGGAAGACAACCAGGGAATGGTCGCCATTGCAGATGCCATCGGCAGCAAGGTAAATCGCGAATATTCGATCTACGAGAAGAAGCTCTGACAGTTCATGTCGGCAAGAACGAACCGAGTGGTATGATCGGTCTTTAGCGCGGGCAATCCAACTTCACTCAATCTCCGACGATTGGGCAACCGCCCCCCAAATTAAAAGACCTTCGCGCTCATATGAGTGCGAAGGCCTTTCGGGATCGTATCACCAGCCGTTTGGACGGGAGGGGGGTCTCGGCGGTGATGCTACATAAATGCGCATCTCGGCGATGGGTTCCCGAAGTCACAAAAAATATTCCGTCTCTCCAACATAGGACTGAATTTCATAAACTAATTCTCGTTTCCGCAGCTTGCGATTTTGCTCTAGACTCGCCAAGGAACAGAGCCGCTCATGAAGTGGAACCAACCACTGAGATAGACGTTCACTGAATGGGCCATCGGGAAGGGATTTCATGTCGCTAGGACAAAATGTTGCCGACAATTTGCCATATTTGCGGCGATACGCGCGCGCATTGACCGGCTCGCAGACTACGGGTGACAATTTCGTGCGTGCAACTCTCGAGGCTGCAATCGCCGATCCCGAACTGAAAGCGAGCCTCGATCAAGGCCGCGTCGCTCTGTATCGTGCGTTCAACAAGGTTTGGGCGAGCGCCTATCTCGAAGTCGAGCAAAGCGGTGAAACGGCAAGTGATCACGAAAGCGCTGCGCAAGGCAAGCTTAGCAAAGTTACGCCGCTCAACCGTCAAGCTCTCTTGTTGACGACACTGGAAGACTTCAGCCTAGCCGAAACAGCCGAGATCATGGAAGTTCCTTCCGAGGATGTCGAAACACTGGTTCAGGAGGCGATCAATGATATCGATGGCAATTCCAAGACCAGCGTTTTGATCATCGAGGATGAACCGTTGATCTCAATGCAATTGGAAGATCTTGTCACCTCATTGGGTCACAATATTTGCGGAACGGCCGCAACCCGTACGCAGGCCGCGGCGGTGGTAGCGGAAAACACCCCTGGCCTCGTTCTCGCCGACATACAGCTGGCGGACGGATCTTCAGGGCTGGATGCAGTCGATGACATCTTGGCTGTTTGTAGCGTGCCGGTTATCTTCATAACCGCCTATCCCGAAAGGCTGCTAACCGGCGATAGGCCCGAACCCACCTATCTGGTCACCAAACCATTTCAGGAAGCGACCGTTAAAACCGCCATTGGGCAGGCAATGTTCTTTGATTCGAGCAAGCCGCTGAACTAGCCACGGCAATCTGTCTACCCGCCTGGATAGTCGCGCTGCGCGCGCATCGCGAACTCATTCGGCTTCCGGAGAGGAACAGTCAGACTGCATGTTACGCCGGTCGGTTCGAATTTCAGCATGACCGGATTGCGTAGCTCGTGCGCGACAACCTTCTCGATCAAATTGGTTCCAAAGCCACTAGCGCCTTTGCCGAGCACTTCAGGACCTCCTGACTCGGCCCAATTGATCGTCGCATACTCGTCGCTAACCTGCTCCCATGTCACGCTGACCTTGCCGCCCGCCGTGCTCAATGAGCCGTATTTTGCAGCATTGGTCGACAATTCATGGATTGCGAGGCCAAGCGACAATGCGTCGTTCGGCGCGATCTCCAAATCCGGCCCGGCAATCTCGAGCAATGCGTCATTTTGGCGTGCATAGGGAGCAAGCTCAGCCTCGACCAAGGAGCGAATTGGCGTCGTACCCCATTCCGACTGTGTAAGCAGATCATGGGTCGCCGAAAGAGCCCGGATCCGACCGTCCAGACTGTCTGCAAAATCGTCAAGGGACGAGGCGCGGCGGCGTGTAAGCGATATGATCGACAAAACATTGGCAAGTGTGTTTTTGACCCGATGATTAAGCTCGCGTGTTAGTGTGTCGCGGATCGAGTTTTGTTCCTCCAGCCAGCCAAGCGCGAGATAATCCTCATGCGCTTGCCGGGTCAGCAAGCGCACAAGCACCATCAGAAGGCTGGCGACCAGAATGCCAAATAGTAATGTGGCGAGCGACAGTGCTGAGAGCGAGTTGCCGTGCGCGGACTCTACCTCGAGAACCATATCGTGATTGCCAATCGTGACGGGCTCGGTGACTGTAATCCCGGTTGACTCGACCCCCGGCAACTCGACCAACAGACGGCCGGGGCCAAGCTCGCGATCGTAAAGTCGCAAACCACGTTCGCCGCGTGTTTCAAGCAACAGTGCGGAAGCCATAAAATCATGGGCGTTGAAGGGCGCAAAAATGAACCCTTTCACCCTTTGCGGCGACCGTCCGGGTTCGAAGACGGGCATGAAAATGGCGAAACCTGGATCGTTTCCAATGCCTTCCTGTTGGAGCACGATCTTGTCCGTCGCCACCGGATCGGCAAGCCTGATGGCTTCTTCCATCGCTATCTGGCTGGCCGGATCGGAATAGAGGTCGAATGCGATCGCCCGGTCGTTTCGTTCATTATCCGGCCGCATAAATGCAACTGGAGCAACACGCTCTGCGGTCGCCGATAAACGTGGGAAAACATCAAAGGAATAGCCGGTCAGCTCCTTGTAGCGCCGGGAGAACGTGTCAACCTGATCGGGTCTTAGCCTTGGCGCCCAACCGATACCGTCCGTCCCGCGCTCGGTCGATTCAACCTGGAGGTTGCTCACAAATCGATTGAAAAGTCCGGGCGATATCTCGTCAACCGTTCCGAACAAGGCAGCTCCGGCACGCAAATAGGAAGAAACCGTTGCGCCGCGGCGCTCAAGCGCGGATGCAACAGCCTTGGCGCGTTCACGCAACTGCGCATGCTCGCGTGACTGAGCTCCGCTCTCTATTGAATAGACGCTCACCAGGGTGATGGCGGCAATGAGACCGAAGATAGCCACCGGGATTGCCCGCGGATATTTCGTCAACATCTGCCTTGATCGGCGTACCTGAAAACCATCCTGTGCCAAAACGTGCTTCTGTTTGCTCCTCTGAAGAAAGCTGCGATCTACTAGATCGAGTAAACTCTCGAAAACTTTGCCTCTGTTGCAGGAACCAAAGAAGCACCGCTTCGTTCCAATTTCATCGAACACACAACAGATTAACCCGCCAGTTTTTGATAATTCGCCAAATTTGGCATATCGGTCAAATGACCTGCTGACTTGGAAGAGGCATTTCAATGGGCGAACCGACGCCAAGCGACAAAGTGAGTAAGAAAGCGGCGAAGTCCCCAGAATGGGCCGACGGACTGCGCCAGCTATACGATTCGGTGGTCGAAGAACCAATCCCCGATAGTTTTAGAGACTTGCTTTCCAAGCTTGACGAAACCGAAGATCGATCCGCTGAATGAGCGAGAATAAGCGGACGGCAGCAGAAAAAGCCGATTTCAAGCGCGAATTGACCGAGGTGGTCCCCCATCTTCGTGCTTTCGCGCGCGGGCTTTGCGGGCGCCCAGATATGGCCGACGATCTGGTACAGGAAACAATGCTCAAGGCGTGGACGGCGCAAGAACGGTTTGAGCCGGGTACGTCGATGCGGGCATGGACCTTCGTCATTTTGCGCAATGCCTACCTCACAGACATGCGGCGCAACCGTTTCCGCGGTGAATATGACGAGGGCGTAGCAGAACGCATTTTGACTGCGCCTGCAGGCCAGGAAGAGCCGCTTCACTTGTCAGATATGCACCGCGCGCTTTTGACATTACCACCCGAAAGGCGCGAAGCCTTGTTGCTCGTCGGCGCTGGCGGGTTCTCTTACGAGGAAGCCGCCAGCATTTGCGGATGCGCAGTGGGCACCATCAAGAGCCGTGTCGGCCGGGCGCGCGCTGCACTCAACTCTATGCTCGCCGATGGCGACATCCCCCAACGTTCGCTCGACGATGACATTGCGCATAGTGCAATCCTGGAAGAACTGGACGAAGTTGCAGCTGGCAACGGGGTGGCCAACTAGTCACACCGCCAAACGCATGAGCTGCAACATCCTTGTCATCACAGGGACTTAACGGCAGAAACATTTTTATGAGCAGCAATCCGCCAGAAACCGAACAGCAGCGGCCCCGCCCAAGCCGGCGGATGGCATTCGCTCAGCAGGAGTTGCGCCTGATATCTGCGCTGGTTCTGCTGATTGGGCTCGGCTTGTTTCTCGCACTTCCCTTCGTGCTTTCGATTGGCTCGGTCGTATTCCTGCCGCTGACGACTGCAATCATACTGACAATCATCCTTTCGCCGCTGGCCGACAAAATGGCCGAGTGGGGCGTGCCCAATATTCTCGCTTCCTTTTTCGCGTTACTGGCCTTTTTCGCGGTGTTGCTGCTTGCGCTGACATTGATCCTGCAGCCCGCAGTCGATCTTTTCGACAGCGTCCCCGAAATGGCAGAAACTGTCGGCCAGCGCTTCTCCGAACTGCGCGATGAATTTGCATGGCTTGCCATGGCAAATGAGCAGCTGTCCAAAGTCATGGGGCAATCGGGCGCAGAGCAAGTGGTTCTGGCCAGCCCGTCTGTCATTGAACAACTTGCCTTTGCAACGCCAAGCGTACTGATTGAGGTACTGCTGACCTTCCTGATGACTTTCTTCATGGTCGAGGCCCGCGTTCGTCTACGGCGGCATTTGCTGTTCGACCGCGCATCCTTTGGAACCAGCATCAAGGCCGCGCGTGTGATGCGCGAAATTCAGGACCGCGTCGCCGCCTACATACTCACTGTGGCATGGATCAATGGCTGTGTCGGAATTGTCGTGGCATTGGGCGCTTGGATGCTCGGTGTGGAAGCACCGGTCATGTGGGGCGGCCTCGCTGCGCTGCTCAACTTCCTGCCCTATATCGGACCGTTGCTGATGACGGCGCTGTTGACACTGTTTGGTATTGGGACCGCCGAAACGCTGGTGCTGGGATTCATTCCTGCCGCCGCTTACCTCGGCCTGCATACAGTAGAGTCCAACGTGATCACCCCTTCGATCCTTGGCGCGCGCTTCACCATGAACCCGGTGATGATCCTGATCGCCCTGAGCTATTTCTCTTGGATCTGGGGTGTTTTTGGTGCGCTGCTCTCGGTACCGATCTTGCTGATGCTCACCGCCTTCTTCGATCACGTGGGCAGGCCCAATTTGATCGGATTTATCTTCGGCGAACCCTTGTTTGCGACAAACCTAATGGCGCTGGGGCTAGACGAGAGCACGCCGGAAACCAACCAACCATAGAAAAGCCCGCCGAGGCACGATGCCTAGGCGGGCCGTTCAGTCTGTCAAAAGATTAGCTCAGCTTGGAAACTTCCAGGTCGTTCCCCGCGCCAGATTTTCCGATGCAAATGCCCAGTTGAGTTTCCCGTTGATTACGGCGTCAAGATAAGCGGGGCGCTTGTTCTGGTGATCCAGATAATATGCGTGCTCCCAGACATCGATCGTCAGCAACGGATTGAAACCGCTGTCAGCCAGCGTATCGCCATCATGGGTTTCTTCGATCGAAAGATTGCCGTCTTTCTCTGCGAGCCAAACCCAGCCACTCGCGAAGTGGCCGAGACCGCGGCTTGCAAGCTGGCTTTTCAGCTCATCCATCGAGCCGAATGCGGCATCGATTTTGGCCGACAAGTCGCCTGATGGAGCGGTGCTTTCCGGTGCCATCGAGTGCCAATAGAAGGCGTGATTCCAGCTTTGCGCCGAATTGTTGAACAGTCCCTGATTTGATCCGCGAGCCCCAGCGATCACCTCTTCAAGGGACTGGTCGCCATCGACGGCGTCATTGGTCTTGTCGATATAGGCCTGATGATGCTTGCCGTGGTGGAACGAAAGCGTTTCGGCCGAAACGGCGGGTGCAAGTGCGGTATCTGCATAGGGCAGCGCGGGTAGTGAAAAAGCCATGCTATCTTCCTCTGGGTTTAGGCCTTTGGATATTCGGCCGGAATCGTTGGTTGCTGCTATAAACGCTTTGCAAGCAAAACGGTTGCAAATTTTTCATCTCTCGCCGCAGCACGCCTATTTCTCGCCCCGATCGACCGTCGCTGTGACCGCGACATTCATCGTCACATTAGCGAGAGTTCGCATAATATCGGGCAGCATCTCGACCGCAACAAGCAGCGCTAGCGGTTCGACAGGAACACCCATCGCAAGTGCAATCGGACCAATCGATACAACAAAGCTAATCGATCCGGGTAGACTTACCGACCCGACGCTGATGATGAAAGCAACTGCGATGCCTGCAATCAGGACAAAAGGCGTCAACTCGATTCCGGCGAGCGTTGCGACATAGATTGCTACCGCCATATTCATTGCCGGACTGGTTGCGCGAAAAATCGCCACCGCAAGCGGTAGGACAAAATCTGAAGTGGTTTCACGGATGCCCATTCTGCGGGCACTGGCGAGCATTGCAGGAAGGCTGGCGAGTGAACTCTGCGTTGAAACCGCGACTGCCTGCGAAGGAATGATTTCACGGGCGAACTTCAGCGGCGACATCCGGGCGCCGAAGATCGCGAGCAGATAGGCACCGAGCAGCACAAATGCTCCCATAGCCGAAACTGCCAGAATGTAGTGGATCAATGTGGCAAACGCTCCGCCGCCGCTCCGTGCTGCAACGCCGATAGCCAGTGCAAACACGCCGATTGGTGCGAGCCACAACACCCAGCCAATTATGGTCAGCATTGCGTTTGCCAGCGCGTGAAAAAAGCCAATCAGTGTCGCGCGTTGTTCGCTCGGCAACCGTGATATCGCTACCGCTAGCAGAGCAAAGAACAATGTTAGCGGCAACATCGCCGTTTCCGCAGCGGCCGCAATCATGTTTGGTGCGATTAAAGATTCCAGAAATGCCCAGATCTCGGGAACCTCTTGTTGCTCCACGCCGTCGGCAA
>Ga0316202_10002103_pt1 | contig 13662 bp, 11 predicted proteins | sample 3monrhotite_MG_FD_204934 | JGI IMG/M metagenome (GOLD analysis project Ga0316202, IMG submission 204934) | Microbial mat bacterial communities from mineral coupon in-situ incubated in ocean water Damariscotta River, Maine, United States -... | ecosystem: Environmental > Aquatic > Marine >... | reverse complement strand
TGCGTCAGCAGCCGATGCCAGCATCACATCAGATTCGGTAATACCACCGATAGCTTTGTGAATGATCTTCACTTTCACTTCATCAGTACCAGCTTTAGTCAGTGATTCAGCCATCGCTTCAACAGAGCCGGTCACATCACCCTTAATCAGTACAGGTACTTCTTTGATACCGCTCTGCATGTTTGCAAACAGCTCATCAAGACTTGCACGTTTCTTGGCTTCAGCACCAAGTTCACGTTCACGGTCTTTACGGTAACGGACAATATCACGAGCTTGTTTTTCATTTTCGACAGAATAAATCTCCTGCCCTGCTTCTGGCACAGAATCCAGACCCAACAATTCAAACGGAATAGATGGACCAGCAGTACGATGTTGAACGGAGTTTTCATCAACAATCGCACGTAGACGACCTGTTGCCGAACCAACAACCACAGTATCACCCTGTTTAAATGTACCATTTTGAACCAGTACAGTAGCAACAGGGCCACGGCCTTTATCCAAACGTGATTCAACCACAATACCTTTACCACGGCGGGTTGGGTTGGCTTTCAATTCAAGAATTTCAGTCTGTAGTGCTAGCATTTCAAGCAGTTCATCCAGACCCTGTCCGGTATGAGCGGATACTTCCACAAAGATAGTATCTCCACCCCAATCTTCAGGTGTAACATTATGCTCAGCCAACTGACGTTTCACCATGTCAGGATTAGCACCATCTTTATCCATCTTGTTCACAGCAACAATGATCGGCACACCAGCAGCACGCGCATGATTCAACGCTTCAACTGTCTGCGGCATCACACCATCATCAGCAGCAACAACCAGTACAGCCACATCGGTCATACTTGCACCACGAGCACGCAAGCCGGTAAAGGCTTCATGACCAGGTGTATCAACGAACACTACACGCTCACCACTTTCCAGTTTAACCATGTACGCACCGATATGCTGCGTAATACCACCAGCCTCACCATCTGCTACCTTAGCTTTACGCAGTGCATCCAGAATAGAGGTTTTACCATGATCCACATGACCCATCACTACTACGACAGGAGGACGTGGCTGCAAATCTTCATCATCATCTTTGGATACATCTTCTACCAATACATCTTCCACAGCTGCTGCATTGATCAGCTTGGCTTTATGGCCGAACTCTTCAATAATCAACGTCGCAGTATCACCATCAATGCTTTCATTCACTGTTGTCATGATACCCATTTCAAACAGCTTCTTCACAACTTCCGAACTCTTGAATGCCATACGGCTAGCCAGTTCAGATACTAAAATCGGATCTGTAAACTCTACCGTACGTACTACGAAATCTTCATCATCTTTGGTTACAGTACCGCTGAACCGTTTTGATCCCGCACCACGCGCCAATCTTGCCTGGCGTTCTTCCTGCTCTGGAGATAGCACTTCATGACGTTTGCTAGAATATGCACGACGAGCTGCTTTTTCTGCTGGAGACAGACGACGAATTGGACGTGCGCCACCTGGGCCACCGCGACGACGTGGTGCTGCACCTGGAGCTGGAGGAGCACCTGCACCTGCTGCACCCGGAGCCACTGCCACCGAAGGAGTGCGCCTTGGCCCGCCCTGATTCGGAGCACCTGCACCTGCTGCACCTGGACGTGCGGGGCGATTAGTACTGCGACGCTGCGCTGCACGCTCTTCAGAGATCTTCTTCTCGATCTGTTTCACCGATGAACGTGGAGCTTTAGATGCTGCAATCTGAGCTGGTGTTAAACCACGACGAATTGTTGTACGTGGACCTTTATGTGTTGGTTGCGCACCCGTTGCACCTGGCCGTGCCTGGTTCGGACGGTTTCCTGCGCCTGGACGGCTTACCGTACCCGGACGGTTTGTTGCACCCGGACGTGCCTGGTTAGGTCGATTCCCTGCTGGTCCAGTTGCCGGACGATTCGCACCCGGACGGTTATTACCTGGAGCATTTGATGTTTGGTTTGCACCTGCTGGTCTTGCTCCTGCTGGTCTTGCTCCTGCTGGTCTTGCTCCTGCTGGTCTTGCACCCGCTGGTCTTGCACCTGCTGGTCTTGCACCTGCTGGGCGGTTAGCTGCCTGACGTTCTGCTACAGGGCGATTGGCACCTTGAATACCACCGGATGGTCTAACTGAACTTGGAGCTACTGCCTTACGCGCAATGTCGGCAGGCTTTGCTTTCATTGTCATTGTAGGTTTAGGTGCTGGTGTAGGAGCTTTTGCAGCCACTGGTTTCTTCACAACGGACTTAGCTACTACAGCTTCTTTCTTCACCGCCGGCTGGACAGATTTAGCTTCAGCAGCTTTCGCTTCAACGGCTTTTGCTTCAGCAACTTTCGCTTCAGCAGCCTTTTGCTCTGCCTGTTTAGCTGCGGCGTTCTCACGGGCCTCATTAGCCGCATCCTGTTTTTTCTTTTCAACCGATGCAGCTGCACGTTGGGCGGGTGTAAGTTTCTGTTTTGCAACCGGAGCTGCAACCGGAGCTATAATTTCAGGTGTTTTTTCCACTGACGCAACTTCAGGTGTTTTGGCGGCCACCGGAGCTGGTTTGGGTGCTGCTGCATGGCGGCGACGAACAGCAACTTCTACCGTCCTTCCACGTCCTTCGACCTGGCCACCACTACGGGTTTGTCCTGCCACCATCGGTCGATTCAGGGTCAATGTTTTGCCCCCGGTGCTTTTAGCCTGCGGCTTCTCGCCAGCGTTCACAGCACTGCGAATTTTATTTTGGTCATCCGCATCCAGACTACTGGTCGGCCCGCTCACAACCACATTGCATTGTACTGCAACGCGCTGCAGTTCAGCCGCATCAACACCAAGTTCTTTCGCCAAATCAAGAATTCGTTTCATCTATTACCCAACACCTTTATGCGTCCATACCAGACACAATATACATTCAACTTTTTTACAATCGCCGCCGCCGGTCCTGCAGCATTAATCGCTACAATCGCGACATCGTCACGGTCAAACATTTCACCCAACCACTGTCTGGATGGTGCGCTGACCAGCAATGATTTATTGCCCGCCTCCGCTCTTTTCGCTAATCCATCATCTGTCTGACGAACCAGTGCATCACCTGCATCCATCGCCCGCAACAGCATCACCGGCGCATTATTCCACAGACGGTGCATCACTGCATCCCTGCCTATCGATGCAGAAGAGCGCTGACGCGTTAACATACGTTTCAGTTGCTGCTGCAGTGACGATATTATGCGTTGTTGCAAATCATCCCACTGCGGCAATACAACCGAAAACTTCGCTTTTAATGCCTGCAAACGTTTATCATTGATGCGCGAAAGACAAAGCTCGCTCATACAAAAATAAACACCTCTTCCCGGTGCTTTTTGCTGCAAATCCGGCCAGATCGTCCCTTCATCATCTACGACAAAGCGTAAAACATCCTGCTTTTCTTTTGATTCGCGACAGATCAGACAGCTTCTCATTGGAGACTCGGATGCTGCCTGAACTTCATTCATCACAGACTCAGTCAAACCAACCGGAAGCTTCACGGGCAGCAATAATCAATGCTTCCGCCTGCTCACGACTCAGACCTTCAATATCTTCAATTTCATCTATCGCTGCATCCGCCAAAGCATCTACACTGCTCATCTCACGCGCTGTAAGCTGTTCAGCAATCTCACGCGTCATACCAGTCAGATCAAGCAAGGATATCTGTGCTTCACCCTCATCTTTACCCTGCTTCAAGGCAGCATCCAACAAGGTATTGCGTGCACGGTTCTGAAGCTCTTGCGCCAACTCTTCGTCCAGCCCTTCGATACCTGAGATATCTTCCACTGCACAATAAGCCAATTCGTCCATACTGTAGAAACCTTCGCCTACCAATACAGCAGCGAAACCCTCATCCACATCCAGACCTTCCTGGAAAATCAAACGCGCTTTAGCCACTTCTTCATGGCGACGTTCTTTCTCTTCGCCACTGCTCATCAGTTCAATATTCCAACCTGATAGCTCAGATGCCAAACGCACATTCTGACCACGACGGCCAATTGCAATCGCCAGATTTTCTTCACTGACAGCCACTTCAATGGTATTCGAAGCTTCATCAACCAATACACGTTCAATCTCTGCCGGAGCCAGTGCATTCACAACAAACGCAGCCGGATCTTCAGTCCATTCAATAATATCGATCTTCTCACCATGCAGCTCATTCACCACTGCCTGGACACGAGCGCCACGCATACCCACACATGCACCAACCGGATCAACAGAAGGATCTGTCGAGATCACAGCAATCTTACTGCGTGAACCCGGATCACGGGAAATAGCCTGAATGGCAACCGTACCTTCTTGTATTTCAGGCACTTCCTGTTCAAATAGACGTAATACCATGCCAGCATCAGAACGTGATACAAACACCAGCGGACCTTTACTCTGATTACGCACTTCACGCAGATATGCACGCACACGATCGCCCTGACGGAACGTTTCACGCGGCAACAAATCTTCACGGTACATCACCGCTTCACCACGCCCCAGATCAACATATACATTACCACGTTCAACACGTTTAACGATACCAGTGATCAATTCACCTACACGCGGCTCATATTCTGCAATCACACGATCACGTTCAGCTTCACGGATCTTCTGATTAATCACCTGTTTGGCTGTTTGGGCTTCAATACGACCCAATGTAATTGGTGGTAGTGAAGTGCGGAATTCCGCACCCAGCTCAGCATCAGCATCCAGCTCTTTGCCCTGTTCAAGCGTCAGGTCATTTTCTTCTTCTTCGACCTCTTCAACCACAGTGCGTACATGGTACAAACGAATCTCACCCGTCGTACGGTCGATTTCAGCTTCAACATTTTTACCAGCATAGGTTCTACGCGCGGCTGTTTTCAGCGCTTGTTCCATCGCTTCCAGCACCAGCTCACGCTCAACTGATTTCTCACGCGCAACCGCGTCCGCAACCTGTAACATCTCTACATTCATGACTGCATTCTCTCACCCTTTATTACTATTATAAACATGCTATCAACCATTACGAATGGCGGGACACTTCTGACCAATTGATAGCCCTAACTACTTTTTGCACTTCAGCCATGGAAATCACCTCTTCGTGATTATCTTTGGCTTTTTTCTCTTCAATCAACAACGTAAAACAGACTTCACTATCATCGTCAGCTCGCTGCACTGGCCCGAGATTGCGACCTTCCCAACTTGTACCTTCAATGAACGATACTTTGATCCACTCACCTTGATGCCGCAAAAAATCAGCATCACTCTGCAGTGGCCAATCCAACCCCGGTGATGTCACTTCTAACTGATAAGCGCCTTTAATCAGATCCTCTGCATCCAACTGCAAAGCCAATCCTCGACTAATACGCGTCAAGCTATCCGCACTCACACCACCTGCTTTATCAACCACTACTTTAAGCGTCTGTCTACGCCCTCCGCCACCAAGAGTAACTTTGAGAATATCCAAACCCAACTCGTCAGCAATCGGCTGCAACAATGATTCAATTTCTGATTCCAATGCTTTAACCACCTTCAAAAAACAAAAAAAGCGAGCCGCAGCTCACTTTTAACGTGGCGAAGCATAAGGCCTGCCGGGATTAATGCAATAAGGAGCACTTCAAACTACAGACCGACAGATAACTGCCAACCATTCCACCACTAACACACGCTATACGCAGCCAGCAAAGCACCCCTTATTTATCCAGCCACTTGATAGAGCATCCAATCGTTGGATGCTGCGTCTTTGGCGCCACGCCACCTGCCACAAGCGCTTCAGCAGCAGGGATAAGTTCTTCGTTTGTTACCTTCCCTTCATCCTTCCAGCAATCATCAATGCGACCGTGATAATAAAGCTCCCCCTCCTTATTAAACATATAGAGATCAGGTGTACACTGTGCATCAAAAGCACGTGCCACGCCCTGACCTTCATCTGCCAAATATGGAAAATCGATTCCCCACGCACTGATTTTTTCAGCCATCGCAGCCACTCCATCGGCCGGATAATCGGGATGGATATTCGGATTTACGGCAATCGTATTGATCCCCATAACCTTCAATCTCGCCGCATGACGGATCAATCGTGGCCAAACAGCAACCGCATATGGGCAATGATTACAAGTAAATGCGACCAACAAACCGTGCTCACCCATCTGATCATGCAAGGCTACACATTCACCCTTAACATCCTTTAAATGCATATCAGGCAAAGCCCAACCAGAATCCACATGTATCGAAGCAACCAAAGCCATTATTCTTCTCCTAAATATTTCATCAACACACCCCTACATCCAGAGAAGTGGATTTTTCGTATGTGCCACAGCTACAACATAGGCAAACAGACATAATGCGGCTATAAAACTACCGCGTTTCAAACCTGCCCTACCACTTTTTAGTGCCACAACACCCAAGAAAACATACAACAGCAGACCAACAATCTTGGCTGCCAGCCAACCGGATTCAAGCGGAGAAACTCCAAAAAGAAACGCCATCACCACACCAGTAATTAAAAACAGGGTATCCACACTATCCGGCAATGTCCTACGAAAAAAACGCTGCTTGACCGGTCGTCCTATCCACATGGCCAACCCACGCCAGATAAACAGCGCTAGCGAAATCAGCGCACAACCAACATGCACAGGCAACAGCATAGAAATCATAAGGCTCCAACCTGCCTGGCGATAAATGCTGTTTTGGCAGACATCTCTAAAGAGCAAGTCCATTTATAAGCCAAATTCAAGGTCTCACCCCACGCATACACACCATGACCGCGCACAATACAGATCGAATGCTCAGCCAATACTCTGGCTACCTGCTCAGCAGCTTGCTCAAAATAGACGTCATATGGAACAGCAATCACCGGCACTACAGGAAAGTAGAGCTGCCCTTCAAAATCAGCTGGCACAAAATCTTCACCATTTAGAGTCAATGCAACGGCATGTGGGCAGTGCGAATGAATAATGGCCTGAGCTTTATGATTCTGGCGATATACAGCCAAATGTAGATTAGCATCACCGGAGGCCCCTTCAGCGGGCTCATCTTCAATCCGGCAGCCAACAAAAGCCTTCCCCTCAAGCGTGTCGGCACAAGCACCTGTCGGCGTAATCCACATCGTTGCACCATCCCGGCCTGAGATATTGCCGGAGTGAGAGTCATTATATCCATACTGACGTAACCATCGATAATATTTATCTAATTCATGACGTGTAACCACAAAACCCTCCTATAGGGTGTAAATTTTTCACCCTTTACCAGCTTGCGCACGATTAAAACTGAACTATATTGCATAATTGTCGGCAATTCAGCCGATTTATTCATTCTGGGAGGAATACATGAAAAAAATGATGATCGCGCTGGCAGCTTCTGCGCTGCTGGCAACACCGGTTATGGCTAGCGAACATGGACACAACAGTGGCCATGCCAAAGCAGAAGGTACACATGCATCAGGTCCTGTTGCTGACAAGGTAATTAAAGCACAACGCAAAGCACTGGCAAAAAGCACCAAAGGTGAAGGTTTCGGACCACAATCACCTCGTGACATTGATGTCGCAGCTGGCGAAAACAAGCGTATATTCAGTGAAGCTCCTGCATATACAGAGATGAACCTGTGTAATATTCATTTCCATAAAAATGCTGAACACAAAGGCGGAGAATTCACCACCTATGCCGGTAACGGTGATGGCCATGGTTACCAGAGTGGTTATAGATTCGATACAGCCAGTTTAACACCTGCTGAGCTTGCGCCAACCAAGCATAAAATCTGCGATAGCACCCACAGCACACTAAAATCCGGTGACACGATTGAAGTGCACTACGTACACACAACAGCTAAAGTAAAACCTGGCGCTACACTTGGCTCTTGTCTGAGCGAAGCCATTGGTAACCCGCAGCTGCGTGTAGAAACACAGGTCTATGTTGTGGTTAATGACAAACATGCAGCAAGCTTTAAAGACCTGACAAAATACAAAAAAGTTGAGGGTCTATATCAGGCGATTAATATCCCTAACAACACAGGCAAAGCCGTTCAGTATGAAGGTTCAACTACTGGTCCGGGTTACAACGAGAAAGGTTCTCCTTTCCAGGTTTCATGGAGTGTTCGCCCTCAAGTTGCCAAGGTTAACATCGCAACAGTCGGTAAATGGTGTGAGAAAAATGATTTTAATGAAGATCATGCACACGGTGTAAGAAACCTTGTGACAAACCCTAAACTGCTGTCTCAGATTAACTAATTCTGACAGTTAGATTAGCTTAAATGCAAAAGCCGTCTCCTAAGGGAGGCGGCTTTTTTTCACGCCCCACCTCCACTATCTGCATAAAAACCCGCATTTCAAACCCAACCGCGGCCTCATAATAACTCACCTATATTACATGACATATAACGCAGCTATGCTTGCCCCATCCCCCCTCTCAGGAGTCGTGCATGACTAGGCGCATCAAGCTTTCCAATAATAAAAAAAGACAAATATCTCAACTTCTGACTATCGCAGGAGAAGCCCTGCAGCAGGGAAACCCATCACAATGCATGAGAGCTTGTGATGAGATCGAAGTCATATACCCGCAACATCCCGACACCTTGCACCTGCGTGGTCATCTGGCCATGCAAAACGGGCATGTCGACGAAGCATTAACACTCATACAGCAGGCCATCGATGCAGCCCCAGGCCGCGCTAACTTCCTAGCCAGCCTGGGCAACCTGCAATTACAAGCAGGTGATATAGATTCAGCCATGAAAAACTATCGGCATGCACTCACCATGGACGCCAATGATATCGCTACTCATTTAGGCCTGGCTGGTGCTTTGATGGCACAGGATCAACATCAAGAGGCATTTGAAGTACTGGAGAAAATCAAACAACGAAAACCCGGAGATGCCTCAATACGGATGGGATTGTTTCAGGCCTGCCACGCACTAAACCGATACGATGCAGGGCGCGCTCATCTGGAAGCGATTATCGCTCGCGACAGCGACAATGCCGATGCCTACTACAGCCTGGCGGTACTGTCGATAGAACAAGGAGATATTGAAGATGCCCGCAGACATATTCAACACGCCCTGCATGCCAACCCATATCATTGCGACGCTTGGCTAATACAGGTCGACTTACAACATTATGAAGAAACCAGTGAAGATCTCGGCATCTTGCAACAGATTCACCTACAGTGCCCTGATGGCAGTGAAGCAGCCATGAAAACAGCATTCGCTCTCGCCAAAGTAAAAGATGACCTGGGCCACTATGAAGAAGCCTTCTCTCTCTTGCAAAAAGCCAATACCATCCGGCATCAACACAACAACTCTGATACAGCGACTGTGATTACAGAGATCGACCAGGTAATACAGAGCTGTTCCGGGGAAATAGTAAATCAGCAAAAAGAGAGTATTCTACCCGCGCACCCCCACCACCTGTTTATTGTCGGCATGCCTCGCTCAGGCACCACACTGGTCGAGCAAATTCTGGCAACCCATCCGGATGTCACGGCCCTTGGAGAGAACGGCCATATGCAAGCAGCCATAAACGATATCGTGGGATCAACATTGTCAGCAGCAGAACTCAATATCCTGCCAGACCATCTATGTTCTGCCATCGGAGCAAACTATCTAGAACGCATACAACAAGGACATCGCTCCAGCACGCACTTTTGCGATAAAACATTAAGCCACATCAACCTTGTCGGCTTGATTCACAGAGCTTTACCGCAGGCCCGATTCATTCATCTGCATCGGCATCCTCTGGATACCTGCCTATCCATATATAAAAATAACCTGCAAGGAAGGAGCTTTGCGTACGGCTCTGACCTGACTGAGCTGGGGAACTACTACGCAGCATATCAGCGCCTGATGAAACACTGGAGCCAAGTGTTGCCTGCCGGGATACTGCATGAAATGATCTATGAACAACTGGTAACGCATCAGGAAGAGCAAACACGCAACCTATTGCAAGCCTGCAAACTGGAATGGAGCGAGTCATGCATGCACTTTCAGGATGCCGATCACGCCGTACAAACAGCCAGCGCCATTCAGGTAAGAAAGCCCATATCCTCTCGCTCTGTTGGCCTCTGGCATCATTACGAACAAGCACTCACCCCCCTGCGGGCATTAATCCAATGCGCAGATGAGTCAACTTAACATAACAACTGTTATTTCAAAAGAACGCTATAGACAAACAGGGAAAGGGATTATCGCATACTACTGATGGCTGATCAGTGGCAATAACACTTCAACTCGTAAGCCGCAAAACGACCCACCCGCCTTTTCAACACCATTCGACAGTTTAATCTCGCCACCATTCTTTTCTGCCAGCTCCTTCACAATAGCCAAACCCAGACCATGACCACCGTTTTTTCGGGTCCTGGCCTTATCCACCCGGTAAAAACGTTCGGTTACTCTGGATAGCTCTTTCTCAGGAATACCTTCACCCTGATCTTCGATAACAATACTGCAATACTGGTCAGCAACCCTAAGAGCCCAGCGAATCTGACTTCCTGCTGGCGAATAACTCACAGCATTGGAGAGCAGATTGGTAACAATCCTTTCCAACTCATCATCCAAAATTGCAAGCTTAGTATTCGGACCATATTCGCAAAGAAGCTCAATATCTTTATCAACACATTGCGGTGCCAACATGTCGCACACCAATTGCAGGACCGGCATAGAGTGACACGACGCATCCTCATCTCTTTCCGAAAACTCGATCTGATCCAGGGTCAACAGCGCATCGAGCAGATGATTTACATGTTTGGCCTCATCTGCAATCACATGAGCGGCCTCTTTTCTAAAATCAACATCATCGCCAAAACTTTCCAAACTACGCGCGTAACCCAGCAACGATGTCAGCGGTGTTTTCAGATCATGCATGAGATTAGACAGAAATGTTCTGCGCTGTTTCTCCAATCGGCGTTGCTCACTCACATCCACACATAACAAAAGCATATGACCGGCGGCATTGAGCAGTGCGATTCTGGGGGCCAGGGTTTCGTTAGAGAGCTCGATATCAGGCAAACAGGTATGCTTGGGCAACACAAGAAGAGCCTTCTTCAATGCATCATGCCAGTCACTATCTCGATATATCTGCCTCAATGATATTGGGTACTCAAGTTTCCGCATCGAAAAAACTTCTTTTGCACGTTCATTTGCCCCAACGACTCGCCCAGAAGCATCCAGTCGAAATACGACTTCGTTCATCGAAACAAGTAGCGCATCAAGCTGCTCGCCACTTGCCTGCCCTGGTTCCAGCTGATGCTGCTTCTCTTTTAATCGACTTACTTTCAGTTGATAATGACCCAATTGCTGGCGCATTCGAAATGCATAGACTACTGCACCCAATGCAATCAGAAGAGGAAACCATGCTGCATCCATCAGTGAGTTCTCATTTCGTCTGTTTTATACATTAGGCATCACAAAGCGATATCCCATGCCACGAACAGTTTCTATACAGCTCTTTCGTCCCAGCGTTTCCATTGCCTTACGCAAACGTTTCACGGTCACATCCACAGTGCGCTCTTCAACGAACACTTCATGACCCCAAACATGATCCAACAGATAATCACGACTTCTTGTTTTACCAGGTTTATCCATCAACAACTTTAACAACTTATATTCCATAGGCCGCAATTCAACCCGTTTATTACCTTCAAACACCACCGGCACATCAGGATCCAACTGAATACACTCACTATCCACCCGCCCGGTCTCAACAACCCGACTACGACGCAACAAGGCCTTGGCGCGTGCCACCAACTCATCCGGTTCAAACGGTTTCGGCAAATAGTCATCGGCTCCGTCATTCAAACCTTGCACGCGTTCTGATGCCATACCAAGCGCTGTCACCATCAACACGGGCATACTGGCTTTAGTTGATGAGCCTTTTATCCATCTCAAAATCTTCATGCCATTAGCTCCGGGGAGCATGCGATCAAGCACCACCATACGCCAATTTCCATCACGCAATAACGCCAGCGCAAGGTCACCATCGTTGCAAATATGGGTCGAATAGCCAGCCGCCTGCAGATGTAGCGACATTAATCTTGCAATGGGTGCCTCATCCTCAACAATAAGAATATCTGCACTGATCGTATCCGGGTTATGTGTCATAAGTTCACTATACTGAAAGTTTCCATACTGCATCTCAAGCATCAGTGGCGTCCTGTGATATAATGATGCATTGCGGCATATTCATTCTCCATCTTCAACGACATACGTGACAACAAACGAAACATCGAGCGCAGTAGTAAATTACTGAGTTTTGTATCTTCAACAGTAAGCAGATTAAAATAATCACGATTAATACATAGTAACTTCATATCCGTCTCTGCCTTAACCGTACCTGAATGCTTCCGATCTTCATCTAAGAATGAAAACAGACCAAACAGATCCCCAATTTCAAGATGGCCATATATACCAAACAAGGAGCTCGACACTTCAGCCCGCCCCTTAACGATTAGACGTATTTTATTGTCAGACTCACTACCGGACTCATAGATCACCTCACCCTCACTCACGTCAACAACGTCAAAACAATGGAATAACTGCATGCATTCTTCAATCTGCATATTCTCACAGATAGGCAGGGCAAAAAACTGATGAAACAGTGGAGTTGCCATTCGGGTCGCTGCAAAAGCGTCTGTAAGCTCAGCCTGAGTCGCTTGATTGATATACATATAAACCTCTCTTTACCAATTAGGAATATCGCAACTATCAATCATACACATGACATGGATGTGACAATTCGACACACCCGACTTTATGTCATGTTGATGTCACAAAGAGCCATTATGCTTCGCCGCAACTCGAAAGAGATATTTTTTCAACCATAAAACAGGAGATACACTTGAAAGCAATTATTCGTTCAATTTCTGCTCTCGCCATGTTGGCATTTTCTGCTCCAGCAATCGCTGGCGGCGTAAATGTATATGATGATGGAGACAGTAAACTAAAACTCGGTGGTAAAGCATTTATCGATGCCACTCAAACTGAAACCAAAGATCAAACTGGCGTCAAATCAGCCAGCACTACAGGCTTCAATCTGGGCCGCGCTTACTTGACTGCTAAATATACTTTCAACTCCGACTGGATGATGCGCATCACTACTGATGTCGCTACTGAAACCAAAGCTGGCCTCGGCAAAACTACTAACGTCTTCCTGAAATACGCATACCTGCAGGGAAAACTAATGGATGATGCAGCTGTATTGCGTTTGGGCGTATCTCACAACCCATGGATCGATTACGAGCAGGGCCTTTGGAAACATCGTTATTTCACCAAAGTTACTTCTGATGAATTCAAATATGATGACTCTGCCGATATCGGTGTTGGTCTTAAAGGCTCTGTAGCTGACGGCCTGATCAAATATTGGGCGACAGCAGTAAATGGCGGCGGCTACGGCAACCTGACCAAAACTGACGGCACTGACTTCAAAACACGCATTGGTCTCTATCCAGTTAAAGGACTGACTATTGATGTAGGTTATAATCAGGGTTACCGTGGTAAGAAAACATTCACTGCTACAGGTGTTTCAAAACAGACCATGTATCAAGTTATGGCCTCTTACGGAACAAAAGACTTCCGCATTGGTGGCAACTGGATTAGAAATAAAGATGCAGCCAATAAACTGGTTAACACCAAGACATATGCTGCTTGGGGTTGGGCTAAAGTTGGTAACGGTTTTGGTGTAGTAGGTCGTGTTGAACAGGAAA
>Ga0316202_10002101_pt1 | contig 13682 bp, 9 predicted proteins | sample 3monrhotite_MG_FD_204934 | JGI IMG/M metagenome (GOLD analysis project Ga0316202, IMG submission 204934) | Microbial mat bacterial communities from mineral coupon in-situ incubated in ocean water Damariscotta River, Maine, United States -... | ecosystem: Environmental > Aquatic > Marine >... | reverse complement strand
GTGTAGGCTCTCCCCGTCGCCTCTGACCACAGCCGGTCCACCGCGACCTCGGCCATGTGGGGATCGCGCCAGCTCCAGGCCGTTCGGATCGCCTGGGCGGCGGTCAGCAGCGGCTGCCAGGCTCCCGGCGCGCTGTTGTCAGCCGCCGGGGCCTGCTCGGCCAGCAGCATCAGCGTGTGGCTGTGGCAGTTCTGCGTGAACGGAGCCGCCGCCGCGCACAGCTCCGTCGCGTCCGCGTACCCGTGAGCACCGCGGGCGCGGGTGGCTGCCTCAGCGGCCTGGAAGAAGCACTCGCCCTGCCAGCGGGTGGTCTCGATGTTGCGGCACTGGCCCGCCGCGTCCTGGATCCGACGCTGCCGCGCGGCCTCCTGCGCGGCCGCCGTGATGCAGCCGTTGTGGTCCGGCGCCGCCGCGCAGTCGTGCGCAGCGGCCGGCACACCGTCGAGCGAAGAGGTGATCGCCTCGATCGGCGCGATCTCGTTCGAGGCAGGGCCGCCGCCGGGGCGGGGGCCGGTGGGGGTTGCGGTGCGGGTCTCCTGCCACAGGTGTGGCCGGCCGTTCATGTCGGTGCAGCGGTCCTGGGCGTCTCCCGGAGGGAGCACGCCGCACAGGTCGCGGGTCTCTCCGGGGTGGGCCGCGATGAGCGCGCTGACGAGCGCGATCCGGGCCTCGGGCACCGGGTGAGCGGCGATGGCCGCAGCGACCGCGTCGCGGTCGCCCTCCCAGGCCGACTCGGCGCGAGACAGCTCGCAGTCGGCGTCGGTACAGCCGGCGAACAGGCCGTCGGCGTGAGGAGAGCGGGTGCAAGCCAGCAGTGCCCAGAGCAGCATGGCGTCAGTGTACCGGCGCGCTGTCGAGCGCTGCGAGCAGGCGCTGGCTTGCCTGCTGCACAAGGGGCTCGGGATCTGAGGCGGCGGCCTCCACCAGCCCGCGCCCGTTGGGCCGCCGCGCGGCGGCTTCCAGCAGGCACAGCCGCCGGTCGATCACCGGGTCCGGGCTGCTCCGGCGGCGCGAGACCCCGATCCAGTGGATGACCCCGGCTTCGCTCGCGTCGGGCGGAGACAGGTCGGGGATGCTGGTGAGCGCCCGCCGGGGGCGCTGGCTGCGCTGCGCGGGCTCCCGCGACGCGAGCGCGTCGCCCAGGGTCACCTCCCACGCCGCGAGGTCTTGCCGATCCGGCGGCTGGAGCGCGAGCAGGCGCCAGGCCACCGCAGCGCGAACGTGCGGCAGCGCGTCGGCGGGCAGCGCGTCGAGCGGCGCGCCGTTGAGGCTCTCGGCGCGGTCGTAGGCGTACAGCAGCGCCTCGGCCCACATCCGATCGCGCCACTGCGTGCCCTCTTCGGGATCGATGCCTTCCCAGGCGGCCGTGATCGCGTCGGCGGAGCCGATTGTGGCGGCCCAGTCTCCGCTGGGGTCCGCTGGGGCGGCCTCGGCGAGCAGGCTGGTGGCGTGGGCGAGGCAGTCTCGCTGGAAGCGGCCGGCGATGGCGCACAGCGACAGGCCGTCGGCGTACCCGGCCGCGAGGCGGCGCTCGACCGCGGCTTCTCCGGCCTGGAACCAGCACTCTTCGCGCCAGCGCGCCTCGTCGATCGCCGCGCAGGCCGAGGCGGCGGTCGCCACGTCGCCAGAGGCGGCCTTGCCGTAGGCGAAGCGGCTCCAGCAGGCGCGCGGCTGCGGGTGGCCCCCGCAGGGCTTCTCCAGCGGCGCGGCGCCGGCGTGGGGAGAGGGAAGGTCGCGGGCGGCCGGCCGAGGCTGCCAGAGGTGCGGGCGTTTTCGGAGCCGGGCGCAGCGGTCGCGGGCGGCGGGCGCGGTGACCTGGGCACACAGCGCCAGCGCCTGCTCCGGGTCTGACAGCAGGGCGTCCTCGAGCGCCGCGAGCTGTGCGGGCTCGTCGCGCTCGGCCAGCGGCGGCGGGGGCGGCTCGGGGGTCGTGCAGGCGAGCAGGGCGGCGAGCAGCAACGGGCCTACTTGGCGGCCAGCGCGCTGTCGTCGTCGCCGAGGCCGAGCCGGTCCCGGACCGCCTTGCGCCACATCGCCAGCGACGGCCGCTCCTGGTCGAAGAACAGGAAGGAGAACAGGCTCGCGGCCTGGGCATACTTCGCGACGTCCCGCCAGCTGTTGATCGCCTCCAGGTGTCGGGCGATGGTCACCGGCCGGAGGTAAAACTCCCGGTAGAATTTTCGGTGCAGCTCGATGATGTCCTCGGGCTCCATGCCCCACGGCACGAACGTCGGCTCCCAGAAGCTCTTCTCGTCGGTCGAGGTGTTGATGACGCGGCCCCACTTGTAGCCCTCGCGCTTCCAGACATCGAGCTGGGGCGTCTCGGGCAGCAGGGTGTTGATCTGCACGGTCACGTCGTGCAGCGGGATCGACTTGGCGAACTCGATGGTCGACAGCACCCGCTCGCGGCTGTCGGGCATGTGGCCGACCATGAAGAAGGCCTTGGGCCGCAGCCCGACCTCGTGGGCCGCGGTGATCGCCTGGCGGACCTTGTCGGTCGTGATGCCCTTGGAGATAAAGTCGAGCACGTCGTCGTGGCCGGACTCGACGCCGAAGCGGGTCCGCCAGCAGCCGGCGTCCTTCATCCGCTGGAGCAGGGGCTTGTCGACGACCTCGACCCGCGACGAGCAGGTCCACGAGACCTTCTCGTGCACGCCGCGGCGGATCATCTCGTCGCAGATGGCGCGCACGCGGCGCTTGTTGGCGCAGAACAGCGAGTCGACGAAGGCGATGTCCCGCACCCCGAAGTCGCGGATGAGGTGCTCCATCTCGTCGACGACGTACTCGGGAGAGTGCGAGCGGTAGCCCGTGCGCGACTTCTGGCAGAACGCGCAGGCGTGCGGGCAGCCGCGGCTGGAGACCATCGCAAACTTGGGAAAGGCGTGGTCGTCGACGGGGATGGGCCGGTAGATGTTCGGCGGCAGCAGGTGGCGGGCCGGGAACGGCAGCTCGTCGAGCTTCTTAAACTTCGGCCGCGGCGCGGTAAAGTGCAGGTCCCAGCCCCGCGGCTTCTTGGAGCGGACCCGGTAGCAGATGCCCTTGACCGACTCCAGGGAGCGCGTGCCCGCGTAGTACTCCGTCAGCTCCAGCATCGTAAACTCGCCCTCGCCGAGCACGCCGACGTCGAAGCACTTGTGCTGCATCGCGTCTTCGGGCACGAGGGTGACGTGGTAGCTGCCGAGCACCAGCGGCACGTGCGGCATCGCCATCTTCAGGGCGTCGCCGAGCCGCCTGGTGGTCTCGAAGGTCACGGTGAACGAGCCGATGCCCACCATGTCCGGCTTGAACTGCTCGACCCGGTCGACGGTCATCTGCACGTCGAGCAGCTCGGCGGCGGCGTCGATGCACGCGACGGTGTGCCCGGCCTGCTCCAGCACCGAGGCGATGTAGAGGAGCCCCAACGGCGCGGAGTTATAAAACAGGTACTGGGTCACAGGGCTGACGTTGCCGTTCTCCAGTACCGAGTCGATCGGGGGATTGATCAACACAATCCGCATCACACCCTCCAGGCCACGCTCACTTGAGCTTATCGCAACAATTTCCCAGTCCCAACACGGTGATCGCGGACAGGGCAGACCTCACGGCCGAGGCGGATCCTGGCGGCTACGCCCCGTTGGCGGTCACCTCGGGCGGAAGCTCCTCGGCGATGACGGGCAGGAAGCCGCGCCCGATGAGCACCGCATCGATCTTGTAGGGCTCATGCAGCCGCTCCAGGCGGCGCAGGAGGTCCGGGATGGCGCTGACCTCGGCCCGGCCGCAGTCGATGTAGTACATGACCGCGCGCGGCTCGGTGCGCTCCGGGTCGGAGATGAAGTGGAACCGGCCGCGCTCGACCTGCCCGAAGGCGCCGTCGTAGCCGGCGGTATACCACTGCCCGATGACCGGGTCGAGTGCCTCGACCGGTTCGCTGCGGTACCCAATTCGCACCTGCACCGGCAGCCAGTTCCAGGGACAGACGCTGCTGACGAAGACCGGGAAGGGGTGCTCGTCGGGCCAGCGGACCACCGTCATCCCCTGGGCGAGGGGCTCGTAGCCGGCCACCGCGGCCTGCATCGGTCCCTCGGCGACCTGCCCGGCCTTGCCGGTCTCCGGGTCGACCAGGTCCAGCCGCACCGCGGCGTACGGGCGCGCGCCCTCGGGGATGATCGGGGCGATCGAGCCGTCCTCGAGCCGCTGCATGCGCGCGGCCTCGGCGATCCAGCCCTCGGGCGCGAGGCGCTCGGCGTGGTGGTCGAAGAATTCGACATACACCCCCCGGTGGGCATCGAGGAACGCCTGCGGGTGGATCTCTTTGTGGAGGAAGCCGCCGGCGGCCTCTAAGAACGCCTTCTCGGCCTCGACGTACTCGGGGCCGTCTCCGCCGACCTCGACGTAGCGGCGGATGAGCGCGAGGCCCTCAGCGGCCCGCCCCCACGACAGCAGCATGTGCCCCAGGCCGACCAGCGCGCGGGGGTGGTCGGGCTCGTGGGTGAGCACGGCCTGGTACGAGGCCTCGGCCTCAGCGGGCTGGTACGTGTCCTCGCAGGCCGCGGCCCGCGCGATGTGGAGCTGGCTCATCATGGTCAGCGCGCGCTCGTCGCGCTGCTGCTGGGCTGTCGCGAGCGCAGCGTCGAGGTGCTTCCGTGCCTGGACCGGCTCACCGAGCCGCAGCAGGGTCACCGCCAGTGCGTGGCGGAGGTCAATTCGATCGGGGTGCAGCCCCAGCAGCCGCTGGAGCTGCTTGTGTGTCTTCACCGGATCCTGCGACCGTAGCGCAGCAAGCGCCTGCTCTGCGACTTCATCGACCATCATCGGGCCACCCCCACTCAGGTCGACGAGTATAGCGCAGCCGCCTCCTCAGGCGGGGTCGGGCGGGCGGCCCGCCTGCTCCTGCTCGTCGGGCGGGTACGGGCAGTGGCGGCACCCCGCTCCGCAGCAGTAGCCCCGGCCCGACAGGTAGTGGGCGGTCAGCACGAAGAAACCGCTCTGGGGATCCCGGTAGCTGTTGTCTCCCCGCTTGCAGGCGGCCTGGTGCAGCCGCTGGGCTCTCTCGCTGATAGGCATGACCAGCCTTCTAACCGGGCGCACCCGTCGGCGCCGCGATAGCCTGTCTCCCCGGTGTCGGAGGTGTGCTGTGAAACTGTCGTCCGAAGAACAAGCCGCCCTCGAAGAGGCCCGCGCGCAGTCGCACGCCACCCGCCGCCCGACGGTCGCCGCCCTCGAGGAGCGCCTGTTCGCGCCCATCCCCTGCCTCGACCACGGCTTCGTCCGGCTCGTCGACTACATGGGTGACGACGGCGCCATCGTCCAGGCCGCCCGCGTCTCTTACGGCAAGGGCACCCGCACGGTAAACAAGGATCGCGGCCTGATCCGGTACCTGATGCGCCACCGCCACACCACGCCGCTGGAGATGTGCGAGCTCAAGCTGCACGTCAAGCTGCCCATCTTCGTGGCGCGGCAGTGGATCCGGCACCGGACGGCCAACGTCAACGAGATGAGCGGGCGATACTCGGTGCTCGACCGCGAGTTTTACATGCCCGCCCCCGAGCACCTCGCGCGCCAGTCGACCATCAACAACCAGGGCCGCGGCCGGGTGCTCCCCGCCGAGCAGGCCCACGAGGTGCTCGCGCTGCTCAAGCGCGACGCCGCCCAGACGTACGCCTCTTACGAGCAGATGATGGGCGACGACATCGGCCTCGCCCGTGAGCTGGCCCGGATGAACCTGCCGGTCAACCTGTACACGCAGTGGTACTGGAAGATCGACCTGCACAACCTGCTGCACTTCCTCAGCCTGCGCGCCGACAGCCACGCCCAGTACGAGATCCGCGTCTACGCTGAAGCGATCGGCGACATCGTCAAGGACTGGGTGCCGTCGGTCTGGGAAGCGTTCCAGGACTACCGTGTCAGCGGTGCGTTCCTGTCTGGCCCGGAGCTGAGCGTCGTCAACCGTGCCCTCCGCGGCGAGCTGACGGAGCGTGAGGCCACCATCATCGCCACCATGCGCGACAACCAGCAGCGCCCCGCTGCCGAGCGGTCCAAGATCGACTTCAGCGGCACCGGCATGTCTGCCCGCGAGTGGCGCGGCCTGCTCGGCCGCTTCGACCTCAGCGCTGCGCGCGATTGAGGTAGCCCTCGGCCTCGGTGGTCCGCCCCATCCGCTCTGACAGCGCACCAAGCGCCCGGAGCGACGCGCGGAAATCCGCCCGCGTGACCCGCCTCGCGTTCCGCGAGCGCACCTTCTGCCGGTGCGCGAGCGCCTCCTCGTAGTCTTCCAGGGCATCTCCCAACATCCCCTCTGCGGCGTTGAGATCGCCGAGGGCCATGTGGGTCCACGCCAGCTCTGCCCCGCAGAGGGGATCCTTCTTGAGCATCGCGCGGGCGCAGTCCTGCGCCTGGACATGTTGCTCCCACGCCTCATCCGCTCGCCCGAGCGCCGTCAGCGTGTTCCCGGTCTGGTGGTGGAGCTGCCACTGCGCCATCGGGTCGTCTGCCTGCTCTGCGAGCGCGAGGCCACGCAGGAGGAGGTCGAGCGCCTCTGCTCCCTCTCCCTGCTCGGCGAGCGCGATGAGCGCAGAGATGTGAACCGCGCGCACGTCTGCGGACTGCTCGCGCAGCGTGCAGGCGTCAACACAGGCCACAAAGGCATCCTTTGCCGCACCGGGACTCCGCTTCCTGAGCTGGTAGTCCCCGAGCGTCTTCCACGCGGCGCAGCGTGCCAGGTGTGCGGCCCGATCTCCATCGAGGAGCTGATCGATGAGCGCGTGGGCAGCGATGGCGCGCTGTGTGACGGCGATGGCCTTGTCGAGGTCGCCCTCTTCGGCGTGGTGTGCTCTGAGGACGTCGAGGATCGGTGTGAGCACGCTGGCACCGATCAGTGCGGTGTCGTTGTCTTCTGACGAGAACAGGCGCGTGGCCAGGGCAGCGGCGCGTGTGTAGTGCTCGGCGGCCTGTGTGTTTCCCTCGACTCCCTGTGTCAGCTCTGCGAGCCCGACGAGGTACTGGATGAGGTCGGCCTTCACCTCGACGGCGATGTTGTCGTCGTCGAGCATCGGCTCGCGCATGCGGAGCACATCGAGCCCGGCATCGAGCGCGGCCTTTGTCCAGCCGCGCCGCCGGTACAGGGTGCTGAGGTTCTCCTGGAGCGTGACGAACGCGTCATCGGGGCCGTGTCGGCGGAGGAGCGGAGAGAGGCGCGCGCCGATCATGAGGGTGGCGTTGGTGTCATCGCTCTGTTCAGCGACGTTCCAGGCGATCGTGAGCCACGCGATGTTGTTGGGTTGTGCAGTGAGGGCTTCCTCGATGGCGATCCCGGCGTTGACGAGCTGTCCGTTGTCGAGGGCGATCTGCGCGAGCTCTGCAAATTTGGAGGGAGAAAAACGGCTGCTGGACGGCTGATCTTCCATTGGCGTGCCCGGTGTTGTGGTGGGGACGCCTCCTGATTCTGTTGTGTCGGGTGTTCTATTTCTGCTCGGGGATGCCTGTTGTGATCGGTATTTCAGCCATTTTGTGGCCGGCTCAGTTTTTATAAACGCGTTCAGTGAATCTGCGCTGCGGTGCAGCACAAACATGTTCAGCCGCCACGCTGCACCGCACCCTCCATCCCAACCGCTTCGGTGTACGCCTCCCACACCACCGCTGGATCCTCGCCCGCGCGGATCCGCCGCAGCACAAACAGCCACTGCCCCTCGTGAGGCAGAAGCGCCGGCGCATACTGGCTCTGGAGACCCCGCTTGAACAGATCCTGCGCGAACGGGCGGGTCCGCTCCTGGAGCGCGTCGTTCGGCATCATCGCTGCGAACAACACGTCCGGCTGGTCCTTGGCGAAGTAAAAGACCTCCACCGCCTTGTCGTGGCCCGGCATCCCCAACGCCGACGGAACAATCTCTCGGCGCGCGACCTCCGGGGTCACCAGCCCGTAGCGGTCCAGGATCTCTCGATCGCTCTCGTAGCCCAGCACCCCGATCGCCCCGGCCACCACGGTCGCGCCGGGCGGGGTGTGGGCCTTCAAGGCACGGCCGACGGTGCGCAGCACGGTGACCTGGTCTCGCTCCATCTCCCAGGCTCGGTGCTCGCTCCGGTACGGCTTCCCGAGCCGGTAATTCAGCGCCGCGCGCGCGGGCTCAGGGACGAGGTGGAGGTCGAACGCTGGCAGCACCCCGAGCAGCAAGGCACCGACAGCCACGAGCTGCGCCGGGCGCGGCGCGGACGCGAGTCCCGCGGCCCAGGCCAGCGCCAGGAATGGGAGCACGCTCACGAACAGGCGGCCCATCGGCATGAAGTCGCCGCCGACCAGCACCGGCCAGCACAGCCCGCCCAGCAGCAGCAGGCCAGCGCCGACCTGCGCGATCCGATCCGGCAGGCGGCGGAGCAGCGCGGCGCTGCCGGCCAGCGCCAGCAGCGGGGTCAGCAGCGTGAGCTGCACGCTCGCGAAGTAGCGCAGCCCGCGGGCCAGGACGGGCGCGCTGAAGCCCACCTTGGCGGTCACGGTGTTGGGGACCCACTGCCCGAAGTACAGCTTACGCAGCCCGAACTGGGCGGCGACGGCGAGGCCGACCAGCGGCAGCGTGCGCAGCCGGTGGCGGCTCACGGCTGACAGCAGCAGCGCCCAGGTGAAGCCCTCTGCGCGGATCAGCGACACCCCCACTGCAAGCAGCGCTCCCCAGGCCCAGGCGTCCGCGCGCTTCCACAGGAAGAGCGCCTCGAAGGTGAGGAACAGCAGCAGGGCGGCGGGCATGGTCTCCAGGCCGCTGCTGGACCACGCCGCGATGGCGGGGCTCAGTGCCAGGAAGGCGACCCCCATCAGCGAGGCGCCAGCCGAGAGCCCCAGCGGGCCGCGTGCGGTCGCCCAGACCCGCCAGCTCAGCAGCAGCGCACAGCCCACCGAGGCGAGCGGGACCGGGCCGGCCGGCGGCACGCCGACCAGCTCTGCGGCGGCGGCGACGAGCACCCACAGGAGGTTGCTGTAGCCCTCGACCGGCGGGCTGCTCTCCAGGTTGAAGCGGAGCCCGTGCCCGTCGGCGAGGTTGCGGGCGTACCGGAACGAGATGTACGCGTCGTCGCAGACTGAGTACAGCCGGTGCGCCAGCAGGGTGTACGCAACGCCCAGCGCCGCGGCCAGGCTCCAGGTCCGGGTGTTCAGCAGAGACTCCTCTCTCGAAGCCCGCTAACGATACCGGACTCAGCGCTCGAGCAGCTCCTGGACGAAGGCCTCGACCTCGTCCTTCTTGTTCTCGTTGTAGCCGGTCGTCTTCTGGCGGATCTGGCCAGCGCGGGTCACCCAGAAGGTCGTCGGCACGCTCTGGGCGTCGAAGCTGTCCATCAGGCTGTTGTCGGTGTCGAGCACGATCGGGAAGGGCAGGGGATTCTGGCGCAGGAACGCCTGCGCGGCGCGGACATCTTTGTCGATGTTGATGCCGACCACGTCGAGGCCCTGGTCTTTGTAGCGCTCATAGAAGTCTGCCAGCGCGGGCAGCTCCTGGCGGCAGGGGCCGCACCACGAGGCCCAGAAGGTCAGCACCACCGCCTTGTCTCCGCGGTCAGCGCTGCCGTACGTTCCGCCCTGCGGCGTCGGCCGCGAGAACGACATGAGCGTGTCGCCGACCTTTCCGCCGGGGTAGCGCTCGGCGCTGGTGTCTGCGGGCTCGGAGCCGCGGCAGCAGCGGAAACCCATCGAGTCGTCTGCGCTGTCCGGCGGCAGGTTGTCCTTAAAGTAGCCGCAGCGGGCCGACTGGCCGGAGTAGTACGAGCCGCCCTTCAGGCCAGCCCGGTCGGGAGACAGGCCCACCCACTCCTTGACGCCGCCCTCCAGGTCATAGACCCCATCGGGGGTGGCGCAGCGGGGGTGGTTTCCGGTGATGAGCGCGCGCGGGTCGTCCTTCTGCCGAGACGAGGCGCACCAGGTCGGCTGCTGGTACTCGCCGTAGGGCTGGCGGCGGCCCTGGATGCGCTCGTCCGAGTAGACGCCGTCTCCGTCGATGTCATTGGGCAGGGCACCGGTGCAGGCGGTCAGCCACTCTTCCTCGGTGCACAGCCGCTTTCCAGCGGCCTCGCAGGCCTCCTTGGCCTGGTACCAGGTCACGCCGCGGGCCGGCTCGACGCCCGGCTGGCTCACCGCGGCACCGTCGGCAACGCTCGCCTCGAAGGCGTCGATGGTGAACTGTCCGTAGGGGCCGTCCTGCTGCACGGTCGCCGGACCCGAGACGTCCCCGAGGAGCTCGCCGCGCAGCGCCACGTCCAGCTTCACCCGCTCCTCGCCGGACTCGGCCTGCACCGCGTCGACGACCGCCTCAAGCACCTCGGGCGGCTGGGCGCCAGACAGCCGGCGGCCGTTGACGAAGAAGGTGGGGGTGCCGCGCACGCCGAACTCGCTGGCTTGGGTCGCGTCGGCCTTGACCCGCGCGAGGGTCGCCGGATCCTTCATGCAGCCGTCAAACTGCGCGAGGTCGAGCCCCTCCTCTCGGGCGTAGCTGCGCAGGTCGCGGTCGGAGAGCTTGGCAGAGTTAAAGAAGAGGGTGTCGTGCATCGGCCAGAAGCGATCCTGCTTCTGGGCGCAGACGCTTGCCATCGCCGCGGCGCACGCGCGGGGGTGCATGTCCTTCGCGACGTGGTCGTTGCAGTCGGAGTGCATCGGGAAGTTGTACCAGGCGATCTTGACCGCGTCGGGCCGGCTGGCCATCAGCGCTTGCAGGTTGGCGGCCAGCTTCCGGCAGAACGGGCACTGGAAGTCCTCGAACAGCACGATGGTCACCGGCGCGTCGGGGTTCCCCTTGATCGGGATGCCGGCGAGCGGGATGTCGGCGGTCACCGGCTGGAGCACGACCCGCTTGGTCTCGCCGGTCTCCTCTGCCACGCCGGCTGCCGGCGTCGGCGTGCTGGCAGCAGGCGTGGCCTCGGCGGCGGGCTGGGGCGCGAGGGCCTCGGCGACCGCAGCAGCGATCTCCTCCTCGGTGGGGCCGTCGGGGGCGGGCATCGCGGCGTGCAGGACCAGCGCGCCGACGATGACGGCGGGGATGAGGGCGGCCTCGGGGGCCGGGCGGAAGAGCTGGCCGAGGGTGCCGCCGATGCCGCGGAAGGCCGCGGCGGGGCCGTCGGGGTGCAGCGCGAGGCCGACGGCGAGCACGCCGAGGTTGAGGCCGTCCATCACGAGGCAGTAGTTACAGACCGCGCCCACGTCGGCGAGCATGCGGTAGAGCAGCCAGCCGCCGAAGGCGAGCCCGGCGCTGCCGCACAGGGCCGCGAGGCTCGACAGGCGCGCGTCGTCAAACCGGTCCCGCAGCGCGAGCAGCGCGAGCAGCGCGAGCACGGCGTACATCGGCACCGCCGGGGCGCTCACGGGGATGCCGGCGATGGTCGACCACTGAGAGGCGAGCACCTCTCCGCAGCCGCCCTCTTCTCCGCACAGCAGCCCCGGCTTCAGCGTCGCCGCGACGGCGTCGTTGTGGAGCTTCATCAGGTAGACCGCCCACCCCGCGGCGGCGGCGTTCAGCGCCGCGAAGGCGCCCAGCTTTGCAACACGCATTGGCTCACACTCCCAAGGCATTTTGTATATGTCGACACAGCGCGCGGGCGAACCTGTCCACGTTTGCCGGAGGACAGGTATCGTGGAGATTGTTTATGCCCGCCAGCCGCTGCCCGCGCAGTGGGACGCGGCGATCTTCCTGGCGGGGCCGACCCCCCGCAGCGCAGACGTCGAGAGCTGGCGGCCGGACGCGCTGCGCGCCCTGGAGCGCGCGGGCTTCTCGGGCGTGGTCTTTGTCCCGGAGGACGCCAGCGGCGCGTTCCGGGGCAGCTACATCGACCAGGTAAACTGGGAGCGGGACGCGCTCCAGGCGTCGGACGTCATCCTGTTCTGGGTGCCCCGCGAGCTGGAGACGATGCCCGCGTTCACGACCAACGTCGAGTTCGGGACGTGGGCGTCGTCGGGCAAGGTGGTGCTGGGCTACCCGACCAAGGCGCCGAAGTGCCGATACCTGGGCTGGCTGGCCGACGAGCACCGCGTGCCCCTGAGCCACACGCTGCGCAACACCGTGCGCGCGGCGATCCGCCACCTCGGCGACCCGCAGCCACGCAGCGACGGCGACCGCTTCGTCCCGCTCCAGGTCTGGCGGACGCCGTCCTTCCAGTCCTGGCGCGCTGCCCAGCGCGCCGCCGGCAACCGCCTCGATCATGCTCATGTCCTCTGGTCCTTCCAGCCGTCCCGTGCTGATCGGCCCTTTGCCTGGATTGTGAAGGTCAAGGTGTGGGTCGCCGCCGAGCAGCGCCACAAGACCAACGAGTGGGTCTTCGCCCGCAGCGACCTGAGCGCAGTGATCCTCCACGGGCCGCGCGCGGACGACTGGAAGCAGACCACCATCGCCCTCGTCCGCGAGTTCCGCGCGCCGGTCCGCACCGCAGACGGCTTCGTGCACGAGCTGCCCGGCGGCTCCGCCTACGACCCCGAGCTGAGTCCGGCAGCGGTCGCCGCCGAGGAGGTCTCTGAAGAGACCGGCCTCGCCCTCGCCCCCGAGCGCCTCACCCCGGCCGGCGCCCGGCAGCTCGCGGGCACGCTCTCGTCGCACCACGGCCACCTCTTCTCCGCAGCCCTCACCGCCGACGAGCTGGACACGCTCCGCCAGTCCGCCGCGGCCGGCACCGTGTTCGGCGCCTGTGACTCGGAGCGCACGACCATCGAGCTGTGGACCGTCGCCGAGATGATGGCAGACCCGCGGGTCGACTGGTCCACGCTGGGGATGGTGCTGTCAGTGCTCGCGCCCTGACGGCGTCGGGACCCAGGCGGCCTGCCAGCCCTCGTCGTGGCGGTTGATCCAGGCGCCGCCGGGCTCCAAGGTCAGCACATCCACGGCCGCCGTGGCGATCTCGGTGCAGGAGACGTCTCCGTCGTCCCAGCGGCACAACGCGGTGGTCTGTGGATCGGGCTGCTGCGCCCACCACAGCCCGCCGTCGTCGTCCCAGGCGGGCGGAATGTGGCCGAGGACATCGGTGGCCTCTGGGATCTCGGTCCAGGCACCGCCCTCAGAGACCCGCACGGTGATGCCACCGACCAGCGGCCAGACCAGCGCCGCCACGCGCGCGCCGCGCAGGGCCGGCGCCGAGACCCGGCCTGCGTCTGCTGGCGGCAGCAGCGTCTCTGACAGGGACCAGGACGGCTCGCCGTCCTCGGGCCAGTCGATCGACCACACGCCGATCTGGCGGGTGTCCCGGCCGGTGACTTCGTCGGCGCTGTGGGCCGCCGCGAAGCGGATGTCGGCCGCGTCGATCCACAGCGAGATTCCCTGCGGGTAGCTCAGCGAGGGCCCCCGGCTCTCCACGCCGTCACGGACGAGCCGCAGGTAGATGTGGGAGGGGCCGGTGTACTCGTTGATGTTGGTGTGGTCTGCCAGCCACAGGTGACCGCGGGCATCCGAGAGCGCCGGCGCCCAGAAGGGGCTGGTGGTCTCGAACGGCAGCTCACGCACGTGGCAGCGCGGCCGCCAGTGCTGCATGCCGTCGGCCTCGGGGCCAAGCTCGCGCCAGCAGGTGTCGTCGCCGAGGCTGCGCGGAGCCTCGGCGAGGCTGCCCGGCGTGGACAGCAGAGTGCCGTCGCGCCACAGCCCGCCGCGGTGGAGCAGCGTTCCGCCGGCCGCGCGCAGCGTGTCGTCCGGCCGGATGTTGAGGGGCTGCGCGATGCCGAGGACCGCAGCCAGGGCCGCCGAGACGTCGGTGAG
>Ga0316202_10002097_pt1 | contig 13692 bp, 10 predicted proteins | sample 3monrhotite_MG_FD_204934 | JGI IMG/M metagenome (GOLD analysis project Ga0316202, IMG submission 204934) | Microbial mat bacterial communities from mineral coupon in-situ incubated in ocean water Damariscotta River, Maine, United States -... | ecosystem: Environmental > Aquatic > Marine >... | reverse complement strand
GCATAGATGTCGCCATAAGTGACCGAGCCATCGGCGGAAGGAACGAGGCCGGTGCGGATGCCCGAATTGTTCATAAAGGCCACTTGCGCCCCGGCTTCGCGCGTGCCGAACAATTGCGCGTCGGCAATCAAATTGCCCAATTGGGTTTCTTCGGTTGGTGGACCGGGGTCATCTGCCTCGCCCGAAATCTTGCCTACCGGGCGCAATGCCGCTTCGCGCGACGCCGAAACATATTGCTCGACATAGGCGGCGACATCCGCGTTTGGCTGGTATTGGCGGAAGGCCGGATTGGGTTCGGCGGGGTTTCCTTCGCGGTCGGTTCCCACGCTCTGGATCACAACATTGTCGGCTGATCTTGCGAGGACGTCTCCGCTGACCGGATCGATGGTCAGTGAAATGTCGGTTAGCATCGATCCGCCATATCCGGCGCTGGTGACAAGGAAGTCGCGAGCCGGGTCGAGCATGGAAAAGTCGCACACATAGGAGCGGTGCGTATGACCCGAAATAACCAGATCAACTCGCGGATCGACCGTTTTGAGGATATCGACCAGCGGGCCGGCAACGCCGCCGCAGCTTTTGTCATTATAGCCAACCTCGGTGAACAGGCCTTGGTGGATCGAAACAATGATCGCGTCGGCTCCGGCTTTTTCGAGCTCGGGGATCAGCGCGTTGATCGCGGCAGCCTCTTCGGTGAAATCGAGGCCTGCGACACCGCTCGGTGTGACCAGCGTGGGGGTCTCCTTAAGCGTCAGCCCGATCACGCCGACGGCGACATCACGCCCGTCCACATCAAAGCGTTTGATACCGTAGCCCGGGAAGAGAGTGTTCCCGTCAGGCATCAACACATTCGCCGCGAGGAAGCGGAATTCTGCACCCGGATAGGGGTTTTCGACCGCGCAAGGCTCTCGCAGAGTGTTCTTCTCGCAGCCGCCCTCCTGAATGCGCATGAGTTCTTTCCAGCCGCGGTCGAATTCATGATTGCCGACCGCGTTGAAGTCGAGGCCGAGCCGGTTCATCGCGCCAATCGCGGGCTCGTCGAGGAAGATCGACGAAGCAAGCGGACTGCCGCCGATCAGATCGCCTGCAGCAATAACAATGTTGTAAGGGCTTTGGTCGCGATATTCGGCCACGGCACTGGCAAGATATGCCGCGCCCGCAGCATGAAGCTGCTGCTGCTGCCCGGCATTGTCTGTTACCCTGATCGGACGGCGGATCGGCTCGATATTGCCATGAAAATCATTGAGCCCGATTACCTTGATGGTGACCGGCTCGGCTTGCGCCGCAGGCGGCGCCGAGGCAGGTTCGATACCGAGCGCTGAACAAGCGGAAAGAGATAGCGCACAAAGCGCAGCAAAACTGATTTTGTGAAGCGAAAGATTCATAAAGCTTCGATGCTCTGCCAATATGTCATTGTAAAGAACGATGCGCGATCAAAGCGCTTGCGCAGCCGCCGATCCGCTCGCCCAGGCCCATTGGAAATTATATCCGCCGAGCCAGCCGGTCACGTCGACGGCTTCCCCGATTGCGTAAAGTCCTGCGACGTTTCTCGCCTCCATCGTCTTGGAGGAAAGGCCGGCAGTGTCGATTCCTCCGGCGGTAACTTCGGCTTTGGCAAACCCCTCGGTGCCATTGGGTCTAAATTCCCAGCGAGCCAATTGGCTTTCGGCTTTGCGCAGCGCTTTGTCAGGCAGATTGCTCAGCTCGGTTGTTAGGCCAAGCCGATCAGTCAGCGTTGTGGCTAGCCGCTCGGGCAATGCCTCGCGTAAGGTTGCCTTCAAGGTAGAGCGCGGCTGCATCGCCTTGGCCTCGATCAACCAACCGTCGTCGCGCTCAGGGAAGAAGTCGATGCCGATGGGATGCCCGTGCTTCCAATAGGACGAGATTTGCAAGATCGCCGGGCCAGACAGGCCTCTATGCGTAAACAATGCGGCTTCGCGGAATGAGGCTTTGCCCGCATGGGCACCGACATCCGCAGACACGCCCGACAAGTCGCGGAACAACACATCTTCGCCACCAAGCGTGAGCGGGACTAACGCCGGCCGAGGCTCGATGACCTTAAGCCCGAATTGGCGGGCGAGATCATAAGCGTAGCTGGTTGCGCCCATCTTGGGGATTGACGGTCCACCGGTGGCGATGACCAGCGCATGCGCACCGTGGATTGTCCCATTGGCGGTTACAAGGAAGCTGGAACTCTCATGTTCAACTGCGCTTATATTCTGATCGCATAGCAATGTGACTTTGCCGCCTGAATTCTCCGCTTTGTCGCATTCGGCAATCAGCATATCGACGACCTGCGTCGCGCTGCCATCGCAGAACAATTGGCCAAGCGTTTTCTCGTGCCAAGCGATGCCATAGCTTTCGATCAGGTCGAGAAAATCGCGCGGGCTGTAACGGCTTAGCGCAGATTTGGCGAAATGCGGATTGCTGGACAAATAGTTCGCGGGTCCGACTCCGATATTGGTGAAGTTGCAGCGTCCTCCGCCTGAAATCAGGATTTTCTTGCCTGGCTTCAACGCGCGTTCGAGCACCAGCACGCGTTTTCCGCGTTGGCCAGCTTGCGCTGCACAGAACAGTCCGGCAGCACCTGCGCCGAGGATGATCACGTCATAAGTCATTGTGGTTCGTTCAGACGGAATCCGCTTCGCGCTGCTCGCGCAATATGGCCCAGCCGGCGAGAAACAGACCAGCGACGAGCGGCCCGACAACGATACCCGACAGGCCAAGCATGCCAATCCCGCCCAGCGTGGTGACCAGGATCATCCAGTCAGGAATACCAGTGTCGCGGCCAACCAATATTGGGCGCAGGACATTGTCGGCCATGCCAATCACCAGCACGCCGGACCCGATTACTGTCACACCCTGCCAAATCTCGCCCGTAGCCAGCAGATAGATCGCCACAGGTATCCACACGATGGCTGGACCAAGCGCAGGCAGCAAAGAGAAGATTGCCATGAGCAGGCCGAACAATGCAGCCGAAGGCATGCCGACGATCCAGAAGGTGATTGCACCCAGAGAGCCTTGCACCAGTCCGACAACGATCGAGCCTTTGACCGTCGCACGTACAATCGACAGAAATTTCGCCGCCAATCGCTCGGTAACATCATCGGCCATGGGTAGGCCTTTGAGCACTGAGACGCCAATACTCTTGCCGTCACGCAGCAAAAAGAAGGTCACATAGAGGCCCACGCCGAAAGCGAGAACGAAAGCGAGTGCACTGTTGCCGATGGCCACAGCAAATTGGGTGATTACCCCGGTACTTTCGCGCGCGAAATCCTGTGCCCGATCGATCAACCCTTCGAGGTTTCCGAGGCCGGAGGAGTCGAGCGAGGCCTGAACGGTGAGCGGCAGCGCGTCGTAAATCTGGGAGAACCACGAGGAAACATCGATCCTCCCTTCGCGAAACGCAAGGAACACGGCGGCCGCCTGTTCGATGACAATGCTGCCGATAAGAAAGGCCGGGATCAGCACCGCGATAGTTATGACCAGTAGCGTAGCGGCCGCGGCCCGGTTGGCGCTTTCCTTGCAGCGTGGCAGCAGCCATTGATAAAGCGGCTGGAACATAATCGCCGCCAGCGCAGCCCAGAAAAGAGGGAGCGCGAAGGGCAGCACAACCACTGCCAACGCCAGCGTCAGCAACGCCAGCAGCAGCAGGAACCCGCCTTGTTCGACCCATTTGCCGTTCGTGTCAGATGCCATGCGAACCTCTTTCCTACCGACCTTTGCGGCCGATTACCCGCCACAGGCTTGCGCCGATGATGAGCGCTCCTAGCGCGATGATTGCGCCGGCCCAAAACCAATGCGGTAAAAGCAGCCTATCCGCAATCGCTCCGGTGTCCGAAACCTTGTGAGTCCCGCCGCTTACAAAGCTATCGGTGAACAGATAGCCCCATTGGCCAAACATGCTGATCGCCGCATGGACGCCCAGAAATTGGACCGCGAACCGGCTGACATTCTCGCTGCCCTTTTGCGCAATGAACAAGATGGCAGCGGCCATCGGGATGAGCACCCCCCATCCAACAATGCTGCGCACCCAAATGGCGGTCGAGATCAGAATGAAACCGCCCAGCGCGGTCAAAGCCAGACGCCGGGTGCTTTCTTTGGTCGAAGCAAGGATTATCAGCGATCCGGCAATGGCCGGACCCAGCGGCCCGCCTGCGCTGACCAAAGCGTGCGTTAATTCTGACGTATCAGGATCGGAATATGTCAGCGCATAACCGCTGCCGCTGGCAAAGATCACCAATTGATCAAATTCCATCCCCACAAGCGTGGCGGTCAGGCCATGGCCCATTTCGTGGAACCAGGTGGTCAGAATCATGAAGGGGTAGATGACGTAATTGCCGAATGGAATTTTGGGCAGAATAATCACAATTGCGGCCGCGAAGAGCAGCCATCCGGGATGATCTTGCACCGGGCGCCGATCAGCTACACCAAAAGTCGCGGGCGTTATTGCCTGCTTCTTCGCAAAAGGATTGCGGAGGCCTTTCATACGCCTCGCATAGACCTAAACGGCCCGTTTGGCGACATCGAGCGTCCCAAGCGGTCCTTGCCGCCGGGCATCAGACATCAAGGTTCGCGACATTCAGTGCATTGTCCTGGATAAATTCGCGCCTTGGTTCGACTACATCGCCCATCAAGCGAGTGAAGATTTCGTCGGTCACATCGGCATCCTCGACCTTGACCTGCAGCAGGATGCGATGCTCCGGATCAAGCGTGGTCTCCCACAATTGTTCAGGGTTCATCTCACCAAGACCTTTGTAGCGCGAAATCGACAGGCCTCTACTCCCGGCCTTGAGGACATTGGCGAGCAGTTCGGTCGGGCGGAAAATCGCGTCATCCGCAGTTGCGTCGACAATTTCCTCGCCTTCGCCAGTCTCGTCATCCCCGGCATCGTCTTCAACGGCTGTAGCTCTGACCAATTGGGCGGCGTGAGCATAAAGTTCGGCATGTTCAGCGGTCAGCGAATGCAGCTTGCGCGCCTCAACACTGCCAAGGAAGCGAGCCTCGATCTCATGGACGTCGGTAACGCCGCGCCAAACGCGGTCAAAACGTACCGACCCGTCGTCGCGCAGCTCGGCGGTCCATTTCGCGTCTTCATCGGCCAATTCCAGCCGTTCTGCAGCGAGCGCGAGAGCCTGTTGCCGCGTTTTGGTATCGAGAGCCGGATCAAGCGCGCCTGACAGAGCCATCTGCTCGATTATATCCGAATTGTACTTGCGCGGCACGAAGGCGATCAGATTGCGGATGCGCAGTGAATGCTCGACCAAATCGCGCAAATCTTCTCCGCTGCGTGCACCGCCTGTGGTTTCAAGCACACGGCCCTGCAAACCTGCATCGACCAAATAACGGTCAAGCGCAGCCTGGTCTTTCAGATAAACTTCGCTGCGTCCCTTAGCGACCTTGAACAAGGGAGGCTGGGCGATGAACAGGTGACCCGCTTTGATGATTTCGGGCATCTGCCGGTGGAAGAATGTCAGCAGCAATGTGCGGATATGCGCGCCGTCGACATCGGCGTCGGTCATGATCACGACTTTGTGATAGCGCAGCTTCTCCAGGTTGAATTCGTCGCGCAGGCCGGTGCCCATTGCCTGAATTAGCGTGCCGACTTCTTTGGAGGAAATGATCCGGTCGAAACGCGCGCGCTCGACGTTGAGGATCTTACCTTTTAGCGGCAGAATTGCCTGATACTGGCTGTCGCGGCCATTCTTGGCCGATCCTCCCGCTGAGTCGCCCTCGACCAGGAACAATTCGGATTTGGCCGGATCGCGCTCGCGGCAATCCGACAGCTTGCCTGGAAGCGATGCGACGCTCATCGCGCCCTTGCGGCTCATTTCGCGAGCTTTACGAGCCGCTTCGCGAGCAGCTGCAGCGTCGATGATTTTTTGGATGATTGATTTCGCGTCCGCTGGATTTTCTTCGAGCCACTCGCTCATCTTCTCGCCCATCAGGCTTTCGAGCGGCTGGCGCACTTCGGAGGAGACCAGCTTGTCCTTTGTTTGCGAACCAAATTTGGGATCTGGCAGTTTGACGCTGACAATTGCGGTTAGGCCTTCGCGCATGTCTTCGCCCGACAGGCTAACCTTTTCCTTTTTCATCAAACCCGACGAAGAAGCGTAATTGTTGAGCGTGCGGGTTAAAGCTGCGCGGAATGCTGCAAGATGTGTTCCGCCGTCACGCTGCGGAATGTTATTGGTGAAGGTCAGTACATTTTCGTAATAGCTGTCATTCCATTCCAGAGCGACATCGATCCCGATGCCGTCCTTTTCAGCCGAAACAGAAATCGGCTCTCCGATTAGTGCTTGTTTGTTGCGGTCGAGATATTTGACGAACGCGCCAATCCCGCCCTCGTAAAACAGATCATGTTCGAGCACGTCTTCGCCGCGCGTATCGCGCAGCAAGATGCGCACGCCTGAATTGAGAAAGGCGAGTTCGCGATAGCGATGCTCGAGCCGGTCAAAGTCATACTCGGTGACGTTTTTGAACGTGTCGGTTGAAGGAAGGAAGGTGACGCGCGTACCCTTCTTGAAGCCGTTTTCGTCAGCATTGCTGTCAACTTTGGGTGCATCGCCTCTTATCTCAAGCGAGCCCACCGCGTCGCCATGTTCGAAACGCATCCAGTGCTCTTTGCCATCGCGCCAGATAACCAGTTCAAGCCATTCGCTCAAAGCGTTGACCACTGAGACGCCAACGCCGTGCAATCCGCCCGAAACCTTATAGGCATTGTCGTCATTGGTGTTTTCAAACTTACCGCCGGCGTGGAGCTGGGTCATGATAACCTCTGCTGCCGAAACGCCTTCTTCCTTGTGCATGCCAACCGGAATTCCGCGGCCATTGTCCTCAACGGAAACCGATCCGTCGGGGTTCAATTCGATCAAGACAAGGTCGCAATGGCCCGCCAAGGCTTCGTCAATTGCATTGTCCGAAACTTCGAAAACCATGTGGTGCAGGCCGGATCCATCATCGGTATCGCCGATATACATGCCGGGCCGCTTGCGCACTGCGTCCAAACCTTTGAGAACTTTGATCGAATCAGCGCCATACTCGCCCTGCTGGACGACCTTCTCAGGGGGCTGATTTTCAGGATTACCGCCGGGGTTTTCAGGTGTTTCACTCATGCCCTTTATATAGGCGCTGAGCAGGGCATACCCAAGGAATTTGACCGATTCAGAGAGATTTTATCCACCGTCCCACTTAGCGCTCAAAATGCCAAATCTGGTTGCTTGTCGAAGCGCTCAGCTTGACACCTACTTCAAAATAGTTAGTTAGCTAACGAATATATCAAATGGAGTTGGATGCGATGGTTTCTCGGCGTGTGGTTTTGGGTGCCGGAATGGGCGGTCTGGCACTGGTCGGCGCGGGCGGTGTTTGGCGAGTTACGCGTTCGCCGCAATCGGCATATGGGCCTTGGAATCTCGCGCCGGAGCCACTGGCAGATGTACGTCTTGACGCGTTTCGTCATGCCATATTGGCACCCAATCCGCACAACCGGCAGCCGTGGTTGATCCGTTTGGTAGACGGGGATGCTGCAGATATTTCCTGCGATCTAGAGAAGCGTTTGCCGGTCACCGATCCCTTTGATCGGCAAATCACAATCGGCTTCGGGACATTCCTTGAGATGGCCCGCATTGCCGCAGCAATGCGCGGCTACAGGATGGAGATCGAACCATTCCCAAATGGCGAGGCACAGCCGCGGCTGGATAGTGGCCCGGTTGCTAGCGTGCGCTTTATCGCTGATCCAACCGCACCGGTTGATGCCTTGTTCGATGTGATCACCCAGCGGCGGTCAAACAAGGAGGAATATGATCTCTCGCGGCCGGTCGCGGAGGAGCGACTCAAAGAGGTAACCCGGGATGGCGGCGATTTCATAATTGATGCGCAGCAAGTCGAGCAGATGCGGGCGCAGATCCAAGAGGCGATTATGGCCGAGATGCACAATCATGATGCGCATATGGAGAGCGTCCGTCTGATGCGAATTGGCCATGCTGAGGTCGACGCGAGCCCCGATGGGATCGATCTTTCGGGCCCGATGATCGAAGCTGGTAATGCGATTGGGATGGTCAGTCGTGACGAAATCGCCGATATGAGCAGTTCCGCTTACCAGACCGGCGTGGATCAGATGCAATCGACTTACGGATCGATTCCAGCGCTTTTCTGGATCACCACCGAAGACAATAGCAGAGCCTCCCAATTGGAAGCAGGGCGGCAATATGTCCGCGCCAATCTGCGCGCTACTGCCTTGGGCCTGGCGGTTCACCCGATGAGTCAATCGCTGCAGGAATATGACGACGTTGCACCTATGTACGACGAAGTGCACCGTTTGTTGGGCGCAAGCGGAGATCAGCGGGTGCAAATGCTCGCGCGGATCGGATATGGCCCCAAGATCGGCCCATCACCACGTTGGCCGTTGGAGACCCATCTGGCATGAGCGCAAGCGATCCCCTGACATTCGCTGTAATGAACGAAATAGGAATTATCGATCAATTGGCGTCAACAACTATGGGTGCGGCATTACCCGCCGGCCTGTCGATCGCTCAATTCTCTATTCTAAACCACTTCGTACGGCGCGAAGTAGCATTCCAATCACCCGCGAGTCTGGCTTCGGCTTTCCAGGTCAGTCGCCCGACCATGACCAACACGTTGATGCGTCTTGAGAAGGCGGCGTTGGTCACCATCACGCCCGACCCCGATGATCGCCGCGCAAAACGCGTTGCGATCACTCCCAAAGGCAGATCAACTAGAGAAGAATCACTTGCCCGGCTGGCTGGGCCCATTAGCGAAGCAGAGGCGGTCCTGGGGCCAGACTTACTGGCAAAAGTACACCCGCTGCTGGTTGAGATTCGCGAAAAATTGGATGCCTTGCGAGACTAGCAAACGGCGCGGATTCGCTTGACGTAGCGGAAGCTTGGGAGCATCGGCGCGTCCATGCTTTCGGTGCTCGACATCTTCCGGATCGGGATAGGTCCCTCCAGCTCGCATACGGTCGGGCCGATGCGGATTTCAGCGATGTTTCTGCGCGCACTAAAACGTTCGGGCAAGCTTGATCGGGTCGAGCGAATTCATGTCGAACTGCAGGGCTCACTCGCCTTGACGGGCATAGGTCACGGTACACCGCGAGCGACCTTGTTGGGACTCATGGGTCACAAGCCGGAAAGCTTCGATCCGGTGAAGGGTGACGCACAGATTGAGCGGATCGAAGCGGACCATTTGCTACAGCTTGGCGGTGCGCGCGACATTTCCTTCGATCCAAAGGCTGATCTTGATCTGGCAGGTCACATTGTCCCAGATTTGCATCCCAACGGTATGCGGATGAGCGCCTTTGATCGCGACGGGGCCGAGCTGGCCGACCAGACCTATTTCTCGACCGGGGGCGGCTTTGTCGCCACTAAGCGGCAGCTTGAGAAGCCACCCAAAGACGATCGGGTAAAAGCTGGCATGGCGGTCCCATACCGCTTCACCTCGGCGGCGGAGTTGCTTTCGGTGTGCGCCGAAAACGGGTTTGCAATCCATGAGCTGATCCTAGCCAATGAAGATGCAATGCGCCCGCGCGAGAAGACGGTCGCGGGAATAGACCGCGTGGCCCGGGCGATGGACGATTGCGTTGAGCGTGGCCTTTCACAGACGGGCGTTCTTCCGGGAGGGCTGAAGGTCCGCCGGCGAGCACCCGAATTGTGGGACAAGCTGGAAACCAACCCGCAATCGAACGAGCGCGAACAATTGTTCGATTGGCTCAATTGCTTTGCCATGGCGGTGAACGAAGAGAACGCGGCAGGCGGGAAAGTAGTGACCGCGCCGACCAATGGAGCCGCAGGTATATTGCCTGCGGTCATGCGCTTCTATTGTTTGGACGCAGCGGAAAACGCCTGTCAGCAAAGTCGGCGGAAATTCTTGCTGACGGCGGGCGCGATCGGATTGCTCTATAAGCAGCGTGCATCAATCTCGGGCGCAGAAATGGGCTGTCAGGGAGAGGTTGGTGTGGCATGCTCGATGGCAGCAGGCGGCTTGGCAGCCTTGTGGAATGGCACGCCATCCCAAATCGCCAGCGCCGCCGAAATCGGGATGGAGCATAATCTGGGTCTAACCTGCGATCCTGTAGGCGGCCTGGTGCAAGTGCCCTGCATAGAGCGCAATGCAATCGGTGCGGTCAAAGCGGTCAATGCTGCGCGGCTAGCGTTACACCGCGAGGGTGAAAGCCTCGTTTCGCTTGACCAAGTTATCGAAACGATGCGCCAGACGGGTCTCGATATGTCGACCAAATATAAGGAAACCAGCCAAGGCGGGCTGGCGGTCAATGTTATCGAGTGTTGACCGGCTAGTCCTTCAGGGCCCGTCTGAAATGGACCGATCCCTGCCAGATCGACTGATCAAATAAGGTCATCATGCCCGCTCTGGTTTCTGCATCGAACTGCGTTTCGTGGCATTGGGCAGCTGCGTTCGCAGCTTGCAGATCTTCGGCATCATAGGTGGGGACGAGATCGAGCAATTCGGGGTCGGTTTCTGCCCAAATTTGCATTTCCGGGACAGGTGGCAAGCTCCCCTTGCGGATGCCGGGATAGATGAGCGTTGGCCGATCCTCGTCCATTGCCTGAACCAGCTGAGTGATTAGCGCACTCACCATCCGGTGATCAGCATGGCCATATCCACCATCCGGCCCCCAACTTACCACCGTTTCGAATTGTTCGTTCTCAAGCATAGATTTGAGCTCTTTGGTAAGCGCATTTGCCGAACTGGCCGGGTGATGCGCATTCACGCCTAGTGTTCCATCGCCCAGACGCAGGAACCGCACCGTCTTGATGCCCAGAGCCTCGGCGGCACAGAGCGCTTCTCCTTCGCGCCGCTTGGCCAGTTCCTCGCCGCGCTCCATATCAGAAACGCCCGGCCCCTGATCTCCGCTGGTTGCATAGACCAGAGTGAATTCTTCGCCTTCGCGCGCTGCGCGGGCAAGCGCCGGGGCGACAAACAGTTCATCGTCGGGGTGAGCAAAAATGGCGAGGGTTCGCTCCGTCCCATCCTCTTGCGCCAACGCGGGTAGCGCGGCCAAGGCTGCGACGGTCGATAAGGCTAGTGTTCGCATAAGCATTGAAACTCTCCCCGCCAAATGGCTCGGCCCAAATCGCTTGGCCCAAACTGCTTGGCATTAGTGATCAAGCCTGCATAAGTGCGGGCCGCGCTACAGCACAAGGAAGAATGATGTGACTTTGCTCGAAAAGTTGGCCGAGCCTTACGGGACCTACCGCGAAATTCTTCATGATTGGGCCGAATTGCGTCCTGACCATACGGCCTTGCGCGACGAAGATGCAGAGCTGACCTGGGCCGAGATGGTTGGCCGTTTCGAGCGGATCGCTGTGCAATTGCAGCGCACTGGTTTGCAGCAAGGCCAATCGGTGGCGATCCTTGGTACGTCGACGATCAACTATGCGCTGGTGTTTCTTGGTGCGGTGCTCGCGGGCGGGGTGGCTGCTCCGCTGACAACCAGCGCCAGCCCTGAGCAGCTCGACGGAATGGCGAAGGATTCAGGTGCCAGGCATTTGTTCATCGATCGAACCAAATTGAACGAGCTTGGCGATGGTTTCATGTCTGGCCTTGACCGCATTATCCTCGACGAGGAGCTGGATGGTTGGATGGCGGCAGAGGGGGAGACGGCTTCGCCTTTCGTTCCGCGAGGCGACGAACCGTTCAACATCATCTATTCGTCGGGCACGACAGGTATTCCCAAGGGCATCGTCCACTCGCACACGATGCGTTGGCGCCAATTTGCGCCGACCGCTGCATCCTATTTGGCAAGCGAGCGGGAAGTCCGCTCGTTGACCTCTACTCCGCTATATTCCAACACTACTATGGTCGCGTTTCTGTCGGCCTTATTGGCCGGCGGCACGGTCACGATCATGGGCAAGTTCAACACGCGTGGCTGGCTGGAAATTGCTCAGCGCGACAGGATAACCGCGACCATGCTGGTTCCGGTCCAGTATCAGCGGTTGATGGACGAACCGGCATTCGACAGTTTCGACCTGTCCAATCTGCAAATCAAATATTGCACCTCCGCGCCATTCTCGGCCGAACTGAAAGCCGAGGTGCTCAAACGGATGCCCGGCGGGTTGGTCGAAATCTATTCGATGACCGAGGGCGGTGTGGTTTGCCTGCTCTATGCTCATGAGCACCCGACCAAATTGCACACTGTCGGAACGCCCGCGCCGGGCAGCCAGCTCAAAGTAATGGGCAAGGATGGACGTTTGCTGCCTACGGGCGAGGCGGGCGAACTGGTCGGACGCGGTCCCGCAATGATGAGCGGTTATAAAAACCGCCCCGACAAAACCTCCGAAGCGCAGTGGATTGATCCCGAGACGGGCGAGTGGTGGATGCGTATGGGTGATATTGGTCGCGTTGATGAGGATGGCTTTGTCGAGCTGGTCGGGCGCGAGAAGGACATGATCATATCGGGCGGGTTCAATATCTATCCGATCGATCTGGAAAACGAACTGCTCAAAGAAGCCGGCGTAGTCGAAGCTGCAGTCATTGGCGTTCCAAGCAGACAATGGGGTGAAACCCCCGTCGGATTTGCGGTGCTGAATGGAGCGAACGCCGACGACATTGTCGGAGCGGTCAATGCGCGGCTTGGCAAGACGCAGCGTTTGGCGGCCTTGCATGAGATTGACGAGATGCCGCGCAGCCATATCGGCAAATTGCTCAAAACCGAATTGCGCGCCGAAGCCCAAAGACGCGGTCTTCCGGACTAGATCCGCAAAAAGCATTGTCCGGCAGCGCCTGTCGGAATTTCTGACAATGCCAGCATTTCCAGAAATGCGTTAACCATCGCGATCCCCCAAAAAGGGCGGATGCGCCAAACTGGCATCGAAGCTGCATTAACCCCGACAGATGTAATTTTGAACCAAACTGGCCCGCCGTAAATCCGGTCTGCCTGCAATAAAGGGGCATTATCATGAACCGTGTTTTGAAATTGACCTGCGCAGCAGCGGCGATGACAACCGTCAGCATGAGCGCGATGGCGACTTCGGCCGCCGCCTCAACGATCGATTATGCAGTAACTGATGCAACCGACAACAGTTGTTCTCATGGGCTGTGGACCAACACGGTGGGCAGCGGCTGTTCGCGCAAATATTCGTTCCAGGACGGCACCACATTCTCGCAAGATACCGATACCGGAACCGCTACATTCACCGGCACAGCAATCAATGTTGACGGCAAGGTTGCCACGCTGGATTTGTCTTTCTCGGGCTTTCAAGACGCGCTGGACCCGGGTCAGGCATATAAAGCTGGCGGCGGTGCCTACGATCCATCGACGATGGATTTCTACTCGCAGGCGTCGGGCACGATCAACATCGACGGCAAAATCTACACGCTTAAGCCAAGCGATCCGCTTGCCGGAACAACCACCCTTCAGATTGGTCCTGGCGCGAATGATAAGACCAGCGATTTCGGTGGCTCGGCGTGGTTGAACATTCTCGATCCGCATGGTTGGCAGATCCCGCATTGGGACATCAATTTCGACCTCGCGCGCAAGCCTGGCACACCGGTTCCAGCTCCGGGCGGCATGGCTCTGTTCGGTTTCGCGCTGCTTGGTCTGTGGGCAGCTCGCCGCCGCCGCGGAGTTGCTTGAAGAATAGAATAATACCCAAAGACATTCCTGGTCTTTCAAGAAGGGCTGGTGCGATGCAAAGTCGTACTGGCCCTTTTCTTTGT
>Ga0316202_10002093_pt1 | contig 13711 bp, 12 predicted proteins | sample 3monrhotite_MG_FD_204934 | JGI IMG/M metagenome (GOLD analysis project Ga0316202, IMG submission 204934) | Microbial mat bacterial communities from mineral coupon in-situ incubated in ocean water Damariscotta River, Maine, United States -... | ecosystem: Environmental > Aquatic > Marine >... | reverse complement strand
ATTTACTGCAAAAGGACGAGGCCGTCTTGCTCGTGGTACCCGGCAACAATGGCACGCATGTTTTCGCAATCGCAAGAGACGGCGCCGGCTGGATTAGATCTGACTGGGACGAAACGAAGATAAATGACGCGGTTCGGCGCCTCCTTTGGGACGTCGGAGCGAATGTCGATGTAAGCGCATCTGAAAGCAAAAACTGGATGGAAGAAGGGCAAGGCGCATATCCTTTCGACCGAAAAACAGCCAATAACCTGTATCAAGAAATCGTGGCCCCGGTTGCGGAGGTTTTGCGTGACAAACGCCACGTGTTTGTAGCTACGAGCGGGTCATTAACCGGGCTGCCATTTGGATTGTTGGTCACTGAACCACCTGTTGGCGAGGATGGCGATCCTGCGCATTTGCGCGCAACAAAATGGTTCGCCGATGCGCATGCGTTGGTCACCATTCCTTCTCTTCAATCACTTCAGTTCTTGCGCAATTATCGAAAACGGATTGAGGGCAAAAAAGGACCACCACGTTTTCTGGGATTCGGTGATCCTGTGCTTAGCGGCGAATCCGAATTTAGAAGTGGCGGCGTTGTTCAGCGAGGCAGTGCTAGAACTCGAAGCGCTTCAACCGTATTTCAGGAGGGCACCAAAGAGACCGGCTCGGGCTTAACCGATATCGCCGCGTTGAATAGCCTTTCACGTCTACCGGGCACGGCCACCGAAATCGCTGCGCTAAGCAATGCATTTGGGGAAGAGTTGAGTGACATCTATTTGGGTGAAAACTTCACCGAAACGCAAATACGACAGCTTGATCTAGATGCAATTGGGGTTCTGGCGATTGCCACCCATGGCCTGCTCGCCGGTGAACTTTCCGGAAACAGCGAACCTGGCTTGGTGTTTACACCACCGGAGTATGGAACTGCGAGCAATGATGGGTTTCTAACTGCCTCCGAGATTGCGAACCTCAATCTCAATGCAGAATGGGTAATACTCTCGGCGTGTAACACTGCAGCTGGTGATGGCAGCGAGGGTGCGCCGGGACTCTCGGGCTTGGCACGATCGTTTTTTTTCGCCGGCGCGCAGAATTTACTCGTTTCTCACTGGCCGGTTAGAGATGATGTGGCTGCAAAGATCACCGTCAGGACTGTAGAAATCAGTCGCGAGAATCCCGACCTATCGCGTGCCGAAGCTTTCCAGTTGGCCATTCAGGAGATCCGCAATGATCCGCAAGCGGACGGCAAAACTGACACTTGGGCGCACCCGAATGCCTGGGCACCATTTACGCTCATAGGTGACAAGTAGTACTTCCGTCACAGTGAACTGTCGAGATCACTATGCGAAGGCGTGCAGTCGCCGACTGGTCGACAACGTCCGCTTTCCACCCCAATATCGGACGTTAGCTCGAGGCCAGCATAGGTCGAAAGCGGTCATTTAGCTCACACCAGAATCAACCATCGCCAAGCCGCGCGGGTTTGATCCCCAACCTAACACGCACTGACATCGCAATCTTTGCCGAAGTCATCGAACACTGTTTGCGGCCTATGTGCCTGTAGATCGCCGCGAGCGTTGTGCTCGTGTTCTGGGACCGGCCTTGATCTTTAGTTGATTGGAGCGCCTGCCAGAAACAGGTGAACAGGTGGCCTGGGCATTCGTGAGTTGCGGCGATGTAGGTCAACGCTAGGCGTATGGCGAGAGATTGCCGAACCTTTTGATAATGCGCCTCAGCGTCAGCTTCTTCAAGCGTCCATAGAGCAAGGCTGGTCAGATGATGTTGGCTGATTCGCATTCCGCTGATCGTGGAACATAATAAGAACGTATGGCAAGAGGCGACTTACCGACAAAAATGAAGTTGCGCCCGGCTAGTTAGACAGAATGTTAGACAGTGGCATTCTGCCGAATCGGAAACTACCGCAAGTAATTGAAAAGATGGTGCCGGCTACACGATTCGAACGCGTGGCCTGATGATTACAAATCAACTGCTCTACCAACTGAGCTAAGCCGGCCCACCAATTTCAGCCAAAAATGGCTGCGGCGCGCCCTTTGACTCAAAATGCGCCGAAGGTCCAGCCTTCTGTTGCAGCAATTTTTCGCGTCAGACCCTTTGGCGACCACCGCGCAGGTTCTCCCGCCACTTTTCGCAGCCATGCAGCGGTTAGCAATGCGTCGCTACTATGATCGTCGATTGAGCCAGTTGCGGCGACGGGCGGCGATCCCAGAACGGCCAGCGCATCGTTTAATTCTTCATATGTGCGAAGCTTGCTTCGTCCAGCGCTGCGTCCGCCATCGAGCGCGGCCAAGGTTGTGTATATCTCGACAAGCACCGATCCGGTGTCGGGTAGAGGGTCGATTGGCCAGACCGGCACCGCGCCGCCGAGCCGATGAAGGAAGCGCATCCCGGTCAGGCTTGATTTGCCGACCTGAGCTGCGCCGACCAGATTGAAATTTGAGTAGGGTTTGCATCCCATTGCCGCTTGCGCCTGCTCAGTGATACGGAAACGTCCGCGGCCGTGATCCGCGCCATCGCAGCGGAAGTGCTCGCCGGTGCAATCGCCGTTGCGAAAATAGCGGTGCAATTCAGGGTGTGTGACGAAACTCTGCGCTTCGAGATTTGGATCGTCTTGGCAAATGTGATCGATCAGTGCCCAAAGTGCGCGAGCGCTTTTTGGAGATTGGTTCCAACCCGGAAAATAGTTGCCGCAGTCGGCAAATGGCAGCGCGATCCCCAGATCCATGCCGACCAGGCTGTTGGCTGGTAGGTCTTCACGCAGAACCGCAAGCACATCTTCCCGGCTCCAGGCTTGCTCGCGCTTAACCAATACGGGCGGTCCGCCGCCAATGTGGCTAACTGCCATCGCAATACCATTTTGGCGTGGACCGCGTGCGCCGGACCAATCGATCGCGACAAAATGTTCAAACCGTTCTGGGATCATTCGCGCCCGGTCTGGTTGCGCAATTCCTGCCGCTTGCGCTCCCACCACTCCATGCGTTCGCTGATCTTGCGTTCGAAGCCGCGTTCAACCGGCTGGTAGTAATCTTGCGGCTGCATTTCATCGGGCCAGTAGTTGTCGCCCGAAAAACCGTCTTCGCTCTCGTGATCGTAACTATAGCCTTTGCCGTAGCCGATATCCTTCATCAGATCGGTTGGTGCATTGAGGATGTTCTGCGGCGGCGTCAGGCTCCCCGTTTCTTTCGCATTTCGAAATGCGGCTTTTTGGGCAGCATAAGCGGCGTTGGATTTGGGGGCCGTCGCGCAATATAGGCATGCTTGGACAATCGCGAGCTCGCCTTCCGGACTACCAAGAAATTCGTAGGCGTCCTTTGCCGCAAGGCACTGTGTGAGCGCTTGAGGATCGGCAAGGCCGATATCTTCACTGGCAAAACGCACTAGCCTTCGCAGCACGTAAAGAGGCTCTTCGCCCGCGGTGAGCATGCGTGCGAGATAATAGAGCGAGGCCTGAGGATCAGAACCACGCAAGCTTTTGTGAAGCGCGCTGATTAGATTGTAGTGGCCGTCCCGATCCTTGTCGTAGACCGCGACGCGGCGCTGCAGAAACGCACCTAGTCCTGCCGGATCGAGAGGGTCCGCAATCTCGGCCGCATATAGGGTTTCGGCTTGATTGAGGAGGAAGCGGCCGTCTCCGTCGGCGGATGCGATCAACGCATCGCGGGCTTCGCTGGTTAGGGGAAGTGGTCCTTCGAGCTCTTCGGCGCGGTCCAGCAATTGGCTTAGCGCATCCTGATCAAGTCGTTGGAGGATCAGTACCTGTGCCCGGCTGAGCAGCGCTGCATTGAGAGCAAAGCTGGGATTTTCGGTGGTTGCACCAACCAATGTAACCGTGCCGCGTTCAACAAAGGGAAGGAAGCCATCCTGTTGCGCGCGGTTGAAACGGTGTATCTCGTCCACGAACAACAATGTGCGCTGTCCGGCCTGAGCGGCTTTATCGGCTGTGGCGAAGGCCTTTTTGAGATCAGCGACGCCAGAAAAAACGGCGCTAATCGCTTCAAACCGCATGCCCACCGCGTCCGCCAAAAGGCGTGCGGTTGTGGTTTTGCCAGTGCCTGGCGGTCCCCACAAAATCATCGATGATAATCGTCCGGATGCGACCATCCGCCCGATTGCACCCTTCTCGCCGGTGAGGTGATCTTGGCCCACTACTTCGTCGAGCGAGCGCGGTCGTAGCCTGTCTGCGAGAGGCGCGTCCTCGCGCGGAGCATCGCTCGTATCGGATTGGACAGGGTCATCGGCGAACAGATCGGTCATTCGTCGGATGAGATAGTGCGTTTGCCGATGGAATGCATCAGCCACTTGCCATTCTTGATTTAAGATATATCTTAGAGCTATCGTAGAACTATCGAAAGGAATAGACAGATGAAGATACATGGACGCAAAAGGGGACGCCGCGGGTTTCCCATCGAAGCTGTAATTGCATCGGGAAATTGGGGCAAATGGGGTCGTGATTTTGGACGCGAAGGACCCTTTGGCCCTGGAGGCCCCTTTGGCGGTGGCGGTTCGCGCGGAAATCGGCGCAAGCGCCGTATTTTTGGCACGGGCGAACTTCGATTGACGCTGCTGATGCTTATCGGTGACGAATCGCGTCACGGCTACGAACTGATCAAGGCGATTGGTGAGATGACAGGTGGCAATTACGAGCCAAGCCCGGGCGCGGTCTATCCGACGCTGCAAATGCTCGCTGACGAAGGCGTGATCACCGAAGCGAAAGCCAAAAAGGGCGATGAAGCCAAGAAGGCTTTCGAGATCACCAAATCGGGCAAGGAAGAGCTTGCGGATCGCGAAGAGGAAGTCGCCAAGATTATCCAAAAGCTAACCGCAATGTCCGGATCAGAAGAGCGCAATCGCGCGCCCGAACTGTTCCGCGCGATGGGCAATCTCGCCGGCGTGCTTAAGAACAAATACCGTCAAGGCGGCTTCGATGAAAAGGATCTCGAAGAGATGGTCGACATCATCGACGACGCTGCCAAGCGGATTGAACGACTTTAGGACACTCTTGCTGCCGCGTTTGGCGCAGCAGCAAAGCGATGCTAGTTCCCCTTCATCAGTTTGATGGAGGGGAACATCATGAATGAATCAACGAAAACACCATGGCACCTTTGGGCCGTCGGCATATTGACGTTGCTGTGGAATGGCATCGGCATTTTTAGCTATATGGTGACGCATCTGGGCAAGCTTGAATCGCTTGGTATGACAGCCGCGGACATAGCCTATTTTGACAGTTTTCCCGCCTGGGCCAATGCGCTTTGGGCGATGGGTGTCTGGGGAGCCTTCTTCGGTTCGCTATTGTTGCTTTTCCGTTCCCGCTGGGCGGTGACATCGCTGATCATCTCGGTGATCGGCTTGATTGGCTCCACCTATTTTCAACGCGTCATAATCGAAATTCCCGAACACTTTGACAGCATCGGACTTTCGCTGGCGATCTGGGTCATCACGCTGTTTATGCTCTGGTATGCCCACAAGATGAAGGGCGAAGGCGTTCTGAAATGAGCGCGCCAACCTCGGCGCCGAAGCACCTCTGGATCGCCGCGGGTTTGAGTCTGCTGTGGAATGCCTATGGTTGCTATGATTATCTGATGACGGTCACTTGGAATGAGGCGTATCTCGCCAATATGCCGCCGGAATTCGTCGCGATGATGAAGGCCAAACCAAGCTGGACGCTCGGGCTTTGGGCAATCGGTGTTTGGGTATCCTTGACCGGATCGCTCCTGTTGTTCGCGCGCTCACGGCACGCAGCGAAGGCCTATCTGATTGCTTTGATTGCAGCCGTGGTCAGTTTTACGCAGCAATATCTTGTCGGACCGCCGGAGGGACATCCGGTCGGATTGTTCTACGTGATGCCAATCATCATAACCGGGGCGATTGCACTGCAATATTGGTATGCGCGCCGTCAGTCGGCAGCCGGCGTGCTGCGCTAGGCTGTTTGGTTCTGGCGCGCTTCGGTCCGGCGCGCTTCGATCAGGCGGATGTAGGTATCTGCCACTGCCTGGTTGATTGCATCCCATGAGAAATCGAGGCTGCGGTTCTCGCCCGCTTTGCCGTGGGCGATGCGCAGATCGTGATCGGACAGATATGGCGCGATGGCCTCCGCAAATTTCTCGGGATCAACCTCGGGCACCAGACGCCCGGTAACGCTGTCAGTGACCAGGCTCGATGATCCGGTCGCGCCCGCGGCTACGACCGGCAGTCCGCTGGCCATCGCTTCGAGCGTTACATTGCCAAAGGTCTCGGTAATCGACGGGTTGAAGAAGATATCTCCGCTGGCCAAGGCGCGGCCAAGATCAGCGCCCGTCTGGAAGCCGGCAAAGATGCCGCCTGGCAGATTCTTTTCGAACCATTTGCGCGCCGGACCATCGCCTATCACGAGCACTTTGTGGGGCAATTGCCTTTTGCGCAGCTGGACGATGGTTTCGGCGAAAACGTCGAGCCCCTTTTCCATTACCAATCGGCCGAGAAACACGATCGCTTCGTCATTGTCCTCGATACCAAGCGAACGGCGCCATTCCAGATCGCGTTTCTCGCTCGAGAACACAGTCCGGTCTACACCGCGTGACCATATGGTGATGTCGTCGTGCATCTCTTGTTCGCGCAGCGTGTCTATCTGGCTTTGTGATGGCGCAACCAAGCCGTCGCAGCGATTGTAGAAACGCCGCATGATCGCTTCGAGCCAGGGCTCGGTGAAGCCAAGTCCATAATAGCGCGGGTAAGTCTCAAACCGTGTGTGAACAGACGCGAGCACCGGAATATCGTGCTTGATGGCCCATTTCAACGCAGCATGGCCGGTCGGGTCGGGTGAGGACGTATGGACAATATTGGGGGCAAATTTCTCTAGGTCTGCGCGATTGTCTGCCGAAAGTCCCATGGGAAACTGGTATTCGCTGCGCCCCGGAATCGGGAATGACGGAACGCTGATTAGATTACCCTGCGGTTCAAACGCCGGTTCGGGCACGGTTGGCGCATAGACGCGAACCTTTGCGCCTTGCCGCAGCAAATACTCAACCAGGCGATTAAGCGCCTGATTCGCTCCATCTCTGACGTAATTGTAATTGCCACTGAACAGGGCAATGCGGAGGTCGGAGGTCTGCATATGTCCGCGCTTTATAAGCCCAGAGCGCGTTTGGCGAGGGAGGAATTCACCGCGCATGAAACGCCGTCCACCGATTAATGCGCGCGAAATAGCTATTCGCCTTGACATGTTGCAGCGCAACATTATTGCGGCGATCGGGCCACGCGGTCCCAACGCCGCGCGAGCTCTCTGTAAGGAGAGAATACATGACTGACACACCTGCGCTCAAACCTGAGCGTCCATTCTTCTCGTCTGGACCAACTGCCAAACATAAGGGCTGGTCCGCGAGCAATCTGAAAACCGAAGCATTGGGTCGTTCACACCGTTCGGCCACCGGCAAGGCGCGGTTGAAATATGCAATAGACCTGACGCGCGAACTTTTGGGCGTTCCCGATGACTATCTCGTTGGCATCATGCCGGGTTCGGACACCGGCGCGCTGGAATGCGCGATGTGGACTATGCTGGGCGCGCGCCCAGCGACGGTTGCAGCCTGGGAAAGCTTCGGCAATGTGTGGATACAGGACGCAGTCAAACAGCTTAAGCTGAAGGATCTGACCGTCCTTGATGCCGACTATGGCGAAATTCCCGATTTGGCGAGCATTCCGCAAGGCAACGACGTTGTCTTCACTTGGAATGGCACGACGTCAGGCGCCAAGATCGAAAACACCGATTGGCTCGCGGACGACCGTGAAGGCATTACAATCAATGATGCGACCAGCGCGATTTTCGCTCAGGAAATGGATTGGGCCAAGCTCGATGCAACGACTTTCAGCTGGCAGAAAGTGATGGGCGGTGAGGCGCAGCACGGGATGCTGATTCTCAGCCCCAAAGCAATCGCACGGATCGAAAGCTATGACCCGGAGTGGCCGCTGCCAAAACTCTTCCGGCTCAAAAAGGGCGACAAGATCAATCGCGCTATCTTTGAAGGTGCAACGATCAATACGCCGAGCTTGCTGGCGACCGAGGATTATATCCTCGCGCTCGAATGGGCAAAATCGATGGGCGGCCGTCAAGCGATGTTCGAACGCGCTGATGCCAATGCCAAGATCGTAACCGACTGGATCGAGGCGACCCCGTGGCTGCGCAATATGGTCTCGAACCCCGCACAGCGCACCAACACCGGTGTGTGCTTCGTGTTTCAGGGCGAATATTACGACAGCCTCTCGCCTGAAGATCAGGCCGCTGTGCCCAAGAAGATCGCAGCAAAGCTCGACGAACTCGACGTTGGCTATGATTTCAACGGTTATCGTGATGCACCACCAAGCTTGCGGATATGGTGCGGCGGGACAGTCGAGCAAGAAGACCTGCGCCGCCTGCTGCCATGGATCGAATGGGCTTACGCCGAGCTTCAGAATTGATGTGACCCCCAGTGCAGTCTGGGGCCCTCCACAATCAGCTCAAATTTGAACGCGATCCCAGCCTCCACTGGGTTTCACGCGAAGGAATTGAAAATGACCAAACCTAAAGTTCTCATCTCCGACAAAATGGACCCGAATGCGGCGCGTATCTTTGAAGAGCGCGGCTGCGATGTTGATGTCATCACAGGTGAAACGCCTGAGGAATTGATTGCCCGTATTGGCGATTATGATGGTCTCGCCATCCGTTCCTCGACCAAAGTAACGCAAGAAGTTCTCGATGCCGCCACCAATCTGAAAGTAATTGGACGCGCGGGCATCGGCGTCGACAATGTCGATATTCCCTATGCTAGTGGGAAGGGTGTGGTCGTAATGAACACGCCATTCGGCAATTCGATCACCACAGCTGAGCACGCGATTGCGATGGTAATGGCGCTCGCTCGCCAAATTCCGCAAGCCAACACCCGCACACAGGCGGGCGAATGGCCGAAGAAAGACTTCATGGGCATCGAACTGACGGGTAAGACTCTCGGCTTGATTGGCGCCGGCAATATCGGCTCGATCGTTGCTAGCCGCGCGCTTGGGCTGAAGATGAAGGTAATCGCTTTCGATCCGTTCCTAACCGAAGATCGCGCGGTCGAAATCGGTGTCGAGAAGGTTGATCTCGACGGTCTGCTGGGCCGCGCCGATTTTATCACATTGCACACGCCGCTTACCGATCAAACACGCAATATCCTAAGCCGTGAAAACCTCGGAAAGACCAAACAGGGCGTGCGGATTGTCAATTGCGCCCGCGGCGGGTTGATCGACGAGGCTGCACTCGCCGATGCTCTGGATAGCGGCCATGTCGCTGGTGCCGCGCTGGACGTCTTCGAGACCGAACCGGCGAAGGAAAGCCCACTGTTTGGCAAAGACAATTTCATTTGCACGCCGCATCTTGGCGCATCTACCACCGAGGCGCAGGTCAATGTTGCGCTGCAAGTGGCGGAGCAGCTGTCCGACTATCTGGTCAATGGCGGCGTAACCAACGCGCTCAACATGCCTAGCCTGAGTGCGGAAGAAGCACCGAAGCTAAAGCCCTATATGACGCTGGCGGAAAATCTGGGATCATTAGTTGGCCAGCTCGCGCACGGCAATCTGACCAAGATCAGTATAGAACGCGAAGGTCATGCAGCAGAGCTCAATGGCAAGCCAATAACTGGCGCTGTGCTGGCCGGCTTTATGCGTCGCTATTCCGACGCGGTGAACATGGTCAATGCGCCCTATCTGGCCAAGGAACGCGGCATGGAAGTGCGTGAAATCCGCAATGAGAAAGAGGGTTACTACAACACCCTGCTGCGCGTGACGGTGGCGACGGAGCAAGGCAATCGATCGGTTTCCGGTACATTGTTCGGCAGCGATGCTCCGCGCCTGGTAAATATCTTCGGCGTCGGCATTGAAGCGGAACTCCAGGGCGATATGCTTTACATCGTCAATGAAGATGCGCCCGGCTTTATTGGGCGGATTGGCTCGCTGCTGGGTGAGAACGGCATCAACATCGGTAACTTCAATCTCGGCCGCCGCGAAGGCGGGGGCGAAGCCGTGTTGCTGCTCTCGGTTGATCAGCCGATTCCGCAGGAAATTGTCGATCAGGCGCAAGCGATTGAAGGCGTTAAGGTCGTGACGCCTCTGGCCTTTTGAAGCGTCTTGAGGCAAGCGCGCGCCTGCCATGACTGAATCGACCAACGATCTCTTGCCCGTCGGCCTGTCCGACCGTCTTCCTCGAGAGGCAGCAATTGCAACGCATGCGATGCGCGCAGTGCTGGTGGCAATGGACGCGCATGGATTTGACCGGGTTCGTCCTCCCTTGGTCGAATTCGAGAAGTCGATGGCAGAACGCATGGCCAAAAACGGGGAGGGAGTAAGTCCTCGCCGGATGTTCCGCTTCGTGGATCCCGTCAGTTTGCGAATGATGGCTCTGCGGTCGGATATGACGGTTCAGGTCGGCCGGATTGCCGCAACCTCGCTCGTCGCCGCGCCGCGGCCGCTGCGACTTTGCTACGCAGGCGAAGTGGCAACGATTACCTCTGACCAACTCGATCCAGCGCGCCAGCGCCTTCAGTTGGGCGCTGAGCTAATTGGTAGCGATACCGTCGAAGCTGCGGCAGAAATTGTCGTGCTCGCCATAGAATCGCTCAAAGCGGCCGGAGCCAGTGGGATATCGGTTGATTTCACTCTGCCCGATCTGGTCGATACTCTGGCCAAAGACACCATGCCTCTGGCTGAAGACCAGATCGCTTCGGTTAGGCGAGAACTTGATACCAAGGATGCCGGCGGCCTGAAGGCAGCGGGCGGTGAAGCCTATTTGCCGCTGCTCTATGCTACCGGAGCATTCGACCGTGCGATCGAGAAACTGGCTGCAATTGATGCAGGCGGTGCTCTTTCGAGCCGAATCGACGGTTTGAAGTCGATTGCGACCCGAATTTCCGGCCCAAATGCGCAAGTCGAAGCCCGCGTAACTCTCGACCCGACCGAGCGGCACGGTTTTGAATATCAAAGCTGGTTCGGTTTCACGATTTATGCCGAGGGTGCGCGCGGGGCGCTAGGCCGCGGCGGAACATATTCAATCAGCGGTGCGGACGAGCCGGCAACTGGCTTCTCCCTATATCTCGATAGCTTGATCGATGCGCTGGACGATGCCGGTGAACGCAAAACCGTCTATCTACCGCTGGGTCACGATCCCAAGGTGGCAGCCGAACTCCGCCGTGCGGGCTGGCGTACAGTTGCTGCGCTTAGCGACAGCGACGATCCGGAAGCTTTGGGCTGCACGCACCTGCTCGATGGCGCAGAACCGCGCGATCTCGCTTAGCTGTTGAAGTCACCAGGGTTGGGGCCCTGCCGCCCTGCCGGATCATCCAGATCGTCGATCATCGTCATCTGCTCTTCGTTCAATTCGAAGGACAGGGCAGCAAAATTGTCACGGATATGGTCGGGATTAACGGACCTTGGCAAAGTGCTCAGCCCAAGCTGGATGTGCCACCGAATGATGACGGCCGCAGGCGATTGGCCGATTTCTTCAGCTATGCGTTTGATCACCGAATTACCCAATGTGTCGCCCCGGCCAAGCGGCGACCAGCTTTGGGTCACAACACCCATCTCTTCGTGAAGCTTGCGCATTGCGCGTTGCTGAAATGTCGGATGCAATTCGATTTGGTTGAGCGTCGGGACCACACCGGTAACGTCGACGATCCGCTTCAAATCCTGTTCGCGAAAATTTGATACGCCGATGGAGTGGGCTTTTCCCTGATCGCGCAGTTCGATCAGCGCTTTCCACGTATCGACAAACAAATCATTCTTCGGGCAGGGCCAGTGGATCAACAGCATGTCGACATGGCTGCGTCCCAGTCTTTCGAGGCATTTGTCCGCTGCATTTAGGGCCCTGTCGTAGCCTTGGCTTGAATTCCACACCTTAGTCTGGAGAAAGACGTGGGCCTGGTCTCCGATCCCTTCACCCACTCCGCGTTCGTTCTGGTAAACCGCTGCCGTGTCAACGAGCCGGTACCCTGCATCGAGAGCCGAGCCGACCGCTCCAGCTGCCTTGTCGTCGGCGATTTCCCACGTGCCAAAGCCAAGTTGGGGAATTTGGCGATCATCGTTCAGCGTAAGCGTGGGATTATGTGTCATAGCGTTGAATTCTCCTGTCGCATGATCAACGCTACGGCGGCGAGTTCTTTCCAACCAGAGCGCGCAGAAATTCATCCACCGCCTCTGCCGCCCTACGATCAATCTCGCGGACGCAAATTTTCACCTATCCATTCGCCCGCTTGAGCCATCTTGTCCGGCGCAAGCTGGGCTGCGACATCGCTTGCCAAGGTGACAAGATCAATCTCAGCGAGTGTATCCCGGTAGGCTTGTTCGGCGCGAGCAAATACTGCGGCGATGTTGCACGGGGTTTTGCAATCGGCTGGTTTCGCTGCGCAAGGTCCGCGCTGGCGAATTTCTGTACAGCGAAACATCGGCTGTTCACCGTCAACGGCGAGCAAAATGTCGAGCATCGTAACGTCGGCCGGTGCACGCGCGAGCGCGTAAAAACCACTGCGTCCTCGCCCGCCGGACACAATTCCAGCGCGTGCCAGCGCCTGCATTTGCTTGGCCATGTAGGGCTCGGGGAGGCCGTGAAATTCTGCCAGTGCAGACAAGGGTAAGCCGCGATCGGGCCATAGCGGGACCAGCAAGGCGCATGCATGCCCGGCCCATTCTACGCCTTTGTTAATCCGCATTCCAAAAGCCCTCTTGTTCGTTAACTTATATTTGGATAATAAATATCCGGAATAAGGAGAATCGATATGTATGGCAAGCCTGACGCGCTCGACCGGCTGGTGCAAGCAATCCTCGCGGCAGTAGCGGTGATCGCTCTTCTGAACGGGCTTTTCATGCTGTCTAATCCTGGCGGCTGGTACAATTTTGTCGACACGGTCAAGGCAACCGGGCCTGCCAATCCGCATTTCATCAAGGATATCGGCCTGGCCTATATTGCCTCGGCGATGATGATCGGTTTTGCCGCTGCCAATCCAGCGCTTCGTTGGGGCAGCGCCTTGATTGGAAATCTGTGGCTCGCCGCGCATGGTGTTCTGCACATTTACGAAGTGCTCGCTGGAATCTGCGGCCCGGATATCTTCTGGCGTGATGCACCGGGAGTACTCGGGCCGCCTATATTGGTGTTCGTCGCAATTGCCATCCAACTCGCTCGCGAGCGGGTATCCCCAGTTCCGCTGCCCAAGCGAACATTTGTCAAGCTGATGAAACGCATGGTCGGCGACGGGGAGCCCTATTTTGGCGACCTGTCGGATGCTGGCGGCTTTGCCATTGAGAAGTTCCAACACGGTATGGTGTTGTCGGGCCATTATTTCCACGCGCCGAAGGAAATGGTGCATATGGCGCGGCTGGGATCGGCGAGGGCAGAAGATTGCGGACCCTGTGTCGAGATAGTGCGCAACTTCGCGCTAGCCGATGGAATGAAACCTGAAAGGTTGCAAAACGCATTGGTCGGAACGCCCGACAGTGCCGAAGATTTGCTGGCATTCGAATTTGGCTGTGCCATTGCCAATGGCGATGTCATGGGAGCTTCGGAGTTGGGTGATGAAATTGAGACGAAATATGGCCGACCTGTCCGTACCGAACTGACTTTGGCTGCGGCGAGTGGCAGATTGTTTCCAGCGGTCAAACGCGGGCTTGGCTATGCGTCTGCCTGCACAATTCCTCAGCTCGCTTGATGTACGCATGACGCACGCTTGACTCAGGCGCATCCAACCCCCTC
>Ga0316202_10002091_pt1 | contig 13720 bp, 11 predicted proteins | sample 3monrhotite_MG_FD_204934 | JGI IMG/M metagenome (GOLD analysis project Ga0316202, IMG submission 204934) | Microbial mat bacterial communities from mineral coupon in-situ incubated in ocean water Damariscotta River, Maine, United States -... | ecosystem: Environmental > Aquatic > Marine >... | reverse complement strand
TTAAACTCTGGATTAACTTTCATGGCAGATTCTGGAGACAGATACTTACAAGGACAAGGACAAAACATTACCTATAACTTTGCATTTGATGCAATGGTTACAAGAGAAACAGGTAAGGTGGAACTTGTTCACTTAAAAGAGTTAGATTTACCACAAACTAATTTAGAGTTTGGACAAAACAAAAAGTCTACTCCTGTATTTATGGTATTTGATGTATCACCTGAATCTGATGGATCAATGATTAACAATATCCGTGAAGTACGTATGAAGGGTGCACCTTCTATGACTTGGGGTTATATTGATGGAACTCGTCACCACTTAGGTTTTGCTAAGTCTCAAGGTATGAGCTCTGCTAATAAATTCCCAGGGTACGAAATCTGGATGAAAGATCGTTGTGATGTATTTATCGAGGATTTATCTAGAACTGTGTTAATCGAAGAGATTCCACAATTCTAAAACTATAGAGAAGTGTCCCCTCACTCACACCCCTGTCCCTCCTCAGAGGGGACAACTTTCTCACACTAGAGTACTGGATTAAGTTCCTACCTATTCAATTAGAGTGCTCTACAAATAAAACCAATTATTAATTAAACTACATTATGGGTAAAATAGGAAAAATCTCTACGATTAAAAGAGAATATAATAGTTCTCAGTTACAAACTATGGATAGTGGATTAGCTGCTAAAGGGATGAGTAGAATTCCTGGAACAGGAGTTTTTAAATATCCTTACAAAGAACTTGATGGTAAGTATAGAACAGGCTTAGATCCTGATGCATCTTATATCAAACGTATTCAAGATCCAACAGAAAAAGAACTTGAAATTGAAAGAGTTACAGCATTACGAGATAAATTACAAACTGCTTTAGGAGATATTGATCTAGGACCAAGAGCAGTATTTTGGAACTATGGAAAATCTACTGGTACAAATGACGACTTACATGTAAAACCTGTTAAGTTATTAGACGGTGATAATTTATTTGATTTAAATCAAACATTTCAAGAATTATCTTTTGCATGGTTAAGAGTGCATCCAACAATTGCATCTAGTTATCAGGCATGGGAACGAGGTGAATTTCCTGCAGATACACAATACTACGTTGTAGATGATGAAGTTGAAAATGCAATTGTTTATAAGAAAAAACAACTTATAAATAAAGCTATTATTAACTTTGACGGTATGTCACCTGAAAAGAAAAAGAAAGTTGCAAGACTTTTAGGACTACCTGTTACAAATGAAACAAAAGAAGAAGTTGTTTACAATCAAGTAGATAGTATGTTAAAACAATCTGAAGTTAAATCTGGTAGCTTTAAAGGCTTAAATCCTGTAGAAGTATTTAACAGGTTTGCTAACATGAAAGATGATTTACTCCATATTAAAGATTTAGTTAAACAAGCTATTCAGCATTCAATTTATAGAATTAAACCAAGTGGGACAGTATATGAAGGTGAATATGAAGTAGCAAAAGATGAAGATGAATTAGTAAAGTTTTTAATTGATGAAGATAACCAAGATGAGTTATTGACATTAGAAGGAAAACTTAAATCTAAAAAACTAGCTGCAATATAGTATCTAGTTTTATTAAAAACGTTAGATATGATATCTGTAGATAGTTTATTATATAAAATAGATCAACGACTAAATAAATTATCAACTAATGAGCACCAACAGATTCAACTGGAAGATAAAATCTTAGCTCTGAATGAAGCTCAGATTAAATTGATAAAGCAAAAAGTTGATGGTTTTGCAATCCCAAATAGATTGGGAATGGATTCTTTTAAGAAAAGGTATGAAGATTTACAAAATTTAGTTATAGATTATGAAAATCAACCATTACCTCTTACAGAAGCCAACACAGAAATACATAAATGGGATGCTGACATAACAGTATTAAAACCTAAATACATGTTTTATGTAGATAGTTATGTTATAGCAGATAAAGGTGAATGTAAAGATCGTAAGATTTGGATAAATAAAGATCTTAGTAAACATGGAGATTTAGCATTATTACTAAACAATGATCATTACAAACCAAGTTTTGAATATCAAGAGACTATAAACTCTCTTAGTTCAAATGTGATAAGTGTTTATACTGATGGTACATTCACACCTAAAACCCTTAATGTAATGTATATGAGGTATCCTGTATACATTAATAAAGAAGGATATGTCCAATTTGATGGTGAACCTTCAACAAATGTAGATTGTGAACTAAACGAATATTTAGAAGATGAACTTTTAGATTTAACAGTTCAGAATCTAGCAATGTATACTGAAAATAGTGCAGCTGTACAAAGTGCACAGTTCAGAATACAAACAAACGAATAATTAATAACCCCTTAAATATATAAACAATGGCGGATTTTTCATTAACCACGTTATTCGTGGTTCCAGTAGGGCAAACTGATTTCCCTAGCTCTGGTTCAACACAAGACCTCACTCCAGGTCAAGTAGGTTTCTTTTATCCAGATTACTCAGCATTTGATCCAATAGTTGATGATCTAGATAATGAGCAATACTTCTACGTAGCACAAGGTAGAGAAAACACTTATCTTCAAGGATCAAAAAGATCAGGTAAGATAGCTGTTAAGAACGGTAATGGTTTTAATCAAACTGCAAACATAACAGAACTTTATTCAATAAAAGGTTGTTCAGCAGCTCTTAACCAAATTACTGAAGTAGACAATTGGACTGTACAGTGTGGTGAAGTAGTAACTTTAACACTACGTGCTCACTCTTCTTACATCGATACTCTTTATTTCAACGGATTTACACGTTCAGTAACTGTAAATGCACCATGTTGTGATTGTGGAGCTGATCCATGTACAGATGTTGATGTACCAGCATTAATTGATGAAGTTATTGCAAAATTAGAGCAATCAGCTCCTGGTAGTAACCCAGACAACATTAGCTTTAACACTTTCTACACTTTTGAAAGAGTAGGAGATGATGCTTCTGCAAAATTAGTAATTACAGGTAAGCCAGTAACAAAATACGGTCAGCCATGTGATGTAGCAGCAAATCCACATGAATTTGACAAAATGCGTTTTGAAACATTTGTTTATTCAGGACCTGCAACCACTGCAGACTTTATTGTAGCTGATAATTGTGACCCTGTTGCAACTGCTACAAAGGTTCAAGAGTCTTCTTATGCAAGAGGTACTTCTGACGAAATTAAGCAACTTGAAAAGAACTATTACAGTTACCAAGCTGGTTACTTAAAGTCTTTATTAAGAATGAATGGTTTCAACCAGAACTTTGAATCTCATGTAACTGATGGTGTTATTTATGACACAATTACTATTAAGTTCAACCAAATTGATAAGTCAGCTTATCAGTGGGGAGACTATGTAATGCAAGACCAAACGGTAATTATTGCAATTCCTCAAGGACAATTTGCAGATGACTTAATTGAGAATATTGTAAATGCATACGAAGGTGTTGAATATGGTGCTGTTTGCCCAACAACAACTACCACAACTACTGATGCCCCATAATAAGGTTTGATAAGTAGATATAATATATGCCAGAGGGTGAGAAGGATTCTCGCAATCCTCTGGCATTTTTTATTTAAAAAAAATAAATTACAAAAGTGTATGTTAGATTATAATTTAGATTTAGTAACAGGGTGTAATAATAACCCTAAGTATCTTATTATTACAGATGCTTCTTATTATCTTAATGACCCACCAATAGTATATGAACCAACTGTTACAATTACACCACCAGGATTTGACCCAGTGGCTTTACCTTTTGTAGTAAATAGTACAAATGTTTATGGGTCAGATGATTTAGGTATAACTGAAACAGGTTGCAAAAATGACATTCCTGATGGTATATATTGCATAGAGTATTATATAGAAATAAATAAAATGTTTCCTGCAACATCAAGATCGATAAAAAAGACAATACTAAGAACTGCTCAATTAGAAGAAAAATTTAACAATGCTTTTTTAAAGTTAGATTTAACAGAATGTGATGGTGAACTAGCAAAACAAACCAGTGTACATCTTAACACTATTAAATTTTTTATACAAGGTGCAATATCTGCTGCTAACAATTGTGCAGACAAAGAAGCAGTAAAGTTATATAATCAAGCTGAAAAAATGCTAAAGCGTCTTAATAAGTGTGGGTGCGGGTGTTCAGGGAGTAACTATCTATTAAACTTTAGATGATATGGCTCAATGTGCAAATTGTGGGACAAAAGTTGGATGTGGGTGCCAATTAACAAATGGTTTATGTAGTTATTGTAACGGTGTAAATAATAAAAAATAATATGTCAAAAAGTAAGTTCACAAATTGTAATGGTTGCAATGGTATAAGTATATCAGATTTACTTGAAAAGATAGATTGTAGATTAACAGAGTTAAGTTATGACATGTATAGCAATATTGTTTTCATGTTAAATAAATCTGTACCTAATTATGAACTTACACAGCTACTAACATATAGAGAAATTCTTGTGAATAAACAAGAAGATGAAGACTATGTAGAGGATTTTTCTATAGATGATATTGTAGGAAAGATTGTAAAATTAACTGCAGGGTGTGAATTAAGGTGTCCAAAAGTACCTTCAGAATGTATATCAACTACTACTAGCACTACTACATTAAGTTGTGAAATTACAAGTGGTGAAATAGAATGTGTTCAAAGTTACTTAGTGCAACGTTCAAACTTCAATGCAAAAAACTGCCCTCTAGTGAACGGTGTACAATTCTTTGTAAATTCTACTTCACCTTTAACAATTGGTCAATATGTTCAAATACCTGTTTTTGGATTTGAGAATTGGTGTAATAGAGTTATAGCTAAAAGTACAGAACCTGCACATTATACAGTTACTAATGTTTATAACACTTGTGAGGAATGCAATGCTGCAAGTATTACAACAACTACTACTACTACTGTAGCCCCAACCACAACTACTACTACAACTACTATAGCCCCAACCACTACAACAACTACTACTACATTAGCTCCAACTACTACAACAACCACTACTACACTAGTTCCACCAACTACTACAACAACCACTACAGTTGTGGAAGAAGTATTAGCGTTTCCAGAAGCAGTAGGTTATGGTAAAAATTCAGTAGGTGGAAGAGGTGGAACAGTAATGTTTGTTACAACCCTTAACGATAGTGGAACTGGTTCTTTAAGAGAAGCGTTTGAAGCAAGTGGTCCTAGAATAATTATACCTTTAATTGGTGGCAGAGTTAATGTAACTTCACCAATACAAGTAGACAATCCTTTTGTTACCTACGCAGGACAAGGAGGGGTTGGCGATGGTCTTATGATAACTAAAGAAGGGCAAAATGGACCTATTTTAGAAATAAGAACAAACGATGTAATTATAAGGCATCTTAAAATTAGATATGCCGAAAACTATCTTAATGATACAAATGCAGACTCGTTAAGAGTTATAGGAAGCAATGCTCACGATGTAATAATAGACCATTGTAGTCTTAGTTGGTCTCCTGATGGAAATTTAGATGCTACACAGGGCTGTTATAATATTACAGTTCAAAATAGTATATTACATCAATGCCTGTCAGATGAAAAAAATAGTTTAAATAAATACCAAGTAAATAAGATTACTTATTATAATAACGTATTTAGTTCAACTGAACAAAGGAATCCTGCAATAGCTAGTTCTGGGCCTAATGATATAAGTGGTTATGATGATGATCCAAATATGCACCCAGAATTTGAAGTTATAAATAATGTAATATTTAGATTTAATTACGCTACTACATTTAGTAGACAATATAAAGCTAAACTTAACTGGATAGGTAACAGACTTCTTATGGAAGGTAATAAGCGTAGGGGTTTGCAATGTTCTAACTTTACCACTATAAATGAAGTTGCTGCTGAAGATAGAGTTCAGGTTTATATGTTTGGTAATACTGATGATAAATGGAGAACATCTATTACAACACCTACTGATTGGAATGAAGAGTTCTCTTTATCACAAGGTACTCAATTGAGTGCTTATGAAGATAATCCACCACCAGGTTGGGTAGAAGGAACTAATGGAATCTATTACAGAATACCTCAAGAATTTAGAAGAATAACTCCCCACCAAACACCAATAATAGCAGATGGTAACACAATAGTAGATGCAGGTCTTGAAAATAGTGAAACATTATGGGAAAGTTTAAGAGATACGGTTGGTGCATCATTACCAGGTAGGGATAGTGAAGATGCTGAAGTTGTAACTATTATAAATAGTTATATTACAGATTACGACAAAGCAAGAATTTCTACAGAATATCCACAAAAGGATACTAATGGCTCAAACACCTTCCCAGTAATAACAAGTGGAACACCACCACTAGATTCCAATGGTGATGGAATACCTGATGCTTGGGAAGCTGCTAATATGCCTAATGGTGCAACTGCGAATGATATAGCACCTAATGGTTATACTTGGATTGAAAATTATTTAAACGGAGTTGATTCGAATGCTCAATTAGCATTCCCTACAGCAGTTGGAGCAGGAGCTTATGCAACTGGTGGTAGAGGAGGTAAAGTGTGTCATGTTGATACCTTAACTTGGGATACTGCAGTAGTATACGATGCTGCTACAGATAGTTATTCAGGTGGATTCTATAATATGTTTTATGAATTAGATATACCTGCTAAGGAAATAGTTTTTGATATTAGTGGTACTATCGATGTACCTGCTTACACTGTTTTGGATTTTAGCACAAAGACTAATAAAGGAAATATAACTGTTAGTGGTCAAACTTCTAATATAGTATTTTCAACAGATTATTTTCAAATTGAGAATATTAGTAATTTAATTTGGAGATACACATCATTTTACAACATAGGAACTGTTGCTCCAGGTGCTGATGTTATATGGATAAGTAGTTCTACAAATAATATTTCAGAAAATATAATCTTTGATCATTGTTCTGCCTTCTATGGAGGTGATGAATGTTTTAGTATTGCTAGTAGTAGTGGTCAAGGGGAAATAAATAACATTACTGTTCAGTGGTGTATGATGGCAGCTAGTTCAAAAGGTTCTATTATAGGCGCTTACACAGGTGAGTCAAATGCTACAACTGCATACTGTTCTTATCAAGATATAAGTTATAGATTTCCTAATATGTTAGGTTATGGTAGTAATTCTCAACAAGATGCTTATAATATATTTGTAGGTAATTATACTTCAAGGTTAATTAGAACAACTGGTGATGCTAACTTCAATGTACAGAATATGTATGTTCAAGCAAATAAGGATGACTATGGAAGGCATAGAATGCAATATCAATCAACAGCACCTTGTCAACTTTACGCAGGTGGTACTATAATAACTGGAGTTCAAGACACTCCAGCCTACCCTGAATTTGATGATGTTTGGTTAACATTCTCAGGATCAGATATTGGAGCTGACCTACCTATTCCAAATGATGCAAGAGCAAGTTCAGCATTTCCATTAATAGGCAAAGCTGGTACTATATATGATACCGCTGATATAAAGACTGAAGTATTACCTTATACTGGAAATACAAAAAGGTTAACTAATGATGGTTCAGTAGTTGAAGATGAATATGCTTTAGACACATTTTATCGTGATTTAGGCGTTAATAAACAAACTACAACAAGCCAAACAAGATTTCCTGCAATACAGTACCCTCAACCCAACTCAGCTACACCTTTAATATCTACATTAAAAGATGGAATACCTGATATTTGGAGAGCTGCTAATATGAATGGTGAATCACATGATGATATTGTACCTGGGACAGGTTATACCTGGTTAGAAACTTTTCATAATCAAGTAGATGTAGTTCCCGCACAACAATTAGCATTTCCAACTGCTTACGGTGGTGGTGCATACGCATCAGGAGGTAGAGGTGGTAACGTTTATAAAGTTACTAACTTATTAGATGATGGTAGTGTAGGTTCTTTTAGATGGGCGGTTACTCAAGCAAGACCAGCTACAGTTATATTTGATGTTAGTGGCACGATAGAGCTTACAAGTAGTTTAATTGTTCAAGGTGACGATTTAACAGTTGCTGGACAAACTGCTCCTCAAGGTGGTATAACTATAACATCTGATGATAAGAATATAAGGTTTGGGATCAGTAGATTTAATAGTATTGAAAACCACATATGGAGGTATGTTAAAGTAAGAGCTCAATATCAAGGAAATGATGAGTACCAAAATATACAACAATACGCAGGAAACGGTGTAAGTGACTACACTAGAAACATAATAATGGATCACTTAAGTATAAGTGGTGCACAATATATGGCTTATAGTATAAGAGGAGAGGGTAGTGAAAATGTAACACTTCAAAACATAATGTTTGGAGAAAACGCAAAGACTGCACTTTTTGGTGACACTGATGATTTGTTTAGTAAAGACTTTACGTTTAGAAATAATACAATGTATCATTCTACACATAGAGTACCTAACACTTCTGCACAAAATGTGGATGTGTATAACAATGTTGTTTATGATTGGGTTAATAGACTAACTGTAATTAAAAATGGTACTGCAATTAATCATTTTAATAACTACTATTACAAGGGTACAAGAACAAACTTAGGAAGTAGCTGGAATGGTGCTCCTGAGAATTTTACTTGGGAAGTTAATGGTATTACTACTAATGCAACTGATCCCGTTACAATATATTCGAAGAATAATGTAATACAAGATTTATACGTATATGATGATAATGATGCTGATATATCTAATGAGTTTCAAGATGATAGATACATTTGGATGCATCATGCAGGTCAACTTGTAGATGGTACTGAGATAATACCAGACAGACAGCAGCGTAACAAAGCAGATGATTCTTACTTTGTAGAAAACCCTATGAGTTACGTAGGAAGAGTACCTAGTGCGTTCTTAACTGCTGAACAAGCCAAAACTGCAGTACCAAATAATTCAGGTGCTTATAAGTATTTGAAAGATGATGGAACTGTAGGCGAGTTTAGGGATACATTAGATACTGAATATCATAGTAATATTATAAATGACAATGCAACAGATTTTGCATATGATGGTGGAGTTAACGATCCTATAAATAGTACGTTATTTACTAATTTTGTAGCGTCTATAAGTACAACACCTATAAACTCAAGACCTGTAGATTTTTATGATACTAACGATTATATTCCACAAGCATATTTAGATGCTAACGGTATTACAGGAAACTCAACTGTTCACAACGAAATACAACCTAGTGGTTATACGTTGTTAGAGGAGTATATGAATCAAGTAGATGAAATTGGTGGCACAGTACCAACTACTACAACTACTACCACTTTAACTCCAACAACTACTACCACAACCAGTCTAAATCCACCTTTTGACAGTGGAATACTTCAGAACGGAACCTTTGATGATTCAACTGGTGTCTTCGTTCCATCAGGCGGATGGTCAGTTTCTGGTGGTACGTTAAATAAAGATTCAAGCGGAGACAAATTTGTTAGGTTGTCATTATCTACAGATATGAAAGTAGGTAGTACTTATAATATAACATTTACAATATCTAATGCAGGTACAGCAAGAACAGCTTGGTATGCAGGAAATCAAAATGAACTTATAGAAGGAAATACTAATTATGGTAATGGCACACATACTATAAGTGGTTACACACACACTGTAGCAGACAGAAATGAAATAACAATAAAAGGTAGTAACTCAGGTGGTGGTGGCCCATTTAGCATTGATAATATATCTGTAGTAAGCACAGATGTATACCCTTGGGACAATGCAGTTGGAGCTAATGATATAGATTCTAATGATGGTTGGTCAGCTAGTTCTACATTTTTTACTAATAGTATGGTTTCTACGGATGTAGGTCAAAACTTTTCTATAGGAATAGAAGCTAGAAGTACAAGCACATCAAACGCTGGTTATAGATTTAATAGATTACCAGGTTTAACTGTTGGCACACCGTACAAAGCTACTATAAGATATAAAAACACATCAACTACAACACCAGTTCAACACCCATTTAATAGTTGGAGAGAAGTCTCAGATGTAACTTACCCAAGTGGTACATTCTCGACAGGTCAGTGGGTAGAGGCTGAGGTATTGTTTACACCAAATGACCCAGTCAACGATGCTGAAATGAGATTCTACCCTCTAGCTAACGCAGCAGGAGGAAGAACTGTGGGTGATTTATTAGAGATAAGTAGTATAATAATAGAAGAAGTAGTTGTAGAAGAATTGTTTACAGGTAATGCTGCGGCAGATGCAGATGGTGAAGTAAATTCTACAGCAGGGTTTTCTACGTTAGGAAATACATCTGTATCTGTTAATTCAACAGACCAAGGATTTGGTTCTTACTGTATAGAGCTAGAAAATGGAGCTGCAGGAGGTGGTTTTGATAGGGTTGAGTATGATGTTACAGTAGAAGTAGGTGAGCAATATAACGTTAGTATATGGGCAAGAGAATTAGTTGGATCAGATGGTAGAATACAACTATGGGATGGTGTTACTGGATGGAGCACAGTTGTTCTAACAAATACTTGGACAGAATATACAGCTACAGTTACAGCCACTGCAACAACAATGAAAATGAGGTTTTACCCTAATAATGGTTCAGGGGCAGCAGGAGATAAAATCCTTTTAGATAATATTTCAGTAACAAAAGTTTAAAAATAATAATAAAAATAAAATATAAAATATGTCTTGTTCAAATTGTTTTAGTGGATGTGTAGAAATCACATCAGATAAATGTGTAAGATACACAGGTGAAGATATTTCAGAGTTAGGAATATCTAATGGAGACTCATTGCTAAGTGTTGAGCAAAAAATAATTCAATATTTAGTAAGTGCACTAGATGGAACAGGTATTGAACCTAACGTTTCACCGAGTGTTCTTTGTAATATTATACAATCAAATTTACCAGCAGTTGGTCCATTTACGTTAAATGACTACTTAACTGGGTTAATTAAAGGATTATGTGAAGTAGATGAAAAAATAATAACTCTTGAAAATGAAAATCCAAATACAGAATATACATTAGGGTGTTTAACTGTTTCAGATAATACAAATACACATGATGTTTTACAGGCTGTAATAACTAAGTTGTGTGCAGTTGAAACAGATTTAGATTCTTTCATAAGTCTTGTAGATGCAACATATGTAAAAATATCTGACATAAACACCTATATAGCAAACTATCTATCAACAGATCCTTCTGCAAATTTAATAAGTAATAGAATGGCCCCTTATGCAATAACAGCTTATGCAGGACCATTAACTAATTTTGATGCTTCTGGAGCAGGTGTAGGAAACTGGAATAAAATATATTTATGTAATGGTAATAATGGAACACTTGATTTAAGAGGAAGAGTGTTAGTAGGAGCAACAGCAGGAATGGGTGGTGGAACAATGTCTTCAGCAGTAGATCCTGCTGTTTCAGGTAACCCAGCATATACACTAGGTTCTACAACAGGAGACAATAGTGTTGTATTAACTGAAGGACAAATTCCTTCACACTCACACATTGCAACCACAACAGCTGTTCTTTCTCCTGACACACATAGTCACCTTATGGTATCCTTAGGAAGTGCAAACACTACAGATCCACCTACCGCAACTAATCAAGTAAGGCAAAGTTATTCAACTGGTGGTAATTTAGGATACGCAATGAGAGGAACATCAGATGCAGCTACAAGAGGACTAACAGGTGAAGTTACTCAAACTGTTAGTGTAAGTGTATCAAATGCTGACACAGGTGGAAATCAAGGACATCAAAATTACCAACCAGGAACTGGTGTATATTATATAATTTACATACCTTAGTATTATGAGTTGTAATAATTATCAAGATGCCTTCTTACCTGTAAATCCTGATTGTGATAATGTAGTTTTAAATTGGCCATGTGGCTGTCAAACTATGTATGTTAAAGGTGAAAATCCTCCAACATCTTGTAGCTGTACAAAATAAAATAATAATTAAAATGTCACCATTTTTAGAAAAATATAAAAAAGTTTTAGCTATAGTTCTAGGTCACGTTTGTTTACTAATAGGGTTATATGCTCCAGCCTTATCAGCATTATTAATCTTTGATGATTTTCATTGGGGTTTAAATAATACAGTATTTACTGGACTAGGAATTATCTTTCTCTGGGGTGAAATCATTGCTTTTGCAAAAATTATACAAGATTCACTTGGAAATAAAAAGAAATAAAAATGTACTATAAAATTGAAATAGGATTAATATCTCTTATGTTATTGTTAGGAAACGAAATATTAGCTACATTAGTGGCACTCACTACATTGATATACTATGGGTCAATGTTAAAAGTAAATGTTATAAATAAACACTATAGTGGAAGTTGGATAAAATATTTTAAATCATTCTTTTGTAGAAAGAAATAATGACAGTAGAAATAACATTAACAGTAGCAGGTGGAGACACTAGTCTATTTAATATATACTCAGACAGTGATGGGTTTTCAAACCCTTTTGCTTCAAATATACCTAAGGTGCTTTTAACTTCAGGTACTGAATTTATAATTCCTGATGACGCTACATCAGTAAGAGTTCAAGCTCTTGGAGACTGTGTTAATTATTTAGACATACCTTTGACATAAAAAAAAAACAACAATATGCAACCAGAAATACAAATATCATTAGTAATACCAGCAGGATCTGGGGTGGGACCTTTTGATTTATACTCAAATGTAGATGGGTATACAACACCTTTTGAAACAGGAGTAGATGCTGCTTTACTTACAGGTTCGGGATATATTACAACTCCTCCTGATGGAACAACGTTTATTAGAGTTCAATCTACTGGTTCATGTGATACATTTATAGATTTAGAAAACCCTTGTCAACCAACTACTACTACAACTACCAGCTCTAGTACTAGTACAACAACAAGTACAAGCACCTCTACTAGTACAACAACTACTACTAGTACCACTATAGCACCAACAACTACTACAACAACAAGCAGTAGCACTAGCACTACAACTACTACAACACCACCAACAACTACCACTACAACATCTGTAGCACCAGAGAATTGTTTCTGTATTACAGTGGGCGTACGTGATGATTTATTAGAAGATGGTGGACAAGATCTATATTATAACTTATATCCATGTGGTGGAGATACTTTACCACAACCTATAAATTTAAGGAATGCTATAGGTACACCATCAGGTGGATCTAGTTACTTTGGTTTCTGTGTTGACCAGTTAAGCGAGCTATTTAAATACGGAGAATCTGGGACTCTATTCGATGCACTTGAAGGAATGACTGTGACAGATAACGGAGGTTCTTGTAGCGTAAACGGTGATTGTCCTCCAGTTATACCATAATAATTTAATAAAGAATGACAGGAATAATTCAAATATTGAACATAGGTATTAACGCTGATAACTTTTTGCTATATTCAGATGTGGACAATTATTTATCAGCGTTTGAAACCAATGTTTCTAGACAATCTTTAATAGATGGCTTTCCTAGTGACAACATACCAGATGGTACTCAGACAATAAGAGCACTATCTACAACTAAAGAATGTCCTGTGTTTCTTGATATAGATTTAGGATGTTATCAATTTATTCCTTCTGATTTTTATTTTTTAGATTATATATTTAAACCTAATCAAACTTATTTCTACGGAAACTTTACAGACTATCTTAATGGTAGTGTAACAGAGTCTTATAATTCACTAATACGTTTAAATGATAATCTAACAATTGATAATTCCTTTAACGTTGGTACAG
>Ga0316202_10002090_pt1 | contig 13721 bp, 17 predicted proteins | sample 3monrhotite_MG_FD_204934 | JGI IMG/M metagenome (GOLD analysis project Ga0316202, IMG submission 204934) | Microbial mat bacterial communities from mineral coupon in-situ incubated in ocean water Damariscotta River, Maine, United States -... | ecosystem: Environmental > Aquatic > Marine >... | reverse complement strand
CAAAAATGCTAGTGTCGGTTGGTAACTTTCAAAAAATGATATGGGATACTTATTCTGCAAATGGTCACAATTTGCTTGGAGAACTTCACATGCATTACAGAAATGAAAAAAATAGGAAATCATTTAGTGAGAAATATAACAAGAAATTATTCTGTTATTCGACAAGCTATACGAAGATTCATCCGAGTCCGAGTCCGAGTCCGAGTCCAAGTCCCAGAAAAAATTTCAACAATAATGAAACAAAAGTAATGTATTTAAAACAACTTCATCATAAAATGGTCGTTGCAGCTCAAAATGAAAGATGGGAACATGTTCTCAAATTATGCAAAAGCATTCATTATTTATGCACCAATGTTTGAGAGCGGACGAGAGCGACGATAATGTATTCCACCTTCCCTTCTCCCAATTGATTTGCGACACGTAGACACATCAATGTCATGATTAATCAAAAAGGTCCCATGCCAAGGATTAACACCATTTGAAAATTTTTCCCAATAAACAGTCGACACAATTTGATCATTTTCTTTGATCCACAATGCACAATCTCGACATGGTTTACTCTGGCAACTAAACAACCCATTCCCATCTCGACGGGTTCGAACCACAACCATAATCACCTTTTGTTCTTTTGTGTATCGCTCCTGTCTTGTCCACATCTCCCAAGCATTCTCTTCAGCATGAATATCGTTTTTTGTATCATTATGCCCAATCGGAGACAATAATTCACCATCCAAACTAACAATCACAGCCATCATTGGAAACTTTGGGCCTTCGCAAAAACATTGGACGAGATTCATTTGAAAATACATCCAGAAGCCAAGAATAAGACAAAAACATCTTTACGCAATTATGAATGGACAAAATATTCATCACAAATTATCAAATCACAAATTTACACGGTATGACGGGAAACGAACCACATGAAAGCGGGGGATTATTGTTAAGTGATATGTCTGTGTCAAGTTATTTTGTGGTGAATTATTATGGGCGCACTGTTAAAATCATGGATGATAGTGAAGAATATGATTATTGGAAACATTATTTTATGAAGAATCGAATTCCATTTAATTCGGATTTAATTGTATGGAAACCAGGAAGGTCAAAACGTATTTCAAATATTCCATTTTATATTGATATTCGTCTTCCAAGAGGATTTACATTCATATTGGGCGATTCTTTTAGACCTCATGATATTGGTCATGAATTATCCGTTTATATCCAAACGTTGGAGATGTTGGATCGAAAAAGAAAACAAATATATGCAACAGAAAAATGCAAAAGAAAAGCTTTTTGGAAATCGCAATCTTTGTCGTTGTTGCTTTCTCCACGAGAAACGACTTCAGAACCTTTTCGTGATGAATGGTTCGTCAATGACACAAGGCACACTTTTTTAAAAAGCTATTGTTTGTCAATGATACATAAGAATGACCCAATGAATATTTATGCAGATTGGGAATGGTTCAAATCCTGGTTTAAAAAACAATATTCTTTTCCAATTACATGTGTGCAAAAGAAATTCCCCATTCATTCAGAAACGACTCTTGTTCAAAATGTATTACCTGTCAATCAAATTATAACATTGGTCAAATTAGCTAGAAAACATCTTATATTGAAAGAAGAAACGACTAAACACATTGAACATCTATATATTCACAATCATGCAAGTTTTAGATTCAAGCCACAGCCACATTTTTACACTGTCAATATCAATCATATATCAATTTACAAATTGTTACTTTTAATGAAACAAAGTAAAAGGATCTATCGTCCATCGATTTTGCCCTGTACCGAATTATTAATCATTGGTCTTGCAGTCTCCGGTTCCGAAATTGTCATTCCAAACTCAATTGCGAAAACTGGTTTTATCGATCCACTTTTCAAAATTCATGATTCCTCCATCGTGCTTGCGTGATTTACAATTTGTGTTAAATGGTGCTACAAATGAACCATCTATCATTTGGACACGAAATGGTTCAATTATTTTCTTAAATGGGAAAACGCCCCTTTATTATGTTGACTGTTTACTTGGAAAAATGGAAGATAGTGACGAAGAATCAGAAGTGAATGAAACATATTTTGATGAATGGGATTGGTTCACCATCGAATCGGTAGACAACGAAAAACGACGTGTGCAAATTGGTGGATTCCCAGAACTCAAAGATGCAATCGCATTTACCGAAGAATATATGGATGTAAACCAAACATTCCAAACTAAATTTCCCGATTTTTACAATGTTCAACTACTCAAAAATACTCATTTATTAATTAGTGATTGTCACAATAATGTTGTTGAAGATTATCAATATAAAATTCCACAACAAACTTAACTATTTTTGTTTTTCTTGAAGCCTTAGTGATCGCCTAGGAATAGTTGGTGAAGTAGAATCAAAATGCAATGGTAAAGGATTGATTTGGGGAATGAGATTGGGGAATGACAATGGCAATGATAATGGCAATGATAATGAATCGTTGTTTCTCAATTCGGTTCTCGTTTCCATGAGTATTTCTCCAAGTAATCCTGGAGAACCAGTAGGCCAAATTGTCCACACTGTTGGATTCCAGCCAGGATGTTGTCCCAACAATGAAAATCCAGTCTGGATCAATTCTTTTTTCAATTCAGGATGAGAACTAAATTTTATCATCACTGCTCTTTTTATTAATTCTCTTTGAACAAAAAGGGGGAATTTAGATTCCAATTCTTTTTCCAACATGTCTGATAAACATGACCTGTTCAAATATGATGGACATGTGTCAGATTGCATTTGAAGCGAAACGATATTGTACATCCGAGACATTTCGCGAACCTCATTTGGATCTTTACATTCAATCATTTGATTTGCAATTTCGTTCATATTGATTACATTCAATTTGAACCATTGGTAATAATGTTCAACAGAATAAAAATGAATATTATCAATAATAATTTCGGATGGGAATAAATTTGAAAAGGGGGATTGAGAAGAAAAAATGAAACTTTTAGTTCCAAAACGATTTGCAAATGTTTCAAATGCATTCATCGTTTCCTACGTTTTTTCTTTTTGGGCAAATCGGTGTTCCGTTTCTGTTTTCGTTTTCGAGTTTTACGAACGGGTTTCGATCTTTTTTTGATAGCTTCTGGTAAATATACATGATACCCAATTGCTTGTAATAATGCATCACTCAAATCATCCTTCTTTTTTGTTTCATCCCATTTGCAATCATAATTAACAATTTTTTTATCAATTAAATGTTTTGTCGTTTTCACAGCAATCAATTTGTTCTGTTCGTATTTTCCCTTTTTCGTTTTCGTTTTTACTTTTGATTCAAAACCGATCATCTTGCAAAATTTCATTTTTACACCACCATGAACCAATTTGGTATCGATCGTTTTCATCATGTGTGCAAATAATGCATATGCCAATATTGTTGTATTTTTATTAATTGCTGGTTGCCTTTCGATCAACACCAAATCAATATCATTGTGAGAATGAATATATTCTACGACACATTGACAAATAGAAGGGACCAAATGATCCATGGAATCCCAAACATTTCCAATATCTTTGACGTCCCATTTAAAAATTTCCATTGATGATAATAAATATTCATTCGTATCAGCAATTACTTCAGAAAGTTCCTTTTTATTTTTGCGTTTTTTAACCTCTTTACGAAGAGATAATAATTTCTCATCATTGTCAGAAAGTGAAACAATACATAATGCGAGGTTCTTTATCCCAAGATCAATTGATAAATATTTCATGCTTTGAAAATGGGAGGTTGTTTTACAAATGAAGAAGTGGACAACTGTTGTTTATGGAAAGAAACATATTGTGTCGAAAAGGACCTTGAACAAAATCTCACAACAATCAATGATTGTCAATACTTATTGACAAAATGCAAATCAAATCGATTTTGGGCAGGAATTATGGCCGTCATATTATCTGCAATGTGGATGTTGGCAGTCATAAGTTTGTGGATTCTTGCTATTGATCAACAAACGACTTCTGCAAGAGATGCATACATAGGGATAGCTGCCGTTTCCACATTTGGTGGATTAATTGCATTTGTTGCTGTATGTATATGGTCTTTTGGTTCTCTTCCAAATGGACAACAATATGTACAGATATAAATAAATTTTATTAATTATGAATTGAGAGCATCAAAACGTGTCCTTAACTCCATTCCTTGTTGATTTTTCTTAGAAGTTATTAATATTCCATTTTTGACCAATGGTGGAGATTCAACACTATTTAGATTATTGAGATCAGAATCGGTCAACACCAACAAATTGGAAGATGCAGGGGACACAGAATCAATAGATTGAGGAGTGTTTAGGTCCGTGACCATTTGTTGATATTCTTGTTCAAGAGCCTCTTCTTCTTCTTGTTTCACATTTATTATCGTTTTTGTTCCTGTTGGAGTCTCCTTTTTGGTCGTTGTTGTCGTTTTTGTCACTGTCTTTTTGGGTTCAATGGGTGGATTTTGTTTTCTGTTGAGATCCCAAATTAATGTCCCAAGTCCAACGGCACCACCAACCGCAAATACAATCATAATGATCATTACCCAAAATGTTGCTGTTTCATATGTCTCAGATGCATCCGTTTGTTGACTCTGAGAAATTGCCAATAAACTCGTAATTGTAATTCCCAAAATCAATATCAAAAACATAAAATATATACTTGAAATATTTGTTGATTTGAAAACGAGCCAAGGACTTAGTAACAAAGCGATTGCTCCAATTACTGCTCCTGCAATTGCTGTCCAAACAACATAAACGTCCAGTGGATCATCTGCTTGGAAATTAGTATTTTGATAAAGGCCCATCGATGCAACAATCGTAATCAATATTGCAACAAATATTCCTGATCCAAACACGAACCAAATCCCTGTCTCTGCGTTTACACCAAGTCCATCTTGGACGTCCTTTTTAAATGATGGAAATATTACATTTGAAGATCCTGGAGTTGATGGAGATGCCATTTAATTAAGGATATTTATTACATTTCACAAATTTACATTTTAACAAACAATTACATTATACATATATAATCGACGAGTACCCAAAGAACTTCGATAATACCAAATACTGTTGTCAGTCGTTGCTTGGACTGTAAACCTTACCTGAATCACTTCATTTGCAGAACCCGCGCTAAATGTCAATTTCTTCGCAGCATCACCACCTGTACCCTGAGCAACAGAAGCAGTTACCGAACCAGTTGAAGACACAAATGTTATATCCATAGGATTAGTCACACTTGAAACATTGTAATTTGCAGGAAGAATTTCATCAATGTAAAAATCATGATCAGCTTCTTTTGTTTCAATCATAAATATTGCATCGATCGTTCTTAACCCGACTGGAAGGGTATATATGTGATGTACCTGATCAAATGCATTTTCAAACGTCATAACCCCATCCCATTTAGTATCATCCAGCGCAGCCTCATTATGTTTATGTGCCCAATTAAGAACGAAACCATCACCACCTTGAGCACCGGTGTTACCCTTTTCACCATCGCTTCCCTTGGGGCCTTCGCTACCTACCTCACCCTTCGATCCATCTTTACCATCTGATCCAGATTCACCCTTGTCACCTTGTTCTCCTTTTGTCCCATTAGTTCCTGCATTTCCTTTGGGTCCATCAGAACCCTTTTGTCCATCGGAACCATCAGAACCATCTGCTCCTGCCTCACCCTTTTGTCCACCAGATTCACCTTTTTCCCCTGACAAACCCTGAACACCCTGGATTCCCTGGATTCCCTGGATTCCTTTTAGACCTTTTAGAATATTTAGCACTGATCCAGCTTCTCCCTTTTTTCCTTCTGATCCCGTTTCACCCTTTTGTCCTTTGGGTCCAGGAGTCGAAGAAGTTGTTAAAGGATCTGAAGTAGTATCTCCCTTATTTCCTTTATCCCCTTTGACAGATTGTGTTGGTTGCAAAGTGAACAAATCAATGTCTGTTGGACCAGGGAATCCTGAAAGACCATCAATAATTCCAGTTGTCGTTGCAGTCAACATGTACAACCAAATAATAATTGCAGCCAAAATCAAAAGGCTCATTAACATTCCATTAGTAAAATACATTTTTTGATGGATAAATAAAAGTTTTAATCATATTTAATCAGTCAACTAAGTAACAAACATTTAATTAGATGCATCGACTCGCAATGATTCTCCATGATGTTTAAAAATAATGATTGTAACATGCAATGTATCTTGGAATGGTCATGCTACTCAGCAAATTATTTTTTTCTTCACACCACATACATTTTCGCTCATTCATTTGGAGTTGGCCTGGAGGAACGACTGCATTTTGGAAAGGAATCGATTTGTTTTCAGAAGATGTTGACATTTCTTTTTGATTTTTGGGAAATTGATCAACATTTGAAATTTGAATTTGCGTTATATTTGATTGATTGCAAAAAAAGAACAAACATTAAAAAAAGATGCAAGAATGTGCTGAACAATTGATGAATTCAAAAAGAGAATCCTTGAGATTGAAAAAGATGATGAAAAGTTATCGAACAGTTCAATCTCAAATTGAACAAAAAATCATTTCATACATGGAATGGAAACAAGTAACAAAATTGCAAGTAAGTGAAGAATTATGTTGTTCAATTGTTATGAAATCGAAAAAGGTCAAATTATCAGCGAAAGAACGGGAAGAATTATTGGAAGATTTAATTGTTGAAAAAGGAATTTCATCTTTGTCCGATTATCACCAATTCTTAAACAATTGTTCTCGTCCAGATGTACAAATCAAAACATTATTAATCGAATACAAGCATTCTGAAACGCCACTTCCCAAAAAAAGATGCATTGTTAGTATTGTTGATTAAATAAAAATATGATGATTGTTCATGAATAAGAAATATAATTCCACGTAAAAATGGCGTGTAACGTGTGTCACCAAACCCAATGCTCATGCAAACCAACAACCGTCTTTGTTCCCACAACAAAAGATGTTCATGGTTTCAGAACAGTCATGGAAGAAAAAGTTGTACAAGTACCTGTACAAGTACCCACTGTCACAACTGTCCCCTGCAAAGATAAATATAAACTTGTTGGAAACACATGTGCTGATGATGGAGGATGTTCTGCTGAACCAATGTTGGAAGCACCCTGTGCCGCAAAAGTAATGTCTTGTGACATCGGATGCCTTGCAGGACTTGAAGAATGGTTGTTCCCCTGGTTGTTCTGGGTCCTCCCCGCAATCATCCTCATTTCTGCAGCTCTTGGTTCATTGGGGTCTCGCGATTTCGAATACCCCGTCTATGTACTCGCAAACCCTCTTCGATACCCTAAATGGGGTTTTTGGACAGCACTCGTCCTTTCTGCTATCTTCTATGGTGTCATGTGGGGATACAGTCAACAATGGTGCTCAGTAAACAACCGCGATTGGAGATTCCATCTCCTCGTTTCCATTCCTTTGTGGCTCGGACTTGCTTACATTATCCTTGCCTATGGTACAGATATGCAAAAAGAAGCAGCTTGGGTCGCATTTGCAATGAATGCTTCATTAGTTGTCGTATTAGCCATGATTGCTGGAGTGTCCCCAATGCCCGAAATTGTCATCTTGGGCGCTTTTCTTTTGGCGTGGGGATTGTACGAAAGTATGCTCACAACACAAGAAGCAATTGCTCGCGGATAAATTACAAAAATAATGAATCGTTTATATTAAATAAAAAAAGTGTCCCTCTAGTTTTCCTTGACACGGTGATAAATCCCTGATAAATCGGGAGATTCGACCATTTTATATTTTGTTGTATCGATCTTGTAAGAACCAGAAAATAATGAAGAATGTGCAATTGGAGAAGATAATTTAACATAATTACCAGGAAGATAAGCCAATTCTTTCATATAACATACTTCCCCTGTGCAAGGATCAATACACAACGAATAATTACAAACGCGTCCCAAATTTACACTAGCAGGATGATGACTACCACTATCAAATAGAACATGGTCCGTTTCCGACATTGTTCCACTATTTCCAATGTGTTAAATAATAATGTTGTTTATGTTATTATTTTAATTTTGTCCTAACAAAATGGTGCGCCAAGCGGATTGTCCTAAAATGATGCCAATGTATGATTCCAAAACGGACTTGTTTTACAAGGTTGGTCCAAGAGGAGGAATCAAATCGAGCAAATCTCCTTATGGTAAATACAATAGAGCTTCAGCAAATTCAATAACGGTCGATTTTGAAGCCAAAATTAAACATTTGAGCGGTATATGTAAAACTGGTTCTATGGATGATTTATTGCGAGACAATTTTGTTATCCGTGAAGGAAAAGATTTGTATTCTTTTGGTCCAAAAGGTGGTATTTCAGTTTTGAAACATGGTAAAAAGAAATGGTCACCTATTTCTGCTAAAAGGGCCCCCACAAGAGTGAAAGAACAATCTGAAAGAGCAAAGGAAATCATTGCATTAACAAACAAAGCCATCAAAGAGGCAAGATGGGAAAAAGAATTGCAAATATATCTTGCACAACACACACATGTGCAACAATTGACAGATATGGTTCCCCGACAATATATTGTTGATAATATTTATTACAATGAGGCAGATAGAAAATTGTATTCGCCAAGCACAAAAACGGGGAAATTGGTAAAATTAAAAATGAACAAGGCATCCGATGATGTCAAACAAGCATATGGCACGTTGATGGCTCAAGAATTCATGAGAGTGTGGAAAATTCAACATAATGGAAGTTATGAAGGAGCAGTCATGGACGCGAAACAACCATACATGGTTGTCAAGAAAGGACCATTTGGAACACCCTTTTATTATCGGGATTTTTCAAAAAACAAGGGATTTTCAAAAGTTAATGACCAAGTAAAAGAAACATTATCACAATCGACATTGTCAGTAATGGACAAATGGAAACCTGTTGAAAGAAAAGTAAAGAAGGCCAAACCCAATTACAACGAATATCAATTGGATCCAAGGTTGTTGGATGATCGAAAAACAATGAATAATCAAAGTGCATATACACCACCCCCATTCATCCCAAAACAAGAACCAATTATACCAACATCCAGAGAAGAACTCAGAGAAGAATTTGAACTTGATGATTTGATAAATCAAATGGCCGGTTAAAAATATAAATATGTTCCATTATAAATATGCCCAAATCATTGAGTTTCTATGATGTGAAAAATAGGAAAAAGGTGAGAGCATCCACTTATGATTATGTTGAAAGAAAAACAAAAACGGGAAGGCTTGTAACATTTGCAGTTCATACAACCAGAGATGGACGCGATTTGTGGAGAATCGTCAGTAATGAAGCTGCAACTGGACGAAGGGTTCGTCGACGAAAAGCGGCCAGATCTCGGTCTCGTTCTCGTTCTCGGTCTCGGTCTCGGTCTCCTAAACGTCGTCATCGAGCAAAAGGTAAAGTGTGTGGTCCTGGACGAAACAAATCATGTCCCAAAACAAAAACATTGAAGAAAAAATGTAAACGAGAAGGAGTCAAACGAACAAGCTCTAAAACTCGTGGACAATTGATGGATTCTTGTGGACCTTCGGCAAGACGCAAAGCAACATCCCCCAAACGTCGTAAACGCCGCAAATCTCCTTCTCCTAAAAAACGTAAAAAAGTGAAAAGGGAACGCTCTTCCATTACTCCTACTCGTCGTAAAATTAAGAGAGAAGCGCGATAATCTTAAATAATAAAACAACGATTTGCATAATAAATGAACAAATTACATTCATCTGTGTTTGGAACTGAAAAGGGAACAAAGACCGTTTTTAATCAAACAACTTTGCATGACATCATTATAGTCGAATTAGATGAAAACAAAAGGTTAGTTGATGTAAGATTTGCAAATCCAAATCGACACATTGTCAAATCATGTGAAACTCACACAATCGTTTCTCACGAACAACCTTTTTGTGGATTTTCAGTAGAAATTGAATATGAAAAGGAATGGATGATGTGGGAACGAGCCTTTTTAAAAAACTTTACTATTTTTTCCGAATATGATGGATCCGAATGTGTTTGGTTTGGGAAAGAATACAAAATTAATGAAATTACTTTATTTAAAACGAATGGGACGATCAATGGTCTAAAATTAAGTGCAATATTATCATCTTCAATGGAACCATTATTAAGTGATGATGAACATGAAGAAAAATGTGATAATAATAATCAAACTGTTGATCAACAACTGGAAAATAGTGAAAGAGAAAATGTCACAGAAGATCCCTTTTTTTTTACTGATCATCACATCTGGTACATTCAAATCTCTTTATTGATTCTAGCAGCTTTGATCATCTTGGGAACTCTCATTTTTGGATGAGCTCTTCTCTTTCATTATTGTTAATTCAAACAACAAAAAATTAAAATAATAATCGGCCAATTTGGGAAAAACATAATCGTTCCACAATTCTTCATCAAAATCGAATCTTTCCAAACTTGTTACTTCTGGTGACCAAACATAAAAATATTGAAATTTGAAATTCATCACAAAACATCCTCCTAACACTTGACCATAATAATACAATGGGATCATTGGGTAAGGATATTTACGGCTGTATGGACACTTGATTTCCAACAACCCAATCGCTTTTCCAAATAAATAAATAATTCCATCTGGTGAACCCCCAAGCCACTTAAATATCGGATGAATCACAAGACCCGATTCAAACACATAGAATAATTCCTTATCTGATGCCCGGTTCTCAGATAATAATATTTGTTCAGGAATGTCAAACACGTGTCCAGCATATTTAATCTTTGATAAATTATTCATTTTTGCACATTCGATTCCTTTCCAAATTAATTCACGTTGTTCAAATTCAAATTGTTTGCATGCCTTGGACTCCATTCGATTCCCATATCGTGTCGCAGTATTACCCTTGAACTTCTCATAACACATCTTTTTCACCATTGCTTTCTTAGAAGAAACATATGATGACCACCCAATCGCACCAGAGAAATTAGAACCAGTCAATATTGGCTTTCTCAAATTTAACCATTCTTCTGTTCCCTGTTTAGTTTCAGATGATCTTTTTAATAATGCAACATCTTTATCAACAAATGTATCATAAAATTTCCTTTCTTTTAATTCCAATTTTGAAATGTATTCATTTTGAATTTCGAGTAAATTATTCATGTGGAGTTGTGAGAGTTTGAACAAAAGCTTGGCGAAATCCATATTAACCACATGTTTGCAAATCAAAGAAGCATCATCCACATTATTAATAATCGACAATAATTGTGTTGTCCAGGGGATCCAAGCCACAAATATGATCTGAAATTCGATTCATATAACTTTCGTAGTGTTGATAAAGATCTTGTTTTACCACAGTTTCTTAACACTGATGAAATGTGTCAAAGGTGTTTCTTGTCTCTATTTCGAAAATAACAATATCCTCCTTCTTTCTTTTAAACCCAAACCAAAAAAAAAATAAAGACGGTCCGAAAAAACCGAAAGTCCGATAAATGCCAAAATTGACAAACATCGAATCAAAATAAAAACACAATTTCAAATCATGGAATTCTTTGACAATGAAGACAAGACTCGAGGAATGTTAGAAAAGGTCCTTGTTCGCCTGGTCACCCAAGTGTCCAACTCGACTATGAGAGAAAGTCAAATGTCCGAATTCATTGGTGCTAAGGCCCCACAGATTCCAATTGAAGATTATATGCATCGACTTTTCAAATACACATACTGCTCCAATTCTGCCATCATTCATCTTATTATTCTTTTGAACAGACTCTTGGAAAAATATCACTTTGTTCTCAATTGCGCAACTGTCCATCGAACAATATTCATTTTGCTCGTCACATCCATCAAGATGACAGACGATGACGAACTTACTACAATCAATGGGGAAATATTCACTGTCAACAAATGCAGCTTTGCACAATGTGGTGGTGTTACGATTGACGAATTTAAACTTTTGGAACGAACTTTGTGCAAGATAATGGACTTTGATTTCATGGTCACCTCACAAGAATACGAAACATTCAACATGTTAATATTTGATTTTTATTTGGGAATGATTGCTAAAAGAGTGACAAGCGAAGCGGAAAAGGAGGAGGAGGAGAGAGCCATTATTGACTCTATACACATTGAAGAGAACGCCACACACGAAGAGATCGATCTCTTTTGCTCTGAATCAATTCCCGGCCTCTGTTAGAAATCATTTGACCCTTTTTGTTAAATACTAGAACGGTCGGCAACGACCTCAAATTAAAATCAATTTTTAAATTATCCTTCACTTTCTTTTCATGATAAGGCAAACAATCCCAAGGCATTGATGAAGAATAAAGATCAAATTGTTCTTCAGAACGATCACCAGAAATAAAAATGATTTTAACATCTTCATCATTTGTGTTCCACGTGTGATATGTGTTTTCTAAGACGGGTGTAAAAGAACGACAAGGACCACACCAATGGGCACTATAATAGACTAAAGTAAATTCGGGAGATGATGGACCCACATCAGTTCCATAAATAGTTCTATATAATTCAGAAAATGAGCTCATCGTTTTTACAATAAAAGAAAATTATAATCCATAAATACAAAACGCAAAAAAATAATAAAATGAGCATTGAAGTAGTTCAACCACCACCATGGAAAAAAAGAAGGAGAATATCGAGAAAGGAAAGATTTGCAAAATTAAGAAAAGAATTCAAAAATGAATCCAAATCTGTAATTCTTGGTCCTCAATATGCACCAAAAAAGATGACAACATCAAGACCAAAACCAAAACCAAAACCAAGACCAAAAATGTCCAAAAAAGATAATTTGAAAACATTTGACAAACCTTTATCACATTTTAAATTTAATGAAGTCGAGTTGCAACGAAAAAATCCCATACCAAATCGAAAAAACCTGATAAATCGGGAACCTTTGTTGTTATCCGATACAGATCGATGGAACAACATGTTAAATCCAAAAAAAAGTTCAGATCTTTGTTCCATTGATGGACCAATTGCAATGTTCAAATCTTTTCTTGCAAGTAAAACTAAATTTGGGTGCGTAATTTCTGGACCAATTGGGTGTGGAAAAACGGTGATGACCAAAATTATTTTGAAAGAAATGGGCTATTCACTTCTACAGCTTGATTGTGATGATCAATTAACAAGCAAATTATCTCCTTTCACAAGGGCCATTTTGTCACGAAATTATTTTAACCAGGTTGCACTGTTGGATGATTGTCCTTTTTCCGAATCAGTATTAATGAAAATGATTAAACCATCATTCAGATTAAAAACGGATATTGTCAAACATATTGTCAAATGGGTCGTGATTTTGGATGAAACGAAATCTGGACGTCGAGATCATTCAGACTTAAAATCGAACAATAAGGTGGACACCATCGTTTTTCCCAAAACATACCAATCAACATTGGAACGTTTAACTCGAAAAATGCCCAACTTTCACAATAAATTTTTATTTGCAAGAAACATGTATTCATCAGGAACCGACATTCGAAACTTTATTATCCGTATGCACTTTATTGCAATCAGTCCAAATGAAGAGAGAGGAAAAAGTCACAAAGATAATTTTGAATTTGAATTGTTTTCAATTGCAAATATGATGAAAAAAGAATGCAAAGGAATACATAATATGTCAAGGGTCAATGAACATCGTGCAATTCGATTTATCCACAATAATCTTCCAGCAATTTCCCGTTCAAACTACAAAAAGACTCAAAGATTGGAAAATATGTCCGATTCAACAGATTTATTATCTCTTGCTGATCTTAATATTCATTCGAATG
>Ga0316202_10002089_pt1 | contig 13726 bp, 14 predicted proteins | sample 3monrhotite_MG_FD_204934 | JGI IMG/M metagenome (GOLD analysis project Ga0316202, IMG submission 204934) | Microbial mat bacterial communities from mineral coupon in-situ incubated in ocean water Damariscotta River, Maine, United States -... | ecosystem: Environmental > Aquatic > Marine >... | reverse complement strand
CAGTGTGCCCTTACTGCCGCCTTTTTTTGGTGCCTGGGAGATTTATCAAGGCTTTGATGGTCCCCATACGCACAAAGGGCAATGGCGGCATGCGCTGGATTTTTATATGACTGAAGAGGGTCAAAGCTTTAGTGGCCACGGCGCAAATTTGGATGATTATTTTTGTTTTGGTCTTCCGGTGATTTCTCCTGCGCATGGAGAGGTGGTGCGTGCCTTCGACAAATTACCCGACAACACACCGGGTGAGGTGGATGTTAAAAACAATTGGGGCAATTTTATTCTCATTCGGTTGGAGAATGGCTTGCATGTGTTGCTGGCCCACCTTCGACAACACAGCATTAAGGTGAAAGAGGGGGATCACATTACACCGGGTGATCAACTAGCGGCCTGTGGGAATTCAGGTCGTTCACCTCAGCCGCATGTGCACTTGCAGGTGCAACGAGAAGCGATGTTAGGCAGTCCAACCCAGCCATTTCATCTCACCAGTGTTTTGGTTCGTGATGAAAAAGAGCAGCTGGAGTATCAGTTGGTGGCACGTCCGCAGGAAGGCCACAGTGTGCAAGCGGCGGAGCAAGATGAAAAATTTTCTGCAAAATTGCACCTGCCCGTGGGGCGAACATTGCGTTACAAATTTGTTGCTCCCGGAGAAGAACTGGAGAAGGAAATAGAGTTACGTGTTGAACTAAGTCTGCTTGGCCAGTTTCGACTGATCAGTGACAGCGGTGCCAGTGCTGCATTTGAAGAAACCAACGGCGTGCTTGCCTTCTACGATCGTCAGGGTCCAAAAGACATGTTGCTGGATAGCTGGATGTTGGCCAACGGATTAACGCCATTGACTGACCGTGCTCACCGTTGGCACGACGCGCCATCTGCCAATTTATTGCCGCTATCGATTTTTCAACAGGCCTGGCTCTGGTTATGGCGGCCGCTGGGTTGCGGGCTAAAAACACTTTATCAGCGTGTGTTGGATCACGAGACGGGTCAGTGGCTGCAAAGCGGGGAGCACAAACTACAGTTAGGAACACAGGAGTTAAAAGCCAAAACGGAATCCGTTTTGGATTCAGTGTACGGATGTGTGCGAATCACGTTAGAGGTGGAATCGAACCGATGGTTGGCCACGCTAGTAAAGACGGGTCAAGTTGAGGATCGAGGTGTACCGGGTTGGCACCAAAAAACACCACAAGATGAGAGTGACCAACATGTGACAGATCTTACCGGCGAGAATGCAATACACGTTAAAATCGTGAATGGATAAATAGTATGAAACGATTATCTACTATTATATTTATTTGTTTCTGGTTTGTGGTGAATCAGGCCTGGTCTGCGGAAGACTGGTACATGAAAAGCAGTGGCCAGTTATTGGTAAAAAACTACAGTAGTAGTTCACAGCTCGAAAATTTGTTTGGCTTCGGTGTGTTTTTAAACGGCGATTATTTGGAGCGGGGTGGTTTCAGTATTGGTTATAACTTCAATCAAACTAACTACAAATCAGGTTTGATTAGTGGGTTGAAGGAAAATAATGAAAATATCCTATTCCTGAGTGGTCGCGCCAATTTTAATCCCGACCAAATACCCGGCAGGTTAACACTGCGTTTAGACGGTTATGTCGGTGATGATGCCACGTCATTTTTGGTTACCGTACCTACACCAGGTCCCATGGGCGGTGGGTCATCACAGAAGACCATTACCGTGGACGATGAGTTTGCGGTTGTGAGTCCGATGGTCTCGTTTCTTAATTATGCCAAAACATTTTATGCCGATTTAGGTTATGCCTATTCAAGCTATCGCTCTGATGATAGTGGAACCGACGACATCAATGTTTCGCAATGGACACCAACACTTGGTTTTGGTTTTAATCAAGCTTATGACTGGTTACAACTCCGTGGCTATTTTATTGACCTATCTACGAGTAACCGTGTGGACACCAAAGAAACAACCTCTGCGTTGGAAGTCAAATGGACACATTGGTTTTCAGCAGATGCTCCACTGAATTTGCATAATATTCGTTTAACCGTGATTACTGGCGAGCGACTCTACGCTGTTGATAGTGATGCTTGCTCTTTATGTAACGTTCCTGACTTGCAAACGGGTTTGGTTTCTATTGGCGCCGAGTGGAAACTCAATGAGCAGACTAATGTGTTGCTACAGGGTGGTTACGAGTCTTACGAAGATATGTTGCTGGATGAGCAATACAGTAGCACTTATTTGTATGGTTATCTGTCACGGAATTGGTAAGGAGATTATTTGATGTTGATAAAGATTCTAGTGTTTATTACTGGTTTTTTGATTTCCGTGGTTGCCTGGTCTGCAGCCGATCCGTGGACGGAAAGTTATCGACTGGAGGCGCTTACCCAGTACGACAGTGCTGCCAAATCGATAGCGACAGTCATCAAAGATAACCCAAATAATGAATTTGCTATCCTGCGTCACGGTTGGTTGAACTATCTGCGTGGAGCACATAATGAGTCTATTCGTGATTACCAAAAGGCACTTGACCTCAATTCAAATTCTTTAGATGCACGGCTTGGTTTGATGTTGCCACTGATTGCGCAACAGCGATGGCGAGAGGTTTCCTCTCATGCAAACAAAGTATTGAAAGTGGCGCCGTGGAATTATTATGCTCACGTGCGCCTGATGATTAGTGAAGAAGGCGAAAAAAAATGGGATACGTTAGCGAATCATGCCAAGAAGGTGAGTCAACGTTATCCCAGTGATGCCACCGTGTTGGTTTATCTTGCGCGCGCCAATGATTGGTTGAAAAATGATAAATCGGCTCGCGGTGCTTATGAGAAAGTACTGGAGCGTATTCCCGGCCATATTGAGGCCACGCAATATTTGAGTAGATAATCAACAATGAACGTAAAAATATATGGTAAAAAACACACATGCTTGGGACAAATTTGGGACACACCGAGCGTTACTTCGTATGATTCAATATGACCCTGAATGATGGGTCGCGAACGCCGGATTTGGAGTTGGTGGATCGCAAAACCAATACGGGCGAACCGTTCTTTGGAAAACTCTGTACGTTGCTTGCCTGGCATGCACTCGATCCGGTGAGCGATCAGGAAACGCGCCGCAACGACGTTATCCATAGCTGGCAAGGGAACCGCAACCCTTATATAGATCATCCTGAGTTCGTGGCAAAAATATGGGGGCAGGATTGTGGAGCCGCGCCGGGTACGATTAAGGGCCCAGATTAAAGTTAAGTACTTTAGTTGGGCGTCCAGATCAGCTGAGGGTGAACCTTCGATAACTCTGCGAAAGCCGTGTGTTCTGAAACCCTTCGGTCTGGTAAAGCATAAAGTCCGCGGCTGATACGAATTAACTGTCCATCCTGCACCATTCTCGGCAGCACTGATCTTGAGACACCGATAGCCGCAAGGTCTTGCGGCCTAACTAGGCTATGAGACTTTGCAAAAGCAGATACTTTTTCAGATCGTGTAGCCATTCTCAGGTCGTCTGTGGCATGTCAAATTTGGCACCTAATTCGCCAACATGGTACAAACTCTCGGTATTTGTCAATATATGTCTATATTCTGGAACAGATTCGCTATGATAGAAAGCTGCTTAATTTCAAGCCTATCGCGAGGTATCCGCAATAGGGTGGCATTGACAGCAACTTAGGTATTTGCAGCCGGAAATGATGTCGACATCAATGCATGTTAGAAACTGAGCGATAGACACCATCATGAAGTTCCGTATTTCTGACAACAAATCAACTAATTATGTCAAAATTTTTGATCTAAGGTCACAACATTTATAAGTCGGACAATTATTGGTTATAAAGGGAAAAAACCTATGGGTATGGATGCTGGCGCAGCCAGATGGTAATGACCGTATGCGTGAAATCGCACAGGCCGTGCAAGAAGATGCAGCAGCTTATTTAAACCGTCAATATACTGCCATTAGTGTTGTCGGTGGCGTACTGACAATTGTGCTCTGGTTTGCCTTGGGCACAGCCACTGCGATTGGCTTCCTCATTGGCGCCATATTATCGGGTATGGCCGGCTATTTCGGCATGAACATCTCTTAGTCTCTTTTCTTTAGCAGCTGCATCTCATCGAGGAAGACAAAGAATGCAGGCACAAGAAATAACGAGGCGATAGTCGCCGTCAACAGGCCAAAGGCCAAGCTCACAACTAGAGGAATGAGTATCTGTGCCTGGGTACTGGTTTCCAGTAATAAGGGTAGTAAACCGGCGAGTGTTGTTAACGATGTCAGCATAATGGGGCGGAATCGGTCTTTGGCCGCCAACCATCCTGCCATTCGCACATTCGCGCCTTCACGCAGTCGTTCCTTTACGAAGGTTACGAGCAGGATGTTGTCATTGACCACGACGCCGGCCAGTGTGGCAAACCCGACCAGACTGGGCATGGTGAGATTGAGTCCCATAAGAAGGTGTCCCCAAATAACGCCAATCAACCCCATCGGTATCGCCAGCATAACGGCTAATGGTTGAATGTAATCACGGAACTGTAAGACAAGAATCAGATAGATACCGATGATTCCGATGAGTAGGTTGGTTTGCAGTGAATTGCCTGTTTCTGCGGTCTCTTTATCCTGGCCCATGGAGACAAAACGCACGTCGGGATAACGTTTTTTCAATGTGGGGAGGAAGCGTTTAAATAAAAGCCCCATGACTTCACGCGCATTCGCTTTTTCCGTATCAAGACTTGCTTGTATTGTTACGGTTCTCTGGCCGTTTACTCGATGAATGCGCGCATAGTCACGTCGCTGTTCAATGTCGGCAACGGCGCTCAGCGGCACCAGTGTTCCATCCGGTGCGCGTAGCCTGAGGGCAAGCAAGTCATCAAGACTATCGCGATCGGCTCCGGCCAGGCGAATCATTACTTCATAGGTTTCATAACCACGCAATACTTCCATCGTGGTTTTTCCATAAATTGCCATTCTCAGTTCATTCGCCACTGCTTGAGCCGTGATCCCGAATACCCCAGCCGTTTCTTTTAAGCGAACTCGGAATTCAGGTTTACCTGGACGAAGATCATCAGAAATATCCGTAATGCCATCTATGGAGGCAAGAAATGTTTGAATCTCTACTGAAGCCGCTTTGAGGGTTTCCAGGTTACGTCCTTGAATTTGTAAATCGACGGCCTTGCCAGCGATACCTCGCTCTTTATCGGTAAACTTCAGGGCAATAACATCCGGTAGTTCGCCGACCAAGATACGCCATCTACTCAGCATTTCATCGACGGTACCCTTTCGAGTGCCGGCAGGGAGCAGGTCAGCACTGACCGTGGCAACATGCGGTCCGCTTTCGTGAGCATCCGCATTAACGTTATACAGTACTGAAACATTTTGCAGCAGTGTTTGTCCCTTCGGCTGTCTGGTGGTGAACTCTTCATCCAATGTATGTAATGCCCCAACCAATTGGGAAACAAGCTCTTCGGTACGTGATAGTGGCGTCCCCTGGGGAAGAATGATGCGCGCCTGAATGACATCACTTTCAAGATCAGGAAAGGCCTGATATTTGAGCATGCCGGCGGGAATAACGGCAAAGGACATGAGTACCAGTGAAATCATAATGCCGATGGCAAGCTGTGGACTTTTTGTCACTTTGTCTACTATTGGCAGAAAGATGCTATCGCGGACCCACTCAAAACCTTGTTCAAATTTTTTCTGAAAATATGAGCGACTCTCTTTGTTAATGTGCTTCATAGAATGATGCAGATGGGCAGGCAAAATAAGGAAGGCCTCAATAAGACTGATCACCAAAGTGATGAGTAATACGGCGGGAATATATTTGAGCACATCGCCCATTTTTCCTGAAAGAAATGCCAGCGGGCCGACGACCATCGCGGTGGTAAAGAATGATGAAAGAACCCCGGGCATGACCTGACGAACACCGTCGATGGCAGCCTCCAGAGAATCTTTTCCCTTATTCAATTGTGCTGCGATATTTTCTGAAATAACGATGGCGTCATCCATTAACAGGCCAATGACAACGATAAGTCCAACCAGGGTCATCATGTTCAAAGTATAACCAAGCGCATGCATGCCATAGACAGCGCCAAGAATGGATACCGGCAAACCCATGGTGACCCAAAAGCTGAAGCGCAGTGAAAAGAATAGCCACATGGTTAGAAATACCAACACTAAACCCTGGATACCATTTGTAGTTAGAATGCGCAGCCGGTCACGAATATTGCTGGTCACATCCGTGCTGATTTCTAAGTTAATACCTTTTGGTGCCCTGGCACGTTCTCGCACGAGGTTTTGCTTGATCGCTTCCATGACCCTGAGACTGTCTTGATCATAGGTCTTAGAGATTTCCAGGATGGCTGCACGCTGTCCGTTAAACAGCACCTTGTTTTCCGCGTTTTCAAATATGGTGTCGATCGCCGCGATTTCCCCCAGCCGAATACGGCCACCTTTCTTGCCAGAAATTATTATGAGGTCAGCCAGTTCCTGTTCCGTTCTGCGCTGACCGGTGAAACGAACGATGAGATCACCGGATTGCGTTTGCAGGATACCGGCGGGCAAGTCCAGGCTTTGGCGTTCGATGGCCGTGCGAATATCAGAGAGGGTGATGCCATAACGTTGAAGGGCGGCGGCGGGTAATTCAATCAACAAGGCTTGATCCGAAAATCCCTGAATACGAATCTGGGCAATGCGCCGATCGCGTTTCAGCCGCGCTTTAACACTCTCCGCGTAGGCCTTGAGTCCCTGTGGTGACATCTTGCCGGTGATCGCGATACTGGCAACGTTGGCCGTCCGTTCAAGCTTGATGATGGAGGCCTTTTCCACCTTTTCTGGGAAACGGGTAATGGCCTCGACTTGGGACTTCACATCATTGAAAAAGGTATCCATGTCCGTGCCTTCAAACATCTGGGCAGTGGCAATGGCAATATTTTCGCGCGCATCACAGCGGATTTCTCGCAGGCCTTCAACACTGTCCAACGTGTCTTCGATGCGCTGGCAGACCGCGTCTTCGACTTCATCAGGAGTGGCGCCCGGATAATTGACGCGGATTTCAACCTCTGTTGCAGGAATGACCGGGAAGGTGTCGCGCTGTAGTTTAGGTAGTGCGGAAAGCCCCAGAATGAGAATCGCCACCATCAGAACATTTGCCGCTGTTGGGTGGCTGGCAAAGAAGCGGATCATTTTTTAGGATCCTTTCCAGTAGCCTCTATTATCATTCGCCGTTTACTCTTTTTATCCTCCTGTGGAGCAAGCAACATACTCTCTGCCGCCGTTATCAAATCTGAGGTGACGATAGACTCACCCGGCTTTAACCCCTTTGCAATTACGGCATATCCTTGCTGTGTGAATTCGACCGACACCTTGCGTATTTCAAGTCGCGACTCATCGTTTATGACGTAGACGGTTCCATCATGTACGGAACTCCATGGCACGACAATTTGCTTGCTTATCGGTTTTGAACGGAGTTCAACCTCAACAAAGGTATCGCGTAATAATGGTGGACGCTCACCGGGACGGGCTAAAGCATAGGGACGATCAACTGCCACGATGATACCGAGGGTCTGGCTTAGGGGATCAATAGTACTGGCAACCCGATCTACCCGAGCCGGCCATTCAACCGTGTGGCTCGCAGTGCGCAGACGAACCACGGCGCTAAGTTGGGTTGCTCCAGCACGGATGGTGGTGTCGTTTTCAGTAGCCATTCCTCGAATCAAAGGTCGCAGAATGCCAACGGAAAACTGGGCCTCAATCTCTGCAACCTCAAGCCCGTCAGCAGCAAACATCAGCTGCCCCTTATTGGCATATTGAGCGACTCCGATGTTGACCTTGGTGATACGCGCGTCAAAAGGTGCCTTCTTCACTGTACGTTGCAGATCAAGCTTTGCGGCATCTCGTTGAGCGATTAACGCTTTGCGTTCGGCGGATATGAGGTCGAGTGAGTTTTGGAGATTCTGAGTCTGGGTTTTTCCGGCGAGTACCTGTCGCTGCGTTCCGTCCAGCGTGGTTTTCGAGATCGTACCCTTGGCAGCCAGTTTCTTCTGTCGTTTGTACTCGGTTTGCAGGAGGTTTAAATTCTTTTTGGCAATGGCCAGTCCGTCTTTGGCTGTTTTATGCTTTACCTCAGATGCCTGTAGCTGGCCTTCGGTTTGAGCCAAAGCCAGACGATAGTTGGCATCTTCAATGCGCAACAGCTCCGTGCCACTGGGCACCACCTTTCCATCATGCAATTTATCCGAAACCCAGACAATCTGACCCGACACCTCGGCTACCGATTCCCAGGTTCTTCCCGGAGAGACGCGACCAAAGCCAATGGAATGCGGCACCACATCCAGACTCGGTACTACCATTGAACGAACTTTGACGGGGTGTTCTTTTACAGGGCTCTGTTTGGGCGGGCTTTTTATTAACGGAGCAACGACAATGAGTGCCACACCGAGCAGGATGGCGGCTACCATTCCAATATTACGCTTCCATTTAGATCCATGTCTCTGCTGCTCGTTCATAAGGCCATCCCATTCGTCTAACTATGAAAGTATTATCTAACAGCATCAAATAATAGCGCTTTTTGCCCGATCGAAGCTTCAAATGAGTAAAAAAACCTTGAATTTTAACCCCCTCAGGGAAGGGGTTAAAAAAAGGATTACAGGCGGGGGGATCAGTATTTTACATATATTCCAAATGTAGTGTGCAGGAATATTCTTCCATAGACCGTACAACTATTTTAGTGATGACTATGTTTCATAGTGCCCCTCATTTGACTTAATGCTGCAAAAGGACATAACAATTTTGTAAAAGTGTGCCCAACTGTGTAGTTGTTCGTACTGAAGTAAATTCAGCAGTCCTTAATAGCGTTGATTCTGAGGATTGTAACGGACTGCTTTACCTAAAGTTTCGGGCTCTGGTGTTTGTACAGGCAGCACCTAGGTGCTGCCTGTATTTTAGGAGTTACAGCGGGCGTTTAATACTTACAGCGCCACGCAAGTCGCCGACTTTATATCCGGTAGCTTTGTCGTGCGGGTAGCGTTTACTGAGCAGTTTTTTCACTTCTGGGTCTATGGACGCTGCATCGCCATGACAGGCCAGGCATTGACTTTTGACGCCAATGGCCTTCATGAAGCGAAAATATTTGCCATCAGTTTCTTCCACGATTTCCGCGTAAGCCATCTTACCAAAGCCTTCTCCATTGCTGGCGCGTTTAGAAAATTTAGCGAGAACTTGTTGTTCCCAAGCATCTGGCATCCCCAACATTGGGTTGCGCACGCGAGTGCTTACACGGGTTACCTTCCAGCCTTCCTTCCGTGAGATTTCTGCTGTGATGGAAGGGGCCATCTCGGAACAGACCTTAACGGCTGCCATGGGGCCTCCGGCCTTCATTTCCTTTTTCATTGTGTCGCCGAGTTTCGTGACAAAGGCTTTGGTGGCCGCAACGGCCTCTTCTTTCATGGTTGTAACGTCGTTGCTGGCAATGGCCAAGCTTGAAATAAAGAGAGCCGTGATGGCGATTAGGTAAGAGAGTGCTGGTTTTGACATGGTTAGGTTACTCCTTTCAAAAAGGTGGTGTGGGATAAATATTGGCAATTACTAATGTGGTGAATAAGGGGAAAATTCCTTTAGTTAATATGCGATCATTTAGCCGCTTTCCTTTATCTTCAGTAGATGTGTCTCGCTCAGAAAGACGAAAAATGCCGGCACAAATGATAGCTATGTTTTATGGTGGACTTCATTTGACTTAATGCTGCAAGATGACATACCGAGCAGGCGGTAAGCAGGACACCATCCGATGGCTCCGGTGATTAATGGCACAAGGCCAAGGGCGCCCCAATAGTTTTGATAATAAATTCCAGCGGCGATGACTACCAGGCCAACTAAAACGCGAATACTGCGATCGATGCTACCAATATTGCTTTTCATGATTTTCTCCTTTGAGGTTTAAAGTTTTTGGATTGGTAAATTATTGACTGTCTTTTATTAGTTCAAATTTATAGGTTGCATGGCAGGCGACACAATTTTGCAAAAGTGCGCCCAACTGTCCTAGGGACAGAGCATCATCACCCAGTTGCTTTGCATCCAAGGCCAATTGGGTAAACTGTGCATGAGTATCAAAACCCATTTTTTTAAATTCCAGTGGCAGCTTTCCTATTAATGAGCTTGGCATACCTTGTTGTGCCGCGCGTCCAACTTTGCGTGCAGCTTTCGCTACGGTTTCAAAATCACTGTCAGCCAGGCCCTGGGTAATCTGTTGCACACTGTCAAGAAAGGTACGCATCTCGGATAACACAAGATTCCTTTCGTTAGTGGTTAACTGAATGGCGAGTCGACCATCTTCACTTTTTTCTGCGCTGCCAGACAAAATAAATTTGTAAGCCATAAACCCAGTACTTAAGCCTAGAACTGCCACTAACACCCAACTCAATTTTTGCATCTTTGTGCTCCTTGTTTCGTTATTAATAGTATTGACTATGCGTCAGCAGCAGTGAATACGCCAATCACGAACATCACCTTTGCGAAATATGCAATAAACGACTAAGGTTTGCTCTAAAAGGGAGGCAAAATGAACCTTTTTAGCAATCTCGAGTTATTCGTAAAAACCATTGAGGTGGGTAATTTTTCAGCACTGGGGCGCCAATTGCACATGGCGCCTTCCTCAATTTCCCGGCAAATCAATACGCTGGAGGAGGAGCTAGGTGTACGGCTACTGCAGCGTACAACCCGCAATATCAGCCTGACCGAAGCCGGGCAAATTTATTATGAGCGCGTCAGCAAAATTCTTGGTGATCTAGAGGAGGCACAGTTAGCCATTACTCAACTGCAGGTAAATCCCAAAGGTGTGCTACGCCTTAATGTCGCCATTCCCTTTGGCGAACGAAATATCGTACCCCTGATGCCGGAGTTTTTGGCGCTGTATCCCGATTTGAAAATTGATCTCGTACTGGAGGATCGTGCGATTGACCTAGTCGAAGAGCGAGTGGACCTAGCCATTCGTATTGGTCGACTAGGCGATTCATCTATTGTGGCTCGCAAACTGGCCGACAATCAGTTTGTGGTATGTGCAAGCCAACAATATCTTAAAGCGCATGGCATGCCCGATTCGCCCGATGATTTAATGCGTCACAATTGCATCATTAATAAAAATATCCACAACAGTGACACTTGGCAGTTTCATGACGCTAATTCAACACAGAATATTTCCGTCTCAGGAAATTTTTTAGCTAACACGGGGGGGGCCTTATATCGAGCCATGTTGTCAGGTTTGGGGATTGCGGTATTGCCGACTTGGTTTGTGGGTGAAGATATTCAAAAGGGAAAACTGAATGTGGTATTAGAAGACTATGAAGTCAATTTACCCGCCATGACCGATAGCGCCATTTATGCTTTATATCCTGCAGGGCAGTATTTGCCACCGAAAGTCCGTGTGTTTATTGATTATCTCATTGAAAAGCTCAAAGTTTAGGGGTGGGGTAATGTAATCAAGAGGCAAGCTCGTTTGTTTTTCAATGGTCTGCAGATTATCGGCAAAATGGAAAGGGGCCGGACAAAGGGTTCGCGCAACAGACTATTCCGAATAGCTAAATTTGGGACACTTTGATCATTACTTAACATGATTCGATGTGATTCCGAGTGATATTAAGTGACAGCGTTATCAGACATATAATAAAAAAGTCCATACAAACGACGTTATCTACCACAGACTGACATCCTCTGAACTACAATTGTCCTTGTGCTAATCAGAATGTTTAGCTGATTAGCGACATCCTCTAAATTTAAGGATTTAGGAGGATGACGACGGATAAGATGACCCCTCAAAAATGGGCGTTTCAGTTAACTCATATCTTGAATGCATATGCTACAGATCAGGAACGCTTCCCGGTCGATGTTAAAACTCTAGCAAAATAGTTTTCCCACCATAAATACCCTGATGATCCAATTACTAAGGTAAAAGGTGCGTCGCTTCCTCGTTTCGATGGTGGACTTTTTAAAGCTCCGGGAGGGAAGAGCGAATGGGGAATTATTTACAACAACTCAATGAGGTCAAAAGGCCGAATCAATACGACATCACGGTACATGCACGCAGGAGATGAGCAATGGCACGATGCGATGCAGATTCACCGCCTAAACAATAATGATGCAGAGTTCACTGACCGTCATTTCATCGAGTTCGATGCCTTCATTATCGATCCGTTGTGCCAGTTCTGATCGGCGTTCATTACCGATTGTTTCGATGTGGCCGATCATTTCTAAGATGCTTTTTGTCCGTGTTCCTGTGATCATTTTCATTTTTCTGACTCCGTTTTGTTTAGGAGTCATTTCACCAGCATCGACGGAAGTAGTGTCAATTGTCGCAATAATCGTTATCTGTGTTTATATACAGTTGTGTTTATTTTGCCCCTGTATTTGTAGTCTATTTTGCGCTCTAGCGATTATTTCGGCGGTTGACTCTGCTGGAGTGGTGCTAAACTTTGGACTGCTAAATAAAGACCCTTACTTGCTATTCCGCTGTTTTTCAATCTGCCCACGTCCGGTTAGAGCATCTACCAAGCGCGCGCAGATTGGTGTGCCGCTGCCTGGAATCGTGTGTGTAGATGTTGGGCGAATGAGCCTGTGGTTATGTGTGTCAGGCCAATTCCAGGTTTTATCCACTTTATTAGTCAGGTAATACCTGGGATGGACCTGGTGCCGCCCCCATTACGGAGTGCGCATAATGTATATTATGTTAAATAAGAGAGGTCGAATTAGTCGGTGTTTTTCAAGTGGTCGACCACAGAAACTTGCCATACTTCGATGGCCCACCGAGGCCCACCGATCCGTGGCCGTGATCACCCGACCCGATTGCCCTTGTCTCTCCCCTCTTTCAATGATGTGCTATATTAAGTTGCATTAGGTGCAACCTTTACGGAGATGATGATGAAAACCACCACCATGGGGGTCAAACTGGACAATGACGTACGTGATCGCCTCAAGGCGTTGGGCACCGTCAAGGAACGAAGCCCCCACTGGCTGATGAAAAAAGCCATCCAGGAGTATCTGGAAAAAGAAGAGGTGCGCGAACGCGAAAAAGAGGAAGATCGACAGCGCTGGCAACGATACCAGGACACCGGTGAGCATCTGGACCATGACGAAGTCAAAACACGCCTCATGCGCCTCGCGGACCAAGCGCGCACAAAGGCCACTGGATGAGGGTACGCTGGCTGCCAGAGGCATGGCAAGACACTCAGCGGCTGTATGATTTTTTGCTCAACCAGGATCCCGGTGCCGCCGTCCGCGCGATGAACATTTTGCAGGACGGTGCCGACAGACTGGCAGACATGCCCGAAATTGGCAGGCCCATGGGCGATAACACCGGGCGACGGGAATTTTATTTGCCCTTCGGTAGCAGTGCCTACGTGCTCCGCTATATGATTGATGATGGCACCGTGGTGATCATCCGTGTTTGGCACGGCCGTGAGCATCGATGACCCTCCTGTCTGCCGGTTCGCTCAACGATGCTCTCTTGGCCACGTTCACCATAAGTATTAGTGTTATTTACCTGATTGACGATGGCATCGGCCTTGTGTTTTTTCCAGGGAACTTAAGGAACCTTGACTAATTATTTGTGCTAAATAATTTTGGCAATATGTCTTCCGCCTTACCTATACACACATCTTTAAACTTTGGATTGTGGGGTTCCATTGGTTCGAGATTAATATAAATTATTCGTGCACCTTCGAATTCTGCCGAACGTACAAAGTTAGACGCAGGCGAAACCAGCCCCGATGTACCGATGGATAAATAAAGGTCACATCCC
>Ga0316202_10002085_pt1 | contig 13740 bp, 12 predicted proteins | sample 3monrhotite_MG_FD_204934 | JGI IMG/M metagenome (GOLD analysis project Ga0316202, IMG submission 204934) | Microbial mat bacterial communities from mineral coupon in-situ incubated in ocean water Damariscotta River, Maine, United States -... | ecosystem: Environmental > Aquatic > Marine >... | reverse complement strand
GGGCAAACTGTGGGCAATCACGCAGAACGGCAGACGGGATTGGACCTCACTGAGGTATGCGCTGGCATCCCATTTGGTGTGATCTTGTTCAATCCAGACACATCCATTGCTCATCTGAATTCCTCTGCCCTTGAAATGTTTGGCTTCACGTCTGGCGAGATTGCCGGTCAAACGCTGGCCTCCATCATCACCAGCCACGAGAGCAATTCCGAGCTTGGCGATATTCTTCTTCGCATGAAGGAAGAAACTCAAAGGGCGGAAATCCCAACCGGTGAGGCGGTAGGGCAAAGCAAGAACGGTCGACCCTTTGCCATCCACCTCAGCCATTGGGACCTGCCAACGCAGTTTAAAAACCTGAGTGCGGTCATTGTTCGCGATATCCATGAAGAAAGCGAGCGGGACGCGCGCTATCGCATGTTGTTTGAAACCTCAGACTATCCGCAGCTCATCATCATCAACCACAAATTCGAATTCGCCAATGAAGCCGCCGTACGGGCCTTTGGCTGCGATTCAGTGGATGATCTAAAGAGCATTCACCCCAGTCAGATTTCGCCAGAGTTTCAGCCCGACGGGCGAGACTCCTTCTCCAAAGCCGAAGAGATGATTGGCATCGCCTACGAAACCGGCGGTCACAGGTTTGATTGGGTGCACACAAAAAAGAACGGCACAGAGATGTTGATGGATGTCATATTGACATCCATGCCGCACATGGGGTCCGACGCCTTGTACTGCGGATACCGCGATATTACCGAACGTCAGAAGACAGAAGATGTTCTGCGCCGTACACAGAAGATGGATGCGATCGGTCAGCTTACGGGCGGCATTGCCCATGACTACAACAACATATTGGGCATCATCAAAGGCAATCTGGAACTGCTCAAACGCAAGTTGCCAAATGACAAATTCGCCCAGGACCGCATTCGCGCAGCCCTGGTAGGAACCGTGCGGGGTGCAGATATCACGCGCAAACTGCTGGCCTTTTCCCATGAAAAATCACGCGGTAACAAGCGGATCAATATCAATCAGCCTTTACGGGAGTTTGAAACGCTGATCGGCAAGACATTCACCGCTTCCGTTGCCATCAGTTTGGGACTGGCAAAGGAGCTTTGGCCCGTCGAGGTTGACCCCGGTGATTTTGATAATGTCGTTCTCAATCTGGCCCTCAACGCGCGCGACGCCATGCCGGATGGCGGCAACTTGTCCTTGGAAACAATCAATGTGTCCCTTGATGAACAATTCGTCGCTGACAATGACGGCGCCCATGCCGGCGACTTCGTGATGATGACGGTCAGCGATACGGGCCACGGCATGTCGGATGAAATCAAGGAGAAAATTTTTGAACCCTTCTTCACTACCAAACCTGAAGGCAAGGGTACGGGCCTTGGCATGAGCATGGTCTATGGATTTGTTCAACAATCCAATGGCTTTGTGAAAATTGAGACCGCGCCAGACGAAGGAACAACCTTTCATCTCTATTTGCCCAGAGCCACAGGCAATGTAGCCATAGAGGACACGGAGGATGCCGACGCATTCATTCTTCCGCGCGGGTCGGAAACGGTTCTTGTGGTGGATGACGAACAAGGTCTTCTTGATGTCACCTGCGCGCAGCTTGAGGATTTGGGTTACACCACAATCCGCGCCAACAGCGGTCAGGAAGCCATGGATGTTCTGGCAAAATGTAATGATATTCAGGCCATGTTCAGCGACGTGGTTATGCCCGGCGGCATAAACGGTTATCAACTTGCGGACATGGCATTGAAGGCCAATCCGTCTCTTAAAGTGCAGCTGGCCTCTGGTTTTACAAAACAATGTGAAGAGGATGCGGCGGCCTATTCAAGTGAGACAAAATCTCTTTCCGAGGCTTTGTTGAAAAAGCCTTTCAATCAACGGGAACTTGCCGTCTCACTTCGGTGCGTTCTGGACGAGGATGTTATCTGATGTCAAAACCCTATTTGATCATTGTCGACGATGACGAGGAACTGGCCGCGATCATTCGTCTTTGCGCAGAAGGCATGGGCTTTGATGTGGATTGGGTGGGCAATGGCAAATTGTTCAAGTCAGCGCTTGAGACCCGCATTCCAGATGTCATCACCCTTGATATCGTTATGCCGGAAGTCGAAGGCACAGAGATTCTCCAATGGATGGCAGGGGTGAACGTAGCAATTCCCGTTATTCTTATGTCCGGTTACAATGAGTTCTATATCAAGGCCGCAAACACTATTGGCAAAAAAGGTGGTTTGAACATGCTCGGCACCTTGCGCAAGCCCTTTTCCCTTGACGACCTTGAGGCCCTTCTTGAACAGGCCTTGGAAAACGAGGACACGCCCCAAAGCGTAAGCTCAAGCTAGGCCCAACTCGACCTGCAATCTCCTCCAGAGCAGCATTCTAGACAAGACATCTCCGCCTGCGGAATATGACGTAACCGGAACATTTGCAGAATCCGGTGCCTCAGTCTTACGCGGGGCCGCCCCTTCCGCCTGTTCGGGTCCTGCGAAATTTCATTCTTCGACCCGAAAGGCAACAATACCGAACTCCACTTTGAACCCCTGAATTGAGATTCGATCTTTGACACAAGATATGTGAAGATCGCAACATCTCTTCATTCGAAGACCCGTGACCCTCTCTCTGAATATCCGAAGGATTGTTTGCATGCCTGATATCTCGTTTGACCGCTTTTACCGTTATGATGACCTATCGGCCTTGCTGCATGCCTATGCGGCGGAATATCCGGATCTGGTCTCGCTGGAGAGCATTGGCAAATCCTATGAAGGTCGCGATATCTGGGTCGCCACCATCACCAACAAAAAGACGGGTCCTGCAGAAGATAAACCGGCCCTGTGGCTCGACGGCAATATCCACTCTGTAGAGGTCACTGCCTCCACCGCCTGTCTCTACCATATTGAAAAAATGGTCACCGAGTTTGGCAAGGACAAGACCATCACCCATTGCCTGGACACGCGCGCGTTTTATGTCTGCCCACGAGTGAACCCCGATGGAGCAGAATGGGTGTTGGGTGAAATGAACCGCAAAGTGCGCTCCTCTGTACGGCCCTACCCTCATGAAGATCCACAAGTTGATGGCATGAAGGTTGGAGACGTTGACGGCGATGGCCGCGTATTGTTCATGCGCCAGCGTGACAAACATGGTCCCTGGAAAAGCCACCCGGAAGAGCCTTGTCTGTTGATCCGCCGGGAACCGGATGATTTTGATGGTGATTTCTATCGCCTCTATCGCGAAGGCGAAGTGACAGAATTTGACGGTGTCATGGTCAAACACAATGTGCCGCCCCAAGGGCTGGATCTGAACCGAAACTTCCCCGCCAATTGGGCGCCAGAAGGCAAACAATTTGGCGCAGGACCCGCTCCTTTTTCCGAACCTGAAACGCGCGCCCTCGGCGATTTTATCTCAACACACAAGAACATTGTCACCGCCATTGCCGGACACACATTCTCTGGCGTGTTGCTGCGAGCTTCGTCCTCCGGCACCGATGACGATGTGCCGGTGAATGATTTGCGAGCCTATAAAATGGCAGGCAAAAAGGGTGAAGAGCTTACGGGCTATCCTTCCATCAGTATCTATCACGACTTCCGCTATCATCCGAAGCAAGACATCAAAGGCGGCTTTGATTACGTTTATGAACATTTGGGAATTTACTTCTGGACCATTGAATATTGGGCGCCCCACAAAACTGCGGGCGTTGAAATGGCCAAAGGGGATTATTCAAGCTGGTTGTTTGATCACGAGCCCGAAGATGATCTGACGATGTTCAAGTTTTTTGACAAGGAATGTCCTGGCACGGCCTATGTGGACTGGCAAGAATTTGACCATCCGCAACTGGGCAAGCTTGAAATTGGCGGCTGGGATATTCTGAACTCCTTCCACAATCCACCGCTGCACCTTCTGGAAAAGGAAATTGCACCCTTCCCTGAATGGTTCGTTTATCAGGCAATGATGGCCGGGCAACTGGAGCTGGTTGACGCCAGCGCGGAGAAGGTTGGCGACAATGCCTTTATGATCCGCCTTGTCGTTGAGAATGGTGGCTATCTCTCCACCGCCGGTAGTGAGAAGGCCAAGGAGCACAAGACCACTCGCGAAGTGGTGGCGGAGATTGACTTGCCGACGGGGGCAAAACTGCTGCGCGGCAAACCATGGGAAGAGGTTGGTCATCTGGATGGGCGTGTGGGCATGATGGCCTCGCCTGCTTTTATCGGCACCGGGTTTGACCCCATGGACGGGGGCAGTAATCGGGCCAAAATCGAATGGCTTGTAGAAGCCGCCCCAGGCACTAAGATAAATGTCACGGCGCGGCAGGAACGATCCGGCCGGGTCACAGCAACGGTGGTTTGCGAATAATCTGCGAATAACTCGACACAGCTTCACTTTCAAGGGAATGACACTATGCGGCAAAACTTTGGTTCTTTGATTGCAAAACGGGCTATTCTGGATCCGGATCTTGAGGCACTGGTAGATGTGGCCAGCGACCGTCGCTTCTCCTGTCGTGAGCTCAATACCCGCGTCAACAAGACGGCCAGCGCCTTATCGGGGCTGGGTGCTCAAAAAGGGGACCGGATAGCGGTTCTGGCCATGAACGGGCTTGAGTTCGTGGAGATTTTTGTGGCTTGCGCCAAGATCGGCACAATTGTCGTACCTTTGAATTGGCGTCTTGTGGCGGATGAGCTTGCCTTCATTATCAAGGATGCGGGTGCCACTGTCTTGCTCTATGGCTCCGAATTTGAAGATGTGGTGACGGAGCTGCATTCCCGCGGAGCCGAGGCAACGGACATCAAAGAATGGGTTGCCATCGGGGATGTAGCGCCCTTTGCCCAATCCTACGACACCCTACACGACAAGGGCAGCGAAACAGAACCTGCCGTTACTGCCGGCGAAGATGACCATCTTTTCATTATGTATACGTCTGGCACCACCGGTCTGCCCAAAGGGGTAATCCAAACTCACAATGCAATGATCTGGGCACTGATTACCCAGCTTGCCACGGTGGATCTAAGCAAGGGGGATCGCTATTACATCATCCTGCCGCTATTCCATGTGGGCGCCCTGGCTCCGCTTGCCGGTTGCCTCTATAGCGGGGTAACCACCGTTATCGCGCGCGCCTTTGATCCTGTAGAAACATGGAAGACCATCGAGCGCGAGAAGATCACCAACATGCTGGCCGTGCCTGCCATGTTGAATTTCATGCATCAGGTGCCAACAAAGGACGAGGTCGATCGCTCCACCATCAATTGGATCATGTCCGGAGCAGCCCCCGTGCCCGTCAGCCTGATCAAGGCCTATGAGGACATGGGCATTGAAATTCATCAGGTTTATGGATTGACCGAAAGCTGCGGCCCCGGCTGTGTAATTACCGGCGCGGACGCTTTGAAATACGCTGGCTCCACCGGCAAAGGCTTCATGCATACGTCTGCCCGCGTTGTGGACAATGACGGCAATGACGTTGCTGTTGGCGATATTGGCGAGGTCATTCTTTCCGGACCCCACATGATGGAGGGCTATTGGAACCGTCCCGACGCGACGGCGGAAACCCTGAAAGATGGTTGGCTCTACACCGGCGATCTGGCCAGCATTGATGCGCAGGGCTTCATCTATATTCAGGATCGCAAGAAGGACATGATCATTTCCGGTGGTGAGAATATCTATCCTGCTGAGATTGAAAACATCATCCTGTCCCATGAAGGGGTCAAGGACGTTGCTGTTATTGGTCAACCCTCGGACAAATGGGGGGAAAGCCCCTTTGCCGTGGTGGTGAAAGCCGACGACGGCCTTTCTGAAGCGGATGTGTTGAAACATTGCGAAGGTAAGCTCGCCGGGTTCAAACAGCCGAAGGGCGCTGCCTTCATAACGGAGATCCCGCGCAACCCTTCGGGCAAGGCGTTGAAACGTCTTCTGCGAGATGATTTCCCAGGGCCAGCACGGGAATAAATGCTCTCAGGAACTAAGGCGTCTCCGCACCATAGCGTAAGCGATCAAAATGTGCCTCTTCGCCAAAGCGGTGAATGATGAACAACTGATCATACTGATGTTCGGTCAGGTCGTTTACATCTGTCGCACCAAGCGCCCGTGCAATGTCATCCACCGTGTTGGAATGACCCACCACTAGCACGCGCTCGCCTGCATGGTTTGAGAGGATCTGGCTCACCACGAACTGCGCATCGCCTGCGGGATATTCGATGGTGTCGATGCCGGCCTGAACAGCGGTAGGCGCACCGGTTTCCCGGGTGCGGGCGTAGGCGGTGACATAGACAGCATCGATACCATCACCGCCAATCATGCGAACCAGCTCATCTGCCCGTGCTTGCCCCGCCTCGGATAGGGAAGGATCAGCGCTGCCCTCCAGTTTTTCTGCATGCCGAACGATATAGATCGTTGTGAACTCATCAGCGGAAGCGGGACCCGCAAACAGAAATCCCACGGTCACAAAACCGACAAGAAACAAGAACCTCATTCGTGCAAACGCTTTCAACGAACTCATCAACACGACTCCAACATAAAGTCAGTCAGCCTCAGTTTTGGAATTGACCTATTCGCCATCCATGTGGATCCAACGCAATTGCAGATTGTTGTTGGCGCTGATCTGTGCATTCACATGATCGCGCATGGCCCAGACCAGTACCTGGTGATGCAGGGGTAGATAGACCACATCTTCAACAGCGATCTCCCAAACATCGTGCAAGATCGCACTGCGAGCTTCTACGTCGAATTCCGAAGTGCCCGCTTCGATCAGCGCATCCATGGCCGGGTTGGAATATTCACCAACATTCCAAAGACCACCCGTCGCATAAAGATAAGTAAAGACGTCTTGGCTATCCAATGTGCCCGGTCCCCAACCCAACATGTAGAAATCCGTTTCGCGGCGTTCCAGTTTTGGAAAATGCAAAGTCTTGGGGATCGACTCCAAGGAAACATCAATGCCAATGCGCGCCAACATGCCGACCACGGCCTGACAGACCGCTTCATCATTCACATAACGATTGTTGGGGCAATCAAGGCGAATGGAAAACCCGTCCCTATAGCCTGCCTCCGCCAACAATGCGCGAGATGCATCCGTATCAAATGGCAGGCGCGCATCCAGGGCCTCATCATAACCATTGATGCCCGGTGCGATGAGCATGCCTGCGGGTGCTGACCGATCTCGCATGATCCGGCTTTGAATGGCATCCATATCCAGGGCCTGATACATGGCCCGGCGCACCCGCACATCGGCGAGAGGATTGCTGCCTTCAATGTTTGAGGATCGCAGTTCCGCGCTGGCCTGATCCATACCCAAGAATACGGTACGCACTTGGGCAATTTCTTCCAGTTTGAACCCATCGGTCCGTTCTATGCGGCGCAGATCCTGCAACGGTGGCTCGGTGACCATATCGATCTCATTCGACAGCAAGGCGGCGATGCGCGTTGAATCGTTTGAGATGGCAATGAAAATGGCCTGATCAATATTGTGCGGGTTCTCTCCGCTGAGACCCCACCAATCCTCATTGCGGGACATCACGGTGCGAATGTCTTGCTCGCGAATATCCAGTTTGAAAGGCCCGGTGCCGTTGGTGTGCCGAACGGCGTAATTTTCGTCCCCGGCGGCAAAATTCTGCACAGCGACTGCACCATGTTCTTCAAGCCAGGCCTGAGACATGATCAGAATATTGGTGAGATCTTGCGGCAAGAGCGGCAGGGGCACATCGGTTGACAACTCCACCGTGTGATCATCGACGGCCACGAGATCAACAATGTGGCTCACAAAGGGACTGTAGTCGGAATGTTGCTGCTGCGCGCGACGGATACTGAAAACCACATCGCTGGCGGTAAAGGGCGTGCCGTCATGAAAGCGCACATCCTGCCGAAGTTCAAAGCGCCAATGCGTTGGGTCCGTCACTTCCCAGGACGTGGCCAAAGCAGGCTCGAGCTGCAAATCTGCATCGAAGGCAACCAGCGTTTCATACATCTGGTTGAGGAGAGCAAAGGTTGGCCCTTCGGCTTGCGCATACGGATCAAGGGTCAATGCGTCGCCGCGCTGTCCGATACGCAACAAATTTTCCGCGCTGGCGAAACCCGCCCCGAATACCAAACTTACCAATAGAATGAATAGCCCTGCGGTTCTGCGCATGGTGATGGTCTCCCTCAAGTCCTGCCCCGGCAGAACCCTACCCTGATTTATGGAATAATACCAAAATTCAAATCTGGGTTCAGGCGATTGTGAACTAGTCGCCGTAGTGCATGAGGCCAACAATACGGGTGACATCACCCGTATCATTGAGAAGAGGCAGGACCACGGCCTGAACCGTAAGAAAAGACTTGTCCGGATAGCTACTGCTCAACGGTGGACGCCAATAGGGTCTTCGTTCCAGAACGACGCGGCGGCAAATTTCTATGGCCGACATCCAAAAAGCATTGAGCGGATAACTGGAAATGAGGTCCCCCGTCGGATCAACACCCAAGCGATCGATGATGTCTGTGCCCACAAGCCGGAACCGAAAATCCAAACCAGGGGATACCAAATCAAGAATCAGAACTTCCGATGAAATATCCAATAAATCAACCAACTCGAAATTGGATTTCTGAGGAATGGCATCGTTGCCTGCGACTTTGCTCCAATATGCATAGAGCTCCCGAAGAGCTTTGTCCTCAAACACCGTATCAGGTGTGACCGGACGCGACTCAATGGCCGTGTTTTCGTGATCATCTTGCGAGTTGGACATGTTCCAACCTCTCCGTTGAGGAACCATGAAACGCGAATTCTTACTGTCGTGGTCAATGTGATTGGCAGACCAGATAGTACCAAAGGGCAAGTCCAATAGCTATTCCGCCCAGATTGGCTCTCAGAGCGAGTACAGAGGGTAGTTGCTCTCAAATCTGTGCCATTGCAACGGCAAATCGTAAATTACCACGCAAATTACCACGGTTGAGGCCCCTTGCAGCCCCTTTTTGCACACGGTGGCTCACACCCCCCCCTCCTATCTATCAACCGTGGCCGAGGAAGACACCCGGATGAACGGGTTGGCCAGGAACTGAAACCTGCAAGAGGAGATGCAGTTATGTTAGCCGAAGTACAAAACAAAGAAGACAACCGGTTCGCCCGTTGCATCGAGATTTCCAAGCGCGTGCGCTGGGACATTGAGCGGGACGTTATCAAGGGTCGCACATTCAGCACGGACAACAAGTTCCTGCCGGATGGATTGTCCCAAGTCGAAGACCTGGATTTCCTGGATACCAATGAAAAGCGTTATCTGAGTCAAATTCAGGGTCGCACCTACGCCAACATCTTTGGCCTTGTGGAACGGTTCATCAACGCCAAGGTGTTGGAAGTTAGCCGGGATTATTGGTTGGGTGACCAAACCGCTTTGGAAGCTTTGGTCCGCTTTTCCGATGAAGAGTTGAAGCACCAGGAATTGTTCCGCCGTGTGGATGGCCTTTGCGCCGATGTTATGCCTGCCGGCTATGTGTTTGCTCCAGATGCGGATGAAGTTGCCCGTGTTGTTCTGGGCAAGAGCACCTGGTCCGTTCTGGCCCTGACACTGGATATCGAGCTGTTTACCCAGCTCCACTATCGGGAAAGCATCGAGACGGCGGACAATCTGTCGACCCTCTGGAAGGACGTGTTCCTGTTCCATTGGAAAGAAGAATGCCAACACGCGGTGATGGATGAGCTGGAACTGATCCGCTGCGACGGCCAGTTGACCGACAGTGAGCGGGACGGAGCTGTTTCTGATCTCATCGATCTGGTGGTTGCCGTCGACGGTATCTTGCAAGCTCAAGCCGAGGCAGATGCGATTTACTTCGCCAATACCTGTGGCCGGGTGCTTTCGAAAGAAGAACGGGATGCCACGCATGCCGTCATTCTGAAGGCTTATCGCTGGCAGTATATTTTGTCCGGCGTGCAGCATCCCCATTTTATTGAGGTTCTGACGAGCCTTGTTAACGAAGAACAAGGCGGCCGCATTGAAGCCGCCGTCGCGACCTTGATGTAAGGTAGTGATTTTCTATCGAGGATTGAAGACAATGACTACGAACACTGAAGTTGAACCTGGTAAGCCTCGCGATGTGGCAACCGCTGTTCTTTTTGTTCTGATGAGCACCCTGATGATCCTGGTTGCCTCGGTTCTTGTCCAACCTCTTTCCTTCCTCGCATAAAAAAGAGGCCAACCCCACATTTTCATCCTCCAACGAAGGAATGACGAGGGTAATCAAGTCGGAATCGGAGCTCATCACGCCTCCGGTTCCGGCTTTTTCCATAAAATCCCTTTATGTGCCCGCACGGGCAGCTTATAACAACTGTGTCGAAACTCAGTTGTGAGATTATTATGGCCTCCCCTCTTCGTCTTGTATTAGCTACCGCGATTCTTGGTTTTGCTCTTAGCGCCTGTGGAGGTGGTGCCGCGGTCGATGAGGCGCCGGCTGTCGCTGCAACGCCCGGCACAGCGATCGAGGATAGTGAAATCTTGCGCGCGACCTTCATGGCCACGAATAATCAGGCGGAAGTTGCATCCACAATCAATGATGCGCGCCGAGGCGGAAACACCGATACAGAAATTGCCAAGGCTCTCGGCGAGGCCTACCAATATGCGCCCCGACGCCGGGTCATGTTTTCTGTAAACTTCATTCATTTCCGGGAAGGCAGCTCGACACCAGCAGCGGAGCTGGATGCCGCTTATGAAGAAGGGCGCACGCCTGCTGCAGAAGCAGCAGCTCAAGCCCGTGCTGACGCTCGCGCCGCCAGATTGGCCGAACAGGAAGAAACTGCCCGCGCTGAGGCGGCCGCCCGCGTCGAAGCGGAACGGCGAGCCGAGCAAGAAGATGGAGAAGAGGCCGAGGAAGATGAGGATGAAGAGCCCCGTCAGCGCGGTTGGCGTCGTTGGGTTCCCGGGCTCTAGTCACAAGGTTCTAGTGACCGGGCTTTTGCTTATTCTTTGATCTGACGGGTGGGAATTATGTAGGGCTGGCCCTGCGCCATGCCCATTTCCACCTCAATGCCGTAAACATCGCCCATATTTTTTGCTGAGAGAACCTTTTCTGCGGGACCACGATCATGGATCGTGCCTTGGTTCATGAGCACCACTTCATCACAATAGCGCCGCGCCAATCCAAGATCATGAAGCACGGCCAGAACCAGCCGGCCCTTGTCCGCTTCCCCTCGCAAGACTTCCATGACTTGCAACTGATGCGCCGGGTCAAGGGCGGCGATTGCTTCATCCACCAGCAATATGGGTGCATCGACGGCCAAAGCCCGCGCCAGCAAAACCCGCGCCCGTTCCCCATTGGAAATCTCAGATACCGACCGGTCACTCAAATGATCCGCATCCACCGATTTTAGGGCCGCGACAACGGCCGCCTCATCTTCGGCTGACCAGGGCGCAAAGGGTCCCCGATGGGGTACGCGGCCAAGGGAGACCACGTGAGACACCGGCAAGGGCCAGTGCATATCCCGTTCCGGCGGCAGGAAGGCCAATTGCCTTGCCCGTTCCGGTGCTTCCAGGGAATATAATGGAGTGCCATTGAGTACGACAGACCCCATATCACTGGACCAAATGCCGGCCATAATTCTTAAGAGACTGGATTTGCCCGCGCCATTGGGCCCAACCAATCCAACCAGCCCCGTGCCCAGTTCCAGCGATATATTCTCAAGAACCTTGCGGCCCTTGAGGGTCAGATGAATCTCGTTCGCGGCCAGTTTGCTCATAGGAGCCCCCGCCGGATTTTGAAGATTAGATAGATAAAGAACGGCCCACCAACCAAGGCCGTAAGCACCCCAAGATAAAGCTCCGTCCCTGCCGCATTGGCCAAAAGGCGCACACCAATGTCAGCCGCCAGTAGGAGAGCCGCGCCGCCAAGGGCGCTTGGCAGCAACAATCGACTGGGCACATAGCCGGTAAAAGATCTCAATAAATGAGGGACAATAAGCCCGATAAACCCAATGGCCCCGGCAACAGCAACCCCCGCGCCAACGGCCAGGGCCGTGCCAACGATAATCCGAATACGGACGGATGATAGATTGATCCCAAGGGAACTTGCGGTCTCCTCCCCCAACACCAAAGCATCCAGGCCCCGGGACGTGGTCAGTATCAACCCCATGCCAACGACAATAAAGGGTAAGGACAAAGTCACGTCCGCCATGCTGCGGTCCCTCAAGGACCCCATGAGCCAGAACACAATCTCGCTTAAAGCCCAGGGGTTTGGCGACAGGTTCATGGCCAAGGCCGTCAATGCGGTGGCCACAGAACCAATGGCAACCCCGGCTAGAATGAGCGCCGTATTGCTGCTCTCCCGCGAGGCCAACAGGAAAATGAATATCACCACAAGGCCTGCGCCCACCATGGCCGTCAGCGGCAAAGCCCAGGGGCTCATGTTGGCAAACCCGAAATAGAGCGCAACCACGGCTCCGAATGCCGCACCCGAGGTGACACCAATATTGCCCGGCTCTGCAAGAGGATTACGCAACAGTCCCTGAAGGGCGGCACCACATAATCCCAATGCGCCTCCAATGATGGCGGCCAAAAGCGCGCGGGGTAAACGCAATTCCTGAGCGATGACCACATGGGCCGGTTCGCCGGAGCCCATCAGTCCTAACAGAATTTGGCTCGCAGAAATATCTGCATAGCCCGTGATGATCGAGCCGATGGACAAGGCAAGGGTAAGAATGCCAAGAGTGCTTAGAGTTCTCAACTGCCGTCTCCCGTTATTTCTACGGGGAAAAGACGTAAGCGTTCCGCGGCAATGTATTCCGCTGCGTCCAGCAAATAGGGTCCGGCACAGAGCCAAGTTTCCGCGGGCACCGTGATGATAGGGGTGGTGGCCAGCAGCTCACGAAAATGCGGGTGGCGACCAAAACTGTCCAGCAAAGACGGATCAGAGGTTTCAAAAAAACTCATGATGATCACGTCTGGCGGTGTTTCCACCAATTGTTCCAAGGGCACTGGCCCCCAACCGACGCGGCCAAGTTCAGCCTGAAGGTTATCAAAGCCTGCCAGCCGAATGATTTCATCGATGAATGTATCCGCACCAGCACCGCCGCCACCGGGGACCACATAAAGCGCGCGCGGGTGATAGCCCAATTGATCTGACCGGGCTTGCAGCCTCTCCCGCCGTTGCTGCAATTCATCGGCCAGCTCTGTGCCACGTTGTCCTACACCCAAAACATCCGCGATCCGTTGAATCTCATCCTCCACATCCGCAGTGCCAGAGATGGGACCAAGACGCACCACTTGCGTGCCCAATTCCTCCAGGCGCACGGAAGTGTGGGGATGGCCGTAGGGGTCAAAAATGACAATGTCTGCCTCGACCGCCAACATTTCCTCCGCCGATCCGCGGATCACCGGATAGTCCCTGACAAGGTCTCGAACAGGGGAGCGCACGGAACCGGCTTGCCAGGAAACGGCAGCAACTTGTTCTGGATTTGCCAGACTTAGAAGAAATTGATCCGTACACACGGAAACAGAAGCAGCGCGGGGCAAAACATTTGGAACAGGATCAGCTTGCGCCGAGCCCAACAGGCCCGCACATACCATTCCAACAATTGCCCCGCGTTGCATCATTTAAAACCTTACCTTCGCGCCAATATAGGCCGCCCGATCCATGGTGGAGAAGCCAGCAACTTCCTGGTATTGCTCATCAAACAAATTGACCACGCGAGCTGTTATCTCAAAGCCCGGCATCAACTCATAAGATGCTGACCCGTTGATCGTAACATAATCATCCAGCGGCACTCGGAATTCGCGGAAACCATCTTCCGCCCCTACC
>Ga0316202_10002084_pt1 | contig 13753 bp, 9 predicted proteins | sample 3monrhotite_MG_FD_204934 | JGI IMG/M metagenome (GOLD analysis project Ga0316202, IMG submission 204934) | Microbial mat bacterial communities from mineral coupon in-situ incubated in ocean water Damariscotta River, Maine, United States -... | ecosystem: Environmental > Aquatic > Marine >... | reverse complement strand
GCCCTATCTGCGTGATCGAGATATTCGACTTGCCGAAGCAGGAGAAAGTATCGAGGATAAAGAACGCAAACTCACCGAAGGCATTCGTAGCCACTATGCGGAGGTCTGCGCCCTGGCCGAACAACAACGCGCAGAGCTGGGCGCTGACATTCCCATCATCGGCATGGGCCATTTATTTGCAGCTGGCGGCCAAACCATCGATGGCGACGGCGTGCGAGAACTTTACGTTGGCTCCTTGGCCCATGTCACCGCCGCAATCTTCCCCGCCAGTATCGACTACCTGGCCTTGGGCCATTTACACGTGCCGCAAAAAATCGGAGGCCTTGCGCACATGCGTTATAGCGGCTCGCCCATCGCCATGGGCTTTGGTGAAGCCAAACAAACAAAAAGTGTTTGTCTCGTGAGTTTTAAGGGCAAACAGCCCACAGTGAAGTTACATAGCGTGCCTGTATTTCAGACCTTGCAACGCATACAAGGCGATAAGTCGGCTATTGAAAAGCAACTCCAAGCACTGTCTGCAAGCGACACCCCCACTTGGTTAGAAATAATTTACGATGGCCAAGCGATTATTGGCGATTTGCGTCAACAGCTAGAGGCTATAGTCGATGAAGGCGAAAATGTTGTGGAAATTTTGCGCGTCAAAAACAATCGCATCATCGAGCGCGCTTTAAGTCAGCCACAAGACCTTGTCACGCTGGATGAACTTAATGTAAGCGATGTGTTTCAACGCTGCCTTGATACTCACAACATCAGTGATGCGCAACGACCCGAACTGTTACTCAGCTTTGAAGAAATTTTCACGTCGCTGAACGAACACGATAGCCGAGCTGAATAATTGATGCGCATCCTTCAAGTACGATTTAAAAACCTCAACTCGCTCGTCGGTGAATGGCTGATTGATTTCACTCACCCGGCCTATTCCTCTGATGGACTCTTTGCCATAACCGGCCCAACCGGTGCCGGAAAAAGCAGTATTCTCGATGCGATTTGTTTAGCGCTTTACGGCCAAACACCACGATTGAATAAATTCAGCAAAAGTAGCAATGAAGTTATGTCACGCCAGGCGGGCGAGTGCTTTGCTGAAGTAAGCTTCGAAACAGCCGCCGGCCAATACCGTTGCCACTGGAGCCAAAATCGTGCGAGAAAAAAATCAACCGGTGAGTTACAAAACCCAAAACATGAAATCAGTGATGTTAAAACAGGCCAAGTACTTGAAACTAAACTACGCCTAGTCGCCAAGAAAATAGAACAAACCACCGGCATGGACTTCGAACGCTTTACTCGCTCGATGTTATTAGCCCAAGGCGGCTTTGATGCCTTTTTACACGCCTCCGCCAGTGATCGAGCGCCCATACTTGAGCAACTGACTGGCACCGAAATTTATAGCCAGATATCTATTGCTGTGCACGAGGAAAAAACTGAGCAACAGAAAATACTCAGCTTATTGGAAGCCGAACTCGCGGGTATGAAATTATTAGATATAGAAGAAGAGCAGCAACTTGAGGAAGACCTCATCTCGCAGAAATTAGACGATGCAAACACCAGCGCAGAGCTCGACAGACAGAGTAAGGCCTTACACTGGTTAAAAAACATCAGCCAACTTCAACAAGAAATCGACACACTCAGCCAACAAAACATTGAACACCAAGCCGAGCAACACGCATTTGAACCAAATCGACAAAAACTTGCGCGAGCCCAACAGGCCTTAGAATTATCCGCCCAATACACCGAACTTAAATCACTAAGGCAAGAACAGCTATTAATACAAAAAACACTCGATGCATCAAAGCGACAACTACCCGAACAAACTACAAATAAAGATCAGTGCCAAAGCGAGCTAAGTCAAGCAACCATCACGCTAAATGGGATAAAAGCTGAACAACTAAGGTCATTACCGACGATTAAGAAAGTTCGCGAACTTGATCTGCTTATTTCAGAAAAACAGAAAAATAATCAATCAGCAACGACAAACCTAAACACAATCGAATACGAGCAAGATAAATTCAAACATCGACTTACCGATACCAACACTTTATTAAATCAACACCAGCAGAAACTAACATCAGTATTAACAAGCTTAGAACAACACAAAATAGATGAACATTTAATTGAGTCATTCTCCGCCATTAAAGATAAGTTTAATCATTTACACCTTATCCATAAGAAACAAAATGACAATCAAGCGAAGATAGAGTTGGCTCACAAAGATCAGATATCTAGCCAAGCGACCTGGCAGGACTTGCTAGCCACACTAAAAATTGAAGAAAACGAACTTCAAATAAAACAAAAACAACTAACCAATGAGCAAGACAAGTTAGCCGAGTTATTGCAGGGAAAAACAGCGACTCAATGGCGACTTGATCTAAGCACATTAAGGCAAAAAAAAGCTGACGTGGATAAACTTCACGACACTAATCTCTCGCTCTCATCACTCAAGACCAAGCTTAACGACTGCAAGGCTCGTCATGCAGGCAAAGGCACTGAGCGTGAAACAATCAAGCAAGCCCTCGACTCAGAACAGGAAAAACACAAGGGCCTTGAGCGAGAAGTAAAACTACACGAAACACAACTCAGTCTAGCCAGTACGATGAAAAGCTATGAAGAAGCGAGGCAAGTACTTAACGACGGCTGCGAATGCCCCTTATGCGGTTCGACAGAGCACCCATTTGCGCACTCTGAGCTGCCCAATTTCGATACGGCCCGCAGCGATTTAGACATTGCTCGCCAAGCAGCCAAACAATCAGACCAACGTCTATCAGACTATAAAATAAGCCTAGCCAACATGACTAAGGACATCGAACACATTGCGGGCGAACAAATTGCAACGGCTAAACGTATGGACATCGATCAAGAGTTCATTGATGAAAACCTGTCTTTGCTTGACCCTTTCGATTGGGCGAATGATTTAAACGGCGCAATCAGTCAAGCATTGTTCGATACTGAGCAACAAATTGAACAAACGACCGCCATTGTCAATACCATTGATGATTTAGAACTCACACAACGAAAGCTGTCCCACGCCGTCGACCAACAGAAAGACAGACGTAATCAATTAAGCGAAAAAACTCAGGCCGCAGAACATCAAGCAAAACTCGATCAACATTCTTACCAACAAGCGGTGCAAGAACAAAGCTCATTATCCAATGACTATAACAATGCGCTAGCCGCAGCGCTAAGCGATGTTACACCACTTGGTATTTCTGAGTTACCAGCCGAAAGCGTTGAGCAAACACTGCACAGCCTGGCAAAACGCCGTCAACATTACGTAGATTTTAAAACAGCGAAAGATGCGCTAGATAAACAATGCGCTGAACTTCGGTTGCAAGCTCAGTACCAGGCGGATGAACTCACGCGATTGGATAGCGAGATTAAGAAATCAGAACAGGTCAATAGTGAGCTGCTCAACGAGATTAACGACCTAAGCCAGGAACGAGCAGATCTCTTTGGTGAGCGCCAAGCTGACCTTGAAGAAACTCGCTTATCGCAACACCTTGCTCATGCTGAGGCAAGCTTCAATCATGCTCGCCAGAACTGCCATTCGGCTGAGCAGTCGTTACAATCATTGCTTGATGCCATTCAAGCTAGCAAAAAAAACATTCAATCACGGTCTGCACAACTAGAGCAGGCTAACACTGAATTCAGCTCTCGCGGCCACGCACTAGGTTTTGCCGATGAGAGCAATTATTTAGCTGCGTGCATGCCGGAGCAAGAACGCAGTCGGTTACAACAACACGCTCAGAAATTGGACACACAAACACTTAGCTTATCCGCGAGACTTGGCGAGAAACACGAATTGATCGCAAGTGAAAAAGATAAAAAATTAACTCAAAACAGCCTAGAAACGCTGACCAACAAGGTATCCGAACTCACTCAACAATCAAAATCACTACAACAGTCGTTATGGAAAACACAGCAACAACTCGCCAACAACGATGCGCTACGCCTAAGCCAAGCTGACCACATCAATGCCATTGATGCTCAACAACGTGAATGTAACCGCTGGGGAATTTTGCATGAATTAATCGGCTCAGCCGATGGTAAAAAATTTCGCAATTTTGCCCAAGGGCTTACCTTTGAAATGATGATTAGCCACGCCAATCAACAATTGCAAAAGATGACCGATCGGTACTTACTGATTCGCGATAAAGACCAACCACTTGAGCTTAATGTCATGGATAGTTTTCAGGCGGGGGAGATTCGCTCAACTAAGAACTTGTCTGGGGGCGAGAGCTTTATCGTCAGCCTGGCACTAGCCTTAGGTCTGTCGCAAATGGCCAGTAACAAGGTCCGCGTCGATTCGCTATTTCTGGACGAAGGCTTTGGCACCTTGGACGAAGACGCACTGGATATGGCCTTGGAAACCTTGTCAGGACTGCAACAAGAAGGCAAGCTAATTGGCATCATCTCGCACGTCACAAGTTTGAAAGAACGCATCAGTAGCCAAATTCAAGTAAGCCCCATAGCGGGTGGAAAAAGTACGATTAGCGGCCCTGGTTGCACCGCGCTGTAGCGCTAACCTGAGCTATTTCTTTAGCCAAGCGCTATTGCTTGTGGCGATGTAGAGGTTTTCCACTTTGGTTCTAGCCCAGGGCGTTTTACGCAAAAATTTGAGGCTCGATTTAACCGACGGGTCACTACTAAAACAACGAATGTCGATACGTTTAGCCAGCTCTTGCCAGCCATAATGTTCGACTAAGCTAGTCACAATCTGCTCTAGGGTAAGGCCGTGAAGGGGGTTATTGGCTTGTTGCTCGCTCATGATCTTGCCTAGACTTGTTGACGGAGAGTAATTGCAGAAGTTTAAAAGATTTGAGCGAATCCACCTAATATTATCTCGACATAATCATTGCCAAGCTTTAGCTAACACCACTTTATTTCGCCCAGTTTCTTTCGCTTCGTACACCGCTTCGTCAGCTTCATTAAATAAACTTAAAAAATCTACCGCCGCATTTGATGCTGTTAAGTTTAATGCTGTCACGCCGAAACTTGCGGTTATTTCAAGCCCTGCCGGTTTAAGCACTTGCAAGGTTTGACGTATTGACTCTGCTTTCCCTTTAGCATCCTCGACATCGCAGTGAGCCAATAGCAAAACGAACTCTTCTCCACCAAAACGAGCAGCAATATCTTCTTTTCGGCAAGATTCACTCATTAGCCTACCCACTTCGGTTAGCACGACATCGCCTGTTGCATGACCAAAAGTATCATTCACGTCTTTGAATTTATCTACGTCGACAACCACAATACTGAAATTCTGTTGGTGTCGTATGGCTTCGGAGATTCGCTGTCGGCCCACATCCATTAAGAAATGGCGATTGTAGAGCCCCGTTAGCTGATCCGTCATCGCCATTTTACGAAGCTGATCTTGCTGGTGCTCGATTTTATCCATCATTTTTTTGCTACGCACTAAGTTATTCACTCGTGCGATTAACTCTTCGTCGATATAGGGTTTGGCGACATAGTCGTTCACCCCTGCTCTTAACAACTCAATACGTCTAGCTGAGTCATCAAAGCCTGTCATTGCTAGAATGGGAACGGTGGCAACTTTGCCTTCAGAAGCCCTAATGTGACGAGCCAGCGCAAAACCGCTCATTTCACCTTCGAGCACAACATCCGTCAAAACAAGATCGTAGTCATTGTCAGCAAGCGCCTCTAGCGCCTCTTCGGCACTGAGATAATGATCGACCTTGTAACCCTCGTCAGTCAACAATGCAGACGTCATCGCCGCCACAGATTTGGTATCTTCCACGTACAGCACGCTCCCCATCTGACTACCCGATACCTGACAGAGGGAGCTAAGAAATTCATTGAGTTTATTAACATCATCTTTATAAAATACCTCGGTAACACCCGCCTCCAAGGCAGCGTTCACCTCTTTCTGGTCGGTGCTCGATGTGCTCATCACCACAGGTAATGTCGACCAAGAGGGATTGGCCCGTATCCATTTGCATAAACTTTTGCCCGAGGTATCCCCCAAGTGCATAGCGATAACAACCGCATCCGACTCGCCTTTTTCCAATAATGCGAGCGCGCCATTGGCGGTGGCGACGATCTCCGTTGTCTGCCCTAACTTTTCTACCAAGGAGCGATAAATCCGTTGGTACAGTTTGGATGGATCCACTATCAGTACTGACATATCCTCATTCCCATAAATATTCACCAAGCTAACTCAACAGCGATGAGACAAGATATCGCCCTTCATAGCTAAAACTAAACCCCCGCTTTGTTAAACTTGATGAATCATCCGCATGTCAGCGAGTCAGCCACATCGGGCCAAGTCTAAGCAAATTTTTTTGGCCTTGTCACACGCCAGTAATAATTGCTTGCTGTAATAAGCGCTCTTAACAATACAAAGGAGACACAATATGGTAAATCAAGAAAATACTGAAGTGTGGTTGTGGCGCATGTATCGCGAAGTCGCTCAATTTGTTCATGACCCTTCAGCGACCAGTGAAGCGGAACTAATGTCATTAATCGCTCAATACCGTAAGGAACAAGGGCCATCAATGCATACCAAAGACGAACACGAGTGGGTTATGAACTACCAATAACCCGCTGTACCCTCCCCCCATATAATTCATTCAATCTCCCCCTGTTTTCCCTTTATAAAGTACAGCGGTCTTTAGCCGCTACACTATCTTTGCTAAAATCGTGGCTTTTTACTTACCTAATACCCTTCCCAAGGGAAATTAAGGAACATTGATGTTTGAACCTCGTCCCAATCCCCAAGCTAACGTCAAGAATGACGTGCTCTCTGGGCTGACTGTGGCCCTCGCCTTGGTCCCAGAAGCCATCGCCTTTGCCTTCGTTGCCCAAGTTGACCCGCTTGTTGGCCTATATGCCGCCTTTATTGTTGGCCTCATTGCCGCTGCCATCGGCGGTCGACCCGGTATGATCTCCGGTGCCACGGGGGCGCTGGCCGTTGTTATGGTCTCGCTCGTGATCGAACATGGGGTTGAATATCTCTTCGCCACGGTAGTGCTCATGGGCATTTTCCAAATATCGGCTGGAGTATTCAAACTAGGAAAATTTATTAGGATGGTGCCTCACCCGGTCATGTTGGGCTTTGTCAATGGCCTGGCCATTGTTATTTTTCTGGCGCAAATTCCTCAATTTCAGGTTGAAGCCGCCGATGGGAGCAAAGAATGGATGAGTGGCCAAGCCCTGTGGATGTTGCTTGGCTTGATCGCACTAACAATGACTATCATCCATTTTTTGCCCAAGTTCACTAAGGCAATCCCATCCTCATTGGCCGCTATTTTAGTCGTGAGTGTGGTTGTTATCTTATTTAATATGGATGTTCGTACCGTGGGGGATATGGCCTCAATTGCCGGTGGTTTACCTGAATTTCACATTCCTATGGTGCCTTTTACACTAGAAACACTGTGGATCATCTTGCCGTATGCGCTAGTGCTGGCAACTATCGGGTTGATCGAATCACTACTAACGCTAACGCTCATTGATGAGCTAACAGAAACACGCGGCCAAAGTAACAAAGAATGTGTAGGCCAAGGCACCGCCAATGTGGTGACGGGTTTTTTTGGCGGCATGGGCGGTTGTGCCATGATTGGCCAGAGCATGATTAATATTAACTCAGGCGGCAGAGGACGTTTATCCGGCATATCGGCGGCATTATTTCTATTGTCTTTCATTCTTTTTGCCAGCACCTTAATCGAGATGATTCCGTTAGCAGCGCTCATCGGCGTGATGTTTATTGTGGTTATTGGCACGTTCGAGTGGTCCAGCTTGCGAATTTTAAAGAAAATCCCCAAGACTGATGCCTTCGTCATTATTCTAGTGTCCGGCGTCACCGTCATTACCGATTTGGCTATTGCCGTTATTGTTGGCGTGATTGTCTCAGCCCTCGCTTTTGCTTGGGATGTTGCCAAACGCATGGGGGCAGAAACTCATATTGATGAAAACGGTACTAAAATTTACACATTAAGAGGCCCTTTATTTTTTGGGGCCATTCACAGCTTTAAAAACATCTTTGACCCTCGCAACGACCCTCAAGATGTAGTGATTGATTTTGCCAATACACGCGTTTATGACCACTCAAGCTTAGAGGCCATTGATAGCGTTGCAGAAAAATATCTCAGTGCGGGAAAAACATTACACATCAAACACCTTAGCCCCGAGTGCCGAAAGTTACTCAACAACGCAGGAAATTTGGTCGAAGTGAATGTCATTGAAGATCCTAAATACCACGTTGCTGATGATCGTCTAGCCTAGTCAAAACCTAAGGATGCCGGACTTTAACCGGCATTCTTACTCCCGCCCCCCCTCCCCTTCCTTTATCTCAACACGATTAGAAAACACTTTTTCAAAACTCTGACTATACTACTCACGTATAGTGGCGAGGCGCCGTGCGCTACTCTAAAATTTAATACATTTTTTTTAAAGAAGTTCGAATACGCACAATGACTCTAAGACAAGCCAAAAGTATAGCGCTCGCCGTATTCTTTGCTGGAAATATGGCCTAGTCATGCTCATGCGAATAGAACGAAAAGAGCAGCGCATGCATAACCACGCACTTTCCGTGATGTTTTTTTGCGCCTGCGCCCTATTTCCACTGCTAAGCCAGGCACAGATACAACACATCATCACCAACCCATCCGTCGCTGATCAGCACATGGACGTCACCTTGCTACGCTCAATTTTCGCCATGAAACGCCGAAACTGGGATAACGGGGAAGCCATCACCGTTGTCGTGCTCAAGGACACAAACCCGGCCCATATTGAATTTTGTAAACAAGTACTCAATGTCTACCCCCATCAGATGCGCAGGATGTGGGATCGTCTCGTCTACTCAGGCACCGGACAAGCGCCCATCGAAGTGTCCTCAGAAGAGGAAATGAAGTTACTCATTGCCACAACTCCAGGAGCTATTGGCTACCTAATGAGCGAATCACTCACCGAGAATAAGGGAGCCAACACCTCTAAAGGTAGGCCGCAATGAAGCTTCGACAGTTAGTTTTTTGCCTCGCAGCTAACATGGCATCATGGCCAGCGCTCTCGGCGATGGATATCACCGATATCCAAACTCATGGCTTCATTAGTCAAAACTACATACAAACACAGTCCAATAATTTTTTCGGCCAAAGCCAAGGTGATGGTAGCTTTGCTTACCGAGAACTAGGTATCAACGGCTCGGCACGCCTGGACAAACGCACACTCGCCGCTGTGCAATTAACCTCTCGTCATGCGGGCCAATCGGATAATGGTAGTGTCGAGGTTGGCTATGCGTTAGTCGATTTCCAGCTCAACTCGTCAAGCGACTACCGTAGTGGTATACGCGCAGGGCGTATAAAGATTCCGCTCGGCCTTTTTAATGAAACGCGTAGCGTTCCGATGACCCGGCTGGGGATACTGCTACCGCAATCTATTTATTTTGAACGTTCCCGCAACGTTGCCGTCTCGGCTGACGGTGCCGAAATATATCTCTCTAAGCACCTAGCGAGGGGCGATTTATCATTTCGCCTACTGTCTGTCGAACCCAATTTAGTTGATAAAGCCACCGAAACAAATTTGCTTGGTGAAGAACAGGCTGGCCAATTGGAGAACAAAAGATCCTACGCCTTTCGTATGCTATACGAACATAATTCAGGCGAATTACTCTTGGCCCTAAGCCACGTCCAGCTCAATATCGATTATCGTGCTGCCAGCAGCATTGATATTCCGTCAAACGGACGCGTAAGCTTCCAGCCGACGATCTTATCCGCCCAATACGGCTCAGAGTTTTGGACTCTCACCGCAGAGTATGCCTTACGCCAATTTAAGCTTGCCGGCTTCAATTCATTGCTAAACGATTTCAGCGGGGAAAGTTTCTATTATCAAGTTAGCCGTCATTACCAACAAAAATGGGAATTTTTTGCTCGACGAGACCACTTGTATGCCGACAAAAAAGATCGATACGGCAAACGGTTTGCGCAAAGCACCGGCAAGGCCGCCCATAGTCGCTACGCCAAAGATTGGACTCTAGGCCTAAACTATCGCGCATCATCCCTGCTCAGCTTCAAATTACAACATCATTGGATTAACGGTAGCGCCTGGTTACCGCCTGCCGATAATCCAGACACTCAAAACATCAATCGACGCTGGCAGCTACTCGCAGTATCCGCCACGCTGCACTATTAAATATGGGCAAAAAAACAACTCAATTTCTAAGTTTAAAATGGAAAATACTCATCATTTTGAGTTTGGCGCTAATCGCCATCAACGCCTCATTTCCGCTATTAAGTTACAACAATCTCAAACGAGAAATACAGCAGGAAATTGGCGATAAACTAATATATACACAACGGGAATTTCATTCCGCCTTAAGTCAATCATCCTACCTACTGCAGCAAATAGAGCAGTTAATCCCAGCCCTAACATTAACCACTGAACTACTCGCCGAAAATAAGATTGCCGAATTAAATCAAAAACTAAAACACCAAGGCGAGCTTCTACAATTACATTTAGGCATCGTTCACCTAAGTTATTTTGATATAAACGCTCAAAAAATTAGCCAGTGGGAAAGCAGTAGCCAGTACGAACAAGCATTACGCCAACTCGTACAGGCTGCCATATCTAACGAAACGCCACAGCAAGTAATTTATTGTCAAACAAAATGCACACAATATGTCATCTCGCCGCTACTTCATAACGGCACACAAATAGGAGCTATTACCTTGGGCGCTCCACTCGTTGACATTATTTTTAATTACCAACACATCGAAAACACAGACTTAGGCATCGTTGCTCTGGCGATGGAATTTTCCGCGCCCAGCGACTCTCAATATATACATGGGTGGAATGCCAATATCATCGGTATCAGCAATGCTCAAGAAAATACGACACTGCTACAACTATTGGCGAGTAAAATACCCTCCATCAACACTGCAGAAGGCCGCCACAAAATCACATTTAAACAACAGCAATACGTAGCCGACATACACCTACAACCCGAGCTCAGCGCCATCACCCCGACTTATACCGTCACGTTCATCAACACAACAGACGCAGAAAGTCGCCTGAGGGCCGGTGCCACAGAGGGAATATCCGCTGGTATCATCGGCCTAATAATCTCAGAATCAATCCTACTCGTTTTACTCTGGGGCCCCATGGCTCGCCTTTCTCACGTCACCAACACTCTGCCTTTATTAGCCCACAGCCAATACAAAAAGGCCCGCTTGAGCCTATATAGGAATGGCCTCACCAACCGTAACGATGAGATTGATTTACTCGAAGATGCCACCCTCGACCTATCCACTCAACTGGAATATTTGGAAGATCAAGTAAGAAAAAACACCAATGAACTAGCCAATAAAGTTGAGGAGTTAAGTACAGAGCGTGATTTCAGTAAACACATCTTAGATACCGCCCAAATCGTGATATTAACTCAATCCAGCAATGGTAAAATCAACACCATTAATGAACATGGATTGCAATTATTGGGCTATAACAAACAGGAATTCCAGAACTTAGAGTTTAGCCAGCTATTACTTAATGACGATTTTCAAAAAAATCACTTAGAAGCCATATCTAAACTATGTAACAATTCGAAAAAAAGCCTTCATCAAGAACTCATTCTCGTCAGCAAATCTGGGCTGCGTCACTCAACCACTTGGATACATACTCAGCTGTCACAAACACAAAATATCTGTGACAACATTTTATCGATCGGGCTAGATGTCACACAACGAAAAACCGCCGAATCTCGATTGCAATGGCTATCACAGCATGACCCTCTCACTGGCCTAGGTAATCGACGTTTGTTGCTAGAAAACATCAACACCCTCATACAAAAAGATGATATTAATACATCGTTTTCGCTCACACTGATAGACATCGATCAATTTAAATATATCAACGATACGGCCAGCCACCGCAGTGGTGATTTTCTACTCATGACCATCGCCAACAAATTGCATGAACTCGCTTGTAAGCGCGATACTATCGTTCGTCTAGGCGGTGATGAGTTTGCCATTTTGTCCCCCAACACCAATCAAGTTGGTGCCCAACGACTCAGCGACGCCATTCATCTAGCACTCAGTAATCTAGAGTTTGTCGCAGAAGAACGACGCCACGGCATTACCGCCAGCATTGGCGTCACCTTATTTCCTGGCGATGGAAAAAGTGCCAATGAATGCCTAACCAATGCCGACCTGGCTATGTATCAAGCAAAAGAAAATGGCCGCGGCCGAACCCACTTTTTCACCAACGATGATCAGACCCGTACACGCATCATTGCCGAGGTCGACTGGAAACACCGGATAGAAAAGGCACTAAAAGAGGACCGCTTTGTATTGGTCTATCAGCCCATACTCGACCTAGAAAAAAACATCACCTCCCACTACGAAGTATTACTTCGCATGCGCAATGACCAAAATGAGCTACTTCCGCCGGCTGAATTTATCGAGGTCGCAGAGCGCAGCGGGTTAATTAGAGCCATTGACCACTATGTTGTGGACCGTGCCGTCAGAGAGCTGGGCCGAATCAATCAGGTCGGTGCCAATATTTCTTTCTCCGTTAATTTATCCGCCCACGCATTTAATGACGATGAAATACTTAACCTCATCAGCCAAGCTTTGATTCGATACCGAGTCACCCCAGAAACACTTGTCTTCGAGATCACAGAAACTGCGGCTCTTTCCGATATCATCTCAGCGCGTAAACTCATGACCTCAATTAAAACCCTCGGCTGCAAGTTTGCCCTCGATGATTTTGGCGTGGGATTTTCCTCCTTTCGCTACATTAAAGAGCTTCCCTTCGATTACATAAAAATCGATGGCTCTTTTATTCAAAATTTATCGCATAACTTGGAGGATCAAGTTTTAGTTAAAAGCTTATGCGATGTAGCCGGCAGTTTTGGTAAAACCATCGTCGCTGAGTATGTAGAAGATCAAGAAACGATGGATATTCTGCGTAGTTTTCATGTTGACCTCGTACAGGGCTACTACATAGGAACCCCCAGAGAAGTTATATAACCCATGAGAAGGAATCTCACCAATGAATACTGATACGTCGCCAAACCTTCGTCCACCATTAGCCAATGAAGCATTCTCAGACAAACGCCAATATTCTCGAGAAGGTATTAAGATTAGCCTAGCCAAAGATGCCAGCGATATGGAGCATGTTTATCGCCTCGTCCATGATGCCTATTTGGAAAAAGGCTACTGCGAACCCATAGAAAATCAACGGCTCACCTATTTCGAACAACTCGACAACATTCCAGAGACCAGTATTTTTTTAGTTCGCATCGATGATGAAATCATCGGCACATTGTCCCTAACTGAACAAAACCCTTTAGGCGAACCTGTAGATGAAGTCTTTCAGGCTGACTATAAAAACGTCCTACTTGAAAATAGAAAAACCGCCGTTATTTGGCGACTCGCTATCGAAAAACGTTATCGAGAAATGCCCTTTATCGTCACCGAACTAATTAAAGCCGTGATCTGGACCTGCTTTGAGCGAGGAATACAAACCACCATATCGACCATTAACCAACGTCAGGAGCGACTCTATCAGCGTATCTTCAACATGCGCTCTGTCGCTCACAATACTGGGATTAGCGACTTCTCTCATGTACCTTGCGCCATGATTCGCTGGGACCAAGAACTCTGCCCTAAACGCTGGCATCCGCCAAAAACACACCGCTAAGTTTTCACAACAACCACGCCCGTGCCTACATGAGGTAGAATGGGTGTTTTTTCAACTTTCTCGCACACTCATGAAAACTTTATTCATTGATTCTTCTTCCGAACTCGAATCC
>Ga0316202_10002082_pt1 | contig 13759 bp, 12 predicted proteins | sample 3monrhotite_MG_FD_204934 | JGI IMG/M metagenome (GOLD analysis project Ga0316202, IMG submission 204934) | Microbial mat bacterial communities from mineral coupon in-situ incubated in ocean water Damariscotta River, Maine, United States -... | ecosystem: Environmental > Aquatic > Marine >... | reverse complement strand
CAGACGAACACGTAGCCCACGCCCAGCTCGAAGATGAGCTGGTCGGTGGGGAAGCGGACCATGCCGCCGGCCCGCAGGCTGTTGAAGTTGTTCAGCTCGTAGTAGTGGTTGCCGAACCCGGCGACCATCACGTCGCTGCGGCGCCAGTTAAACTCGACGGGCACCGAGGCGGTGCCGATGGCCCGCTCGGCGAGCACGTCGAACGGCGTGCGGTGCCGAGACAGCACGTCCGTCTCTTCCCCCGCCGGCTCGGGCGGGGGCTCGTCGGCGAGGGCCGCGGCAGGCAGCCCGGCCAGCAGCACGGCGAGGCTACGGATCAACGGGGAACCCCGAGTCGCCGGGCGACGGAAAGCTGGGGTCGTAGCACGCGGCAGCGTAGGTCGGCCGGAAGAGGTTGTTGACCCGGTAGACCCCTGCCGAGCCGAAGGTCGGGAGGTCACAGAAGCGGCGGCACTGGAGCAGCAGCTCCTCCAGCGAGAAGGTGTCCTCCGTCCACATCGGGGTGCCGTAGTATGCCTCGGCGTCCGACGCGAGGCCGAACGGAACGCTCAGGCCAAACGCGCTCAGGGAGCCGGCCACCGAGGTCTCGTACTCCATCCGCAGCAAGAACGGGAAGTCCCAGAGCACGCCCAGCTCGTAGCTGCCCTCGCCGAACAGCTCGTGCCACTCTGGCAGCAGCTCGATGGGCAGCAGCCCCTGCTCCAGCACGTCGCAGAGGTCCCCGAAGCCGAGGGTGTCGTCGCCGGTGTCCGCGCCGCCGCACTTCTTCTTGATGAGCGTGTCGAAGAAGTCGCTCTGCATGAGCGGGGTGCGGAACGCGTAGAACTGGGCATCATCCTGCGCGCAGTACGAGAAGGCGTCCTGGGGCGCCGCGGTGATCAGCTCGTCGTCGAGGAAGGTGACCACGCCCAGCTCGCCGATGTCAAAATGGTCGGAGGTCGTGGAGAACTCGGGCGTGAGGTAGCTCAGGCTGTTGGCAGTGCCGGCCTGGCCCTCGGAGTACGTGTCGATAAAATCGAGGTACTGCTCCCGCGAGGGCAGGATCGGCAGCACACCGAAGGACAGCGGCCCCAACTCCAGCTCAAAGTTGTCGGGGGCGACCGCGCAGGTCCGGACCGAGGCGTCGGGGAAGCCGTCGCTGGCGCCGAGGATCGAGGCCGGGCACCACAGCGTCGAGCTGGCGAGCCCGTCGGTGTCGATGGCGTGGATCACGCTGTCGAAGACGAACGCGCCGGCGAGGCGCGGCGAGGTCTCGTGGCGCTCGGCCGGGGTGACCGCGGCGAGGGCCTCCTCGATGGCCAGCGAGAGGTCGTCGTCGTCGTGGTGCAGCCCGACGACCAGGACCATGTCCTCTCCGTCGGGCCGCGCAGCCGCGATCGCGTCGGTGAAGTCATCGATGAGGGTGTCGACGAACAGGGGGTTGTTCTCCCAGTCGTCGACGCAGGTCGTCGGAGTGTCCTCCATCTGGAGGCGCTGGCGCTGCATCTCCTCGTGGCGGGCAAACACGACAGGGTCGCACGGCGCGAGGAAGAACTTGAGCGGCGTGGCCTCGACGATGGGGCTGCGCAGCTCCGGAAACGCCGGCCGGACCTCGGGGTTCTTGCGCGCGATCGCGCTGGTGGTGAACGTGCCGGTGGCGTCGGTGACCGTCGAGGAGGCGCAGACGATGGGAGAGTCCGAGGCGTCGAGCGGGAGCGGCTCGGTGTTGAAGACCGCGCGCTCGTTGGTGCCGACCGCCTCCAGGTCCATGAGCTCGTAGCTGGTCGGGCAGGCGATGCCGTAGCCGTAGGGATTGGTCTCGCTGGAGGGGTCCCTGCGGCCGTGGCGCTGGTCGGTGACCGAGAACTCCCGGCGCAGGCCCAGCTCCTCGGCCTTCTTGTTGCGGATGGTGGGAAACTGGTGCCGGCCGCGCCACTGGAGCCAGTCGTTGCTCTCGTCGAAGACGCCGTAGATCTGGAGGCTCCGGTGGGAGTGCGGATCGCCCGTCTCGACGACGTTGTAGATCGTGTCGGCGTCGAGGGACAGCTCACCGTCGCGGTGGTAGCGCAGCCGGACGTCGATGTTGCGGGGCTCCAGGGGCACGTGGATGCTCGTGGAGCCGCAGCGGGCGTTGGCGCCGCAGTCGACCGGCAGGTGGGTGTGCACGGTCGGGAAGTCGGTGATCCGGGTCCAGTCGACCCGCTCGGCGTCGGTCGCGTACGTGATCTCGACGAGGCTGGGGTCGCCGATGCCCTGCTCTGCGCTGACCTCGTAGAAGATGAAGAGGGTCTCCTCTTCCTCGTACCAGCTCACGTCCGCGAGCGTGAAGCCCGCGTCGACGTTGAAGATGGGCACCTTGCTGCAGGACACGCCACCCAGCACGAGCAGCGGTGCGATGGCGTGTCGGGGGCTCATGCGTCTGCGGCTCCGGTGGGGGAGAGGACCTGCGCGAACGACAGGCCGGCCCGCGCGAGCTGTGCCTGGAAGCCGCGGGCGAGGGAGACCCGGCCGCGCTCGGCGAGGGTGATCTGCTGGGCGCGGGAGGCAAACTGAGACGACGCGGCGAGCGAGGAGCGCAGCGCGCTGGGCAGGCCACCGGCCAGCGCCGCGCGGCTCTCACGGGACTGCATCGACAGCCACGCGGCCAGGGCGTTGATGTCCAGCTCCAGCACGAGGTCGGCGCGGGCCTCGGCGGGCAGGGCGCGGAGCATCTCGGCGACGAAGATGTCCTTGTACCAGCTCGGCACGCTGCCTGAGAACGGCGCGAGCGCGCGTCCGAACAGGGCGCCCTGCTGGGCAGCGCCGACGGCCGGCAGCAGCACCGACAGCGCGCCGGCCGCGTCGAAGACCGCGCCGCGGTCCGAGACCTCCAGCAGCGGCGGCGTGGGCAGCGGCGCGTCGGTGCGCGCGGCCTGGAGCACCGCGAACAGGTACCGCGTCTCGATCGGGTCCATCCGGTTCGAGCGCAGCAGCTCGGCAGAGAGGGCGGCGGCCTGAGACGGGCTGAACAGGAGGACCATCTCATATTGCTCGTTGAGCGGCGCGAGCGCGAACAGCAGCGCCCCGATCCGCGGCGGCAGCGCCCCGATCAGGCTCACCAGCCCAGCGGTGCCGAAGTCTTCGCGCAGGCTGCGCACGATCTCGGCGTCGCTCTGGGTCGAGAGCGCCGCGGACAGCGCGTGCCGGTCGAGCGCCGCGAAGAACGCAGCGTCCGAGGGCAGCGCGTCGTCGTCTGCCGTCTGGAGGAACGCTGCCAGCTCCAGCTTGGCCGCGGCGATGTCGCCGCCGCTGGGGAAGGCGGCGGGGAAGTGCTCCGGGAAGCGCAGCACCGCCTTGGCGAGCAGCGGCAGGTCGTGCGCCCGCAGGCGGTCGCGGATCAGGGCCTGGAGCTCCAGGTCGGGCTGGTTGGGGTCCATCGCCTCCAGCCGGGCCTGCCAGGCGGCCTCGGAGAGCGCCGCGGCCTCGAAGTCTTCTCCGTCGGCGGAGGGCTGGACCATCGCGACGCCGTCGCTGCCTTCGTCGTCTGGCTCGCTGTCGCCGCCCGTGAGCTGGGCGAGCAGCATCTGCTCCTCGATCGAGGCCTGCCCGACGCGGCGCCACGCCCAGATGAGCGCGGTGGCTGCGAGGGTGACCAGCACGACGCCGAACATCCAGAAGAAGTGCGGCAGCAGGCTGGACCACAGCTCGCGGGCTGGCGACCACGCCTCGGGCTCCGGCTCCGGCTCGGCGACCGGTTCTTCCGCGGGCTCCTCGGCCGGCTCGGGCTCCGGGGCCTCGCGCACGTACTCTGGCAGCGGCTGGAGCTTCTCGCCGGTCACGGACACGACGGTCCAGCCCTTGGACATCTTGGCCTGGAGGCGGCGCGAGAGGACCTGGACGTCGGTGCTCTCGGTCGACTCTTCGTAGGCAAAGCCGCAGGTCGCGCGGGTCAGGTACGCCTGGGCCTCGACGCTGCCGGGGCCGGGATCGATCCCGAGGCCCGGCAGCGAGGCCGAGCGGGGCCGGTCGGCGACCGCGTGGGCGGTGTAGGCGCAGCCCTTCGAGAAGCAGCGCTCGGCGCTGCAGTCCAGCGACAGCGCCAGCTCGAAGCGGTGCTCAAGCTGCTGGAGCTCTGCGAGCACCATCGGCGGGATCTGCCGCTTTGGCGGGGTAGACTGGGCGACGGCCGGCGGGGACAGCGCCGCGGCGAGGAGGACGGCAACCATCAGTAGATCCTTACGATGACGCGGCGGTGGCGGGCGAGGCGCTCGCGATCGGTGAGGCCCTGGAGCTCTTCTTCCGGAAGCGGCACCGTGTCGGCGTAGCCCTCGACGCGGATGCTCTGCTGCTCGACGCCGACGCCTTCGAGGCGGGAGCGGACCGCGTTGGCCCGGTCGGCGGACAGCTCCCAGTTTGACTTGTAGTAGCCGCCGGCGCTCACGGGCGTCGAGTCGGTGTGGCCCTCGATGGCGAAGGCGTACAGGTCGGCGTACGGCACCAGCGTCTGGAGCATCTGGTCGAGCACCGTGGTCTGCTCGGCGCGGATGACCGCCTGGCCGGAGTCAAAGACCAGCCCCGAGTTCAGCGACAGCTTCAGGCCCTCGTCGGTCAGGTCGGTGCTGATCATCTCTTCGAGCTGCTGCTCTTCGATCTGGCGGTCGATCTCCTCCTGGATAGAGGAGAGGCTCGCGGGCTGCTCCTCACCAGAGAGCTTCTCGGTGATCTGCTGCATCTTGGAGCGGCTGATGTCTGCGGCGGCGAGCATCATCACGAAGAAGATGAGCAGGTTGGTGATGAGGTCCGCGTACGACAGCAGCCAGCCCTCGTCGCTGTCGTAGGTTCGACGCTGCACCGCTCAGCCTCCCACCAGGCCGAGGTCGCGGCCGGCCAGGGCGATGAGCTCGGTGACGGTCATCTCGCAGCGCTCCAGGGCGCCGAGGCGCTCGTCGAGCAGGTGGCGCAGGTAGTGGCCGATGGGACCGGCGACGCCCGCGCCGAAGGCGACCCCGTACAGGGTCGCGAGCAGCGCCAGCGAGATGGCCGCGCCGATGTTCATGTCGTCGGAGCCCATGTTCTGGAAGAGCTGGATCATGCCGGTGATCGTGCCGACCATCCCGAACGAGGGGCCGAGCTTGGCGAGCAGCTCCCAGTTGGCGGTGGCCGGCTGCCAGCGACTCAGCTCGGCGTGGCGCAGCTCGGTGAAGGCGGCCTGGGTCGCCTCGTTGGGCGCGCGCTGCAGCACCAGCTCCAGCATGCGCCGGATGGCCTCGAAGTCACTGCGGTCGGCCATCTCGACGGCCTGGGCGCGCTTTCCTTCCCGCCAGAGGTCCGCGAGCTGCAGCCGCTCGGCCTCCAGCGCCTCGGTGCCGGCGCCGAACCGGCCCAGCCCCGGGATGATCTCCCGGAGGTAGAGGAAGGTGCGCATGGCCGTCTTCGCGGACGAGGAGACGAGCACCGCGGCCAGCGAGCCGCCGAGCACCATCACCGCCGCGTGGTAGTCGAGCGCAGAGATCGTCGTGTCGTGCCGCTCCTGGAAGCCAAACCACACGATAAACATCAGCAGCGCCAGTCCAATAATCTGCACTGTACGAATCCTTTATGGGTTGCGCTCGCGCTGCAGCTCTTCGAGCTTCGCGCGCACTGCGGGGTCCGACTCGATCTCCTCGACCGCCTCGTAGACCTCGATGGCCTTCTCTCGCTCGCCGAGCATCAGCAGGATGGAGCCCTTGGCCCGCAGCGTCTCGGGGTGAGACGGGTAGCGGGCCAGCACCAGCTCACACCACTCCAGCGAGAGCTGGTAGTTGCCGTCCTGGAGCGCCTGGCCCATCTTCGTGCGCGCCTGGCTGATGCTGACCTCGGGCGCGTCGGTGTTGACCTGGAGGCCCCGCTCCCGGTAGGCCGCGTCGAGCGTGCTGTCGGCGCCCGACGGCGGCGGCGGCACCAGGCGGGTCGCGGGGATGGTCTCGACGTCGGTCGCGCCCTCGGTGTGCTCGATGATGATCCGCTGCCCGCTCGCGAGCATGGGGATCTCGACCTCGGTGATGACCTCGCCGTTGTTCCAGCTCACCTTCATCGCGGTCGTCGAGCCGAAGCCCAGCGGCCGGAGCTGGGTGCCCTCGTCCTCCTCGAACGCGGGGTTGGTGACGGGGGCGGGCTCGATGAGGTAGTGCGTGTAGCTGCGCGAGGCGCAGCCGGCGGACAGCAGCACGGACGCGGCGAGCGCGAGGGCGCGAGGGGTCATGGGATCACCGGGAGGAGGCTGATGTTCATGAGCGAGACGCCGATGCCGACCGCCCCGTTGGTCGAGACGGTGAAGACGCCGCCGTAGTTGCTGCGGCCGAACGGCACGCGCACGACCCCGGCCACCGTCAGCAGCGGGTCGATCACCTCGACGTTGTCTTCGGTGATCGAGTTGGTCAGGGCGGTCGGCAGGCTGAGGATGGCCTTGCCGCCGACGAGGATGTTGAACAGCTCCAGGCTGCGGTAGTGGCAGGCGCCCAGGCCGACGACCGGGTCGACCAGCGACAGGGTGACCCCGGAGAGGTTGCGGTTGCGGGCGCCCCACTGGTCGGTCCAGTCCATCGAGACGTGCTGGCCGGGGTACAGCGCGAAGTCGACGAAGGCCTGCGTCAGGCTGTCGCCGCGGGAGCGGCGCTCCAGCTCTGCGGCGAGGGTGTACATCCGCTGGGTGTTCTGGGTCTCGATGAGGTCGGGGTCGATGTTCTGGGCCAGCACCACCCGGCCGGTCCGCAGGTCGACGATGCGCACCGAGACGCCGCCGTTGTACTCGTCGACCCAGATGGCTGACTTCGCCGGCGGGGCGCTGCCGCGGGTCTGCTCGTCGAGCCGGGCGACCTCGTCGAGGCCCACCGGCCCGGTCTGGAGGACCATGAAGCCGTCCTCGACGCGGGTGCGCGGGGCCATGCACGCCTCGCACAGCCGCAGCCCGTCCGGCCCCAGCCCCCGCTCCAGCGCGTCGATCGCCCCGGTCACGAACCACGCGGCGGAGGACTCGTAGCGCGGCGTGGCGCTGACGAGGATCGCCGGCAGCACGTCGGCCGGGTCGAGGAGGCCGTCGGCGACCCGCAGCTCGATGACCTCCTCCAGCCGATCGAGCGCGTCGCGGGTGTCCGCGGGGCCGGCGAGGGCAGCGGACACGCCCAGCAGGAGGCTCAGAAGCAAAACGTCACCTCCGTGCCAAAGGTCTGGAAGCGGAGCGTTCCGATCGCGGCGTACTGGCCGATGTTGTTCGAGTTGCGGAGCACCGGCAGCGACTCCAGAAACATCCCCAGCCCGACGCGGTTGCCGATCCGCACGTCGAAGCCGCCTTGGAGCGCGCCGAAGGTGTTCCGCGGGGCTGCGAGCTCGGAGTCGGTCAGCAGCTCGTCGGCGGTCAGGGTCTCCTCGCGGAAGGCCGCCGTCGCCGGCCCCCACACCGAGATCGCCGCGACGCCGACGTAGGCGTAGGGGTTGGGCCGCGTCAGCGAGCGCGACGGCCCGCCGAGCAGCCGGTAGATCCGGGCCTGGCCCATGATGCCCTGGTATGCCTGCGGGATGAAGCTGTAGCCGAGCACAAGGCTGGAGAACCACGCCCGCGAGTCGGTCGTCGCGATCTCGGCGCCGGTCTGCAGCCACAGGAAGGGCGGCGGCGGGGTGCCCTGGTCAGTCCAGGGCTGGGCGTAGGTCCGCACCGCGAAGCGCAGCGGGATGGTCACCGGGCCGCGAGACTGGAGCGTGTCGAGGTACTCCGCCCGCGCCTCGGCGGCCGACTTCAGGTCGCTCGCCTCGCGCAGCAGGGACGGGGTGCTCGCAGAGCTCGCCAGGGTGTGGCTCCAGACGATCGGCAGGTCCGGCGTCAGCTTCGTCAGGCGGGCGCGCATGACCAGCCAGGAGCCCTCGGCCTCGAAGTCGACGAAGAGGGCGTGCTTGCCGGTGTTGTCGCCCATCTCTTCGAGCACGCGAGGGTTGTCGTAGCCCCGCGTGACCACCGTGCCCTCTGGCCCCGAGTGGACCACCACCGCGGTGCACGACGGGCAGTGGACGAGCTGCATGTTGGTGCGCGGGTTCTGCGTCAGCACCGTGCCGATGTGGTTCTCGATGAGCGCCGCCATGCCGGTGCCCAGGCCGACCGGCACCGTCACCTCGGCGAGCACGACCGGGGTCGGCTTGGCGAAGACCGGATCGTTGATCCAGCCGTAGGCCATCTCGTCGACGAGGTCGTACGCCGCGAGGTGGACCTCGCCGGCGATCTCGGCGCGCACGCGGTCCAGCTCGGCCTGGATCGCCACGCCGTCCTCGTCGGCGTGGGCGAGGCCCAGCCAGGCAAGCAGGAAGGGAATCAGCGCAGCCACGACCACCGCCCCCCCTCACACAGCCCGGCGTGCAAGATCGTCTCGCGCGGGTCGCGGACCATCACCGCGAGCAGCACGTCGTCCTCGCCGAGGCTCCCGGTGGCCGCGTAGCGGGCGCAGGCCGCCGGGTACGCCTGCTGCGGCGCCATCCGGGTGATGACGTCGATGTCCCCCGCCGCGAGCACCGGCGTGCGGTCCGAGACCGGCACGCCCTGGCTGACGAGCGCGTCGGCGGTCGAGAAGCGGATCTTCCCGCTGACCTGCACGCTGGGGTAGTACGCCTCGACCAGCCAGCTCCGCGCGCCGAGGTCCGGCCGCTGGGCGACCGCCGCGGCGGCCAGCTCGGCGGTCTGCGTCCGCAGCGTCGAGAGCACCGCCTCGTCGCGGGTGTCCCGCAGGCCCGCCCGCATCAGCCGCTCCCGGCAGATGACCGCGCGCTTGTCGATGAAGTCGCCGCGGGGCGGCTCGGGCTTGATCCGGCCGGGGTACTGCTGGCTGCCGGCGGCCTCGCTGATCGCCGTGCAGTCGATCTGGCGGGCATCCGCCTTGGAGCGGAGCAGGCCCGGTGCCGGATCCGGGCGCAGCAGGATGACCATCGCCAGTGCGATGTAGGCGATCACCACGCGGCACCCGGGGCTGTGGGGCTGGCATCCTGGAGGACCACCCAGCGCATCTTGGCGTTGAAGACGATCTGGCTGAGCTGCTGGTACATGTCCGCCGACAGCTCGGCCTTGATGGCCTCCTCGGTGATGTCCTCGTCGTCCTCGCGGAACAGGCGGTTCATCACCGCGTTGGTCGCCCACACCCCGGCGCCGAAGCGGCGGATGATGCGCCCCTGGAGCGAGTCGCGCGCGAGCAGGAAGCCGCTGTCGTCGCGCACGGTGACGTCCTGGGCGAACGTGGTCTCGGTGACGGCGGGGACGAGGGTGAACGTGGCCGCGGAGGCGGTCCAGAGGAAGGGATTGTCAGACGTCCCGACCTCGCGCGAGGTGATCGTGATCGTCAGGTCGGTCGGTGCCGGCGCGTCGACGGCCTGTGCCTGCTGCGCGCCGAAGTCATCGCCGGGCAGGGCGAGGCTGGAGGCCGACAGCGTGGTCACCTGGGCGCCCTGGTTGGTGAACAGGGCATCGAGCCGGTCGCAGAGCACACTTGCTTCCTGCGCACTGAGCAGATCCCCGCGCTCACAGCGGATGGTCAGGCGCACGTCGGTAAAATTGGGCTGCTGGATGTCGACGACGATCGGATCGTGCAGGCCCGACAGCGGCTGGTACACATAGACGCACCCGGCGCTGTGCCCGAGGAGCCCGGCCAGAGCGAGGGGTCGCCCTATGCTGGTGGGGAGGAAGGGGATGGTGCGGCTCCGTCGACAGTCCAGTTGCTGGCCGGATCTTAGCCGACGTTTCAGACACCGGGGCGCTGCGGGCCAGAACCTCAGCCGTCGCTTTTTCGTAATGCACGGTATGTCAAGGCATATCGGGTAGCCTTGACCGGCATCAGTTTGTGCTGCCACTGGTGCCGGCACGCGCCCTGCATCAGGTACCCCGCCCCAGAGCCGAGCACGGCCGTATACCCAGGGTGATCTTTCCGGGTGAACCGCAGCCGTCCGACCCCACCCAGCGACACACCCATCACCATCGGCCCAAAGACCCGCGCGTCGGTGTGCGGCCCGATCCCAGAGCCGGCCGGATACCGGTTCACGATGACCTGCTCCATGTCAGCCGTGTCGATCCCGAAGGCTTCCCCTGCGGCATCCCGGAGCCGCACCAGGGGCGGCGGCATCTTCGGGGCAGGGGTCAGCGAGCGGGAATTGGTCACATAGTCCCAGCCGAAGCACATCATCTGGCGCTTCGCCACCACCCCACGGAACACAACCGCCCCCCACCGCGACGCCGGCTGCGACGCGAGCCATCCCAGGAGCATGTCCTGTCGCTCAGGTGTGAGCAGGTCAGGAATGACCCGCAGTCCAGGAACCGTCATGCGCCCAAACGTAGCTGATCACCTGTTCAGGTTCACCCATTTTCTCAGCGCAGCGAGACCTCAACCCAGGTATCCCCCGCGACGGTGCGCTGGCCGGACACCGCGTAGCTGCCCCGGTTGGCGACACCCACCCGAGAGGAGCTGAACGGAGACTCCCAGATCGGAGCCAGGCTCGACAGCTTCGCCTGCCCACCAGAGAGCTGGCACGAGCCACTGCACCGAATCCAGCCCACCGACGGCGCACCATCAGAGGCCACAATCCCACCCGTGCGAGGCTTCGCCGTGGGCTTCGCCGTGGGCTTCGCCGTGGGCTTCGCCGCCGGAGCCGCCGCCGATCGGACCACCGGAGCCGTTGGTGTTGGCGTTGGGGGCTGCGCCGCAGCCTGAGCACGCGCCGCCGCTTGGGCTCGCGCCGCCTGAGCTTCTCGCTCTGCGCGCGCCTTGGCCTCTTGCTCTGCGCGCGCCTGGGCGTCACGCTCCGCCTGAGCCGCAGCCGCCTCGGCTTCGAGCGTCGCATCGATCGCGACGGCCTGTGCTGCGAGCTTCGGCCGCTGAGACTGCCAGCGGGAAAGGCCTGCGTCGAGCGCGCTGCTGGCGACACCAAGCTTCTGCTGGAGCGGTGCCACCGGGGCACGCAAGTCTATTGGGGTGTGGGCCGCGAGCAGGAGCGCCGGTTCGTCCACCTCGATCACATCAACCACAGCCTCCTCAACGGGGACGATGGGTTCGACAGGCTCGATGGGCTCTGGGGCTGTGGTGATGGCTTGTGTCGAGGCGGCCTCTGGTGGGGGAGCGTGCGGGATCGTGTCCTGGAGGCGGCTCGCTGTGAACATGCCGAGCAGGACAACCACGGCGATGGCGGCCACGCCCACCCAGGGAGGCAGGCGCTCCTGCGGGTCGGTGGCGCTCGGGCGCTCGTCGAGGGCCGGGGTGGGGGGCTGGAGCTCGGGGGTGCTGTCGTCTTCGGCCCACTCTGCCTCGAGGGAGATATCATCTTCGTAGAAGACGACCTCGGCCTCTGAGGAGGGGAGCACCTCGTCGAGCTCAGGCTCTGGATCGGTGTCCCAGACCCCGCTGTCCAGAGAAGCGGCCGGGCGCACGAGCGAGATGACCGCGCCGGGGCGGATGGCTTCCTCCAGGGTGGACCAGTCCACCAGCTCGAGGTTGTCCTCTTCCTCTGTGGGGAGCTGGATCTTCAGGTGCGCGGAGTCGCGCGGGACCTCCTCGGACTCCTGGGCCTCCAGGATCTCTTCTTCCTCGTCGTCCCAGTCGTCCCAGTCGTCGGCGTCGGAGGACAGGGCTGCGAGGGGAGCCTCCTCGGGCTTTGCTGGGGGGGGCGGCTCGGGGAGGGGCTCGGTGAGCAGCGCCGAGAGGGTCTTGCTGTCGAACAGCACCGGCTCCGGCTCGACCGGGGGAGGCGAGGGCGGCGCCTCTGGCACAGGGGCGGCCGTGGGCTCCAGGTCTTCCGGCAGCGGATCGGTGCGGATGACCATCATGGAGATGTCGTCGTCGGGCAGGCGCCCGTTGTCGCGCTCGTTGCGGACGACGTCGGCGAAGTACTGATCGTCGGGGAGGTTAAACAGCAGCTGCCAGGGATCGCGGCCTTCTTCGAGGCGGTGGTACAGCCACGCGCCGAGCGCGGGGCTGGCGAGGATGACCACGTCGCCGGGAATGGCGTTGGTGGAGACCCGGCTGGGAGGCTGGCGCGGCGGGATCGGCTCGCTGAACAGGCTCGCGCCGTTGCCGGTGAGGTCGGCGGCCTGGAGCGCGGGCATGCGGAGGGTCGTCCGCGTGCCGCGGACGACGAACAGGCAGACCTCACCCTGGAGGAGGGCGTCGATGTGGAAGCGCTCGGGCTGGTCCGAGGGCGTCAGCTCGACGAGCCCGAGCGCGGCGGCGCCCAGGATCGGGAGGTCGTGGGCTGAGGTGCCAGCCCAGGCGGGCTCGCGGCTGGGCTTGAGCTGGGACCGCCAGGCGCGGTGGGCCGGGCTCATCCAGCTCTGGAGGTCACCGCCGATCGGCGGCAGGCCAGACGCGCAGGCGTGCGCGGCCAGGAGCTGCGCCCACTGCCGGGCTGGCCCCACCGCCGGGGTCCCGCAGGCCAGCACGAAGCGGCCGCTTGCCTCATCCGCGCAGCCGGTCCGGGTTGACATCTCGCAGATGTGGCTGCCCTTGCGCACCGACCACAGACGGTGCCGCGCTCCGATCCCAAGCTCGAAGGCGTTGCTCAGCGACTCTTCCCCGGACCATGGGCGTGTCATCGCGTGACTGTATCCTCTCAGGGGCCCCCAGCGGTACGCCCGCGGCTAACACCCCTGCTTCATAGAGCGTCTACTTCGCGCTCATAGGCGTCAACATCGATCGCCAGCCCCGCAGTCTGCCAGCCCTGCTTTGGCGCTGCCAGGAGCGCATCCAGCCGCGCCTCGGCCGATAAGATGTCTGCCCGGATGCGAGATACAATCGGCGAAGACGGATCACTCAGCGCCAGCGCGGCCTCCAGCACCCGCAAGCGGTCCAGATCCGGCGTGCTCACCAGCGGGCCCTCTGGCAGCGTGGCCACGAAGTTGCGCGCCACGAGGGACTCGACCGCCGAGAAGAGGGCCGCGGCGGCTTCGTCTCGCCGCTCCTGTGCGGCGACCTCGGCGGCCCGCCGGCGGCGGTCGATGACGGTGAACAGCGCCACCGCGCCCGCGAAGGCGATCCCGCCCCAGATCGCGAACGACCCGAGCCACGCGACCAGCGCGTTGGCGAACAGAATCACGCCGAGCAGCGCGACCATGATGGCGCCCCAGAACACGTCGGGGAGGGGCAGGTTGCGGGTCGGGTCGGCCTCCTGGGCCTCGACCAGCGCGGCCTCAGCAATCCGCAGCACGCCGAGCGCGTCCTGGATCGCGCGCAGGGCGCCGGGCGGCGAGTCGGCGGTGGCCTCGGGCGGCACGTCCTGCAGCAGCCCGGCCTCCCGCAGCCGGGCGTCCCACGCCGTGGCGCGGGCCCCCGGCGAGAGGTCATCGAAGATCGCAGTGCTCAGGCGGGTCGTCGTCGCTTGCATGGCACCAGGGTATACACCGCCGAGGAGGTCGGCCATGCGAGAGCGTAAGGTGGCGGTGCGGGGGCTGGAGCTGTGCCTCGGCGAGTGGGGGCCAGCGGACGGCCCCGTCCTGCTGCTGCTGCACGGCTGGCTCGACCAGATCCTGGCCTGGGACCGCCTGGCCCGCGCGCTGGCCGCAGACGGCTGGCGGGTGGTCGCCCTGGAGCACCGCGGCCACGGCCGGAGCGACCACGCCCCGGCCGGCTCGACCTACCACTTCACCGAGTATGTCGCGGACCTCGACGCGGTGGTCCGCGCGCACCTTCCGGGGCCGCTGGTGCTGCTCGGGCACTCGATGGGTGGCACCGTCGCGGCGATGTTCGCCGCGCTCCGGCCCGCGCAGGTCCGGGGCCTCGTGCTCGTCGAGGGCCTCGGCCCCCCGGCG
>Ga0316202_10002080_pt1 | contig 13769 bp, 12 predicted proteins | sample 3monrhotite_MG_FD_204934 | JGI IMG/M metagenome (GOLD analysis project Ga0316202, IMG submission 204934) | Microbial mat bacterial communities from mineral coupon in-situ incubated in ocean water Damariscotta River, Maine, United States -... | ecosystem: Environmental > Aquatic > Marine >... | reverse complement strand
TTCTGACCAGAGGAGATGACCTGCTCCAGTTCTTCTACGTGATTTTTTTCGGCCGTTTGGCGGCGAAGGCGAGAGCGGATCATGTGAACTTCAAATAGATCCGGGCGAAGTTTAAGGGCGGCATCGCAACTTGCTTCTGCCCTTTCAAGATCACCAAGGGACTGTTGCGCCAGGGCAAGCTGATACCAGGTCTGTCCGTTGGATGGGTCCTGCGTCAGAGCTGCCCGGTAAAGCTCAGATGCCAAGGCGGTCTCGTCCAATTGGAAAAGCATCAGCCCTGCGTGGGCAAGCAACATGGGGTTTTGACGACCAAGGCCGGCGGCCTGCTGGATAGATAGAATGGCGCCAGCTTCATCATTGGCGCTGGTTTGGCAATGGGCAAGGTGGAGCAGGGCACCCGGATCATTGGGCGCCAGTTTCGCAACGGCCTGGGCGAATTCCAGCGCCTTGGGATGATCTCCCGTTGCGGAAAAGACCTCGCTGGAACTACGTAGGATTGCCGGATGGCCCGGAAAGGCGGCAAGGGCATTTTCAGCAAATATCGCCGCCTCTGCGCTGCGGCCCTGTCGCAACAGGCCCGTTGCGATTTGCGCTGCTTGCTGCGGATCCTGCGGCATGGGCGGAACTGGAGGCATTACAGGTGGCAATTTTCAGCCCTTTAACGAAGTTAATGACATATTAGCTCGTACATTGGCTCCCATGTTGGCGCACATGAAAAAGCCGTCAGGTTCCTCTATGACCCATCAAGATTGCAGGGGCAAGGTCAAAAATCAGCCAAGGTCAACGCCCGTTGCAAATCATCCTCTGTGTACGGAAGAGCTCCTGTATCGCTCAACCCCAGTTCCACGCGGGTCATGGCACGAATCAACGCAGCCACGGTTGCGCCATCTTCAAGATTGAGGGTCTGGTGCGACCCGAACCCGGTCAGGCGCGCAACGCGATCGGCGTAGGCTTGGGTGTTATTGTGATCAAACTCCGGCGACCAACGGGTGATAACCCCATCCTGAGCCTCGATGCCGCCAGGGCCCACCAATGACGTGATCTGGTGCGGACGCCCATAGTTGCGTAATAGCACCGCCCCCGCGCGCAGGCCATGGGCGTAATCCTCAAAGGCGGCAAAGGCCGCGTCATCGGTTTCATAAATGCCGATCTGCCCGTCCCATCGGCCCGGCATAGGAACAGGGCGAATATCCAACGGGTTATGTATGCGAATGCCCAAATCGATGCCATGGGTCACTTGTCCCTTGATCACATGGGCGATGGACTGGGCCAGCATCAGGCATATAGCTGCTGCAAGAAACCATGCCAATCCGATGAGCCAAGGCTGTCGTATCAAGTTTTGGAACATAAGTTCTCCATCCGGTAAGGTATTCCCATAACATGATTTGGGCGCAAGTAGATTTGCGCTATATTGATTATTCTCATACCTAATTGAGGAGCGCTTCCATGTCAGTTGGTCCATTTGATCTTGTGCAGGTGCGGGCCCTCTATGGGTCTTCCGGGGCGGTAACGCCGAAGCCGGTGTCCGATAATTTTTATGGGGAACTGGGCCGGGATTTTGATGCCAGCAATGGTGCACTCCTTATTGCGGAACATTCCTTTGCCGAGACCTGGCCCACTTGGGAAATCCACCCGGAAGGGGACGAGCTGGTCTACCTCATCGAAGGGGACACGGATTTTGTTCTGTGGGCGGAGGATCATGAGAGCATCGTTCGGGTGAATGTGCCCGGCTCCTACATCATTGTGCCCCGCGACACCTGGCATACGGCCCGGCCTCACAAACCCTGCAAAATGTTGTTCCTGACCCATGGGGCCGGCACGGTTAATGCTTTAGAGCCCGGTGGCGAGCCATTAAATTACTGAGGGCGACCTCGCAGACGCTAAATGAGCCGCCAAAATGTCGCGAGCGCTCCGGCCTCCGAGGGTTTGTGATTGCCGCCATTTGGTGATAGCAAGCCCGCCATGACTTACGTTTCGACCAAAACATATGACCATAACCTGGGGCTCAGCGTGGCGTTTCGCCAACACCGAGCGGACAGCCATTGCCGTTTTCTGCATGGTTATGCCATGGCCGTGCGGTTTGAGTTCGAAGCGGACGAGCTGGACGAGCGGAACTGGGTCGTCGATTTTGGCTCATTGAAGACCCTCAAAGGGTGGCTGCAGGATCTCTTCGATCACAAACTGATTGTGGCCGAAGATGACCCGGAACGCGAATTCCTGGAAGAGGCGGGAAAACGCGGCATCGCTGATGTGGTCGTGGTGCCGGCAATCAGCTGTGAACGTTTTGCCGAGATGATCTTTGAGGCTTCAGAAATTTGGCTCAAGGATAATGGCTATGCCCCGCGCGTGCGCACGCGCTTGGTCGAGGTGATGGAGCACGGCGCGAACTCAGCCATCTTTCATCGGCCATAGGTGATAGGCTTGCCGGATCCATCCAGCCTAATCCATACCGCGAACTGGCCGTCGATGAAAATATCCAATCAATAATCATGCAGAGCGCGGGCCTCAACGAAAGGATCATGCCCGGTTCTTGAAGAAACTCGAGCTTGAGTTCACTCCACCAGTGGGCACCGCACCAATGTGGCCGGGGCACTTCCCATTTCAGCGAGAAGCCAGGTTCCATCACCGTCGCTGTTGTTCGGGCCCGAGCCGGAGAGAAGCTGCAGTGTATCATCATCGATCATGGTCAAATACATCTGGCTCCAACCGCGGAACGGTGAACTTGCATGACGCCGTACGCGTAAATGCAAGACCGAGCCATCCTCGACATTGAAGCGTTCCCCAACCGCAACGCGGCGACCTTCTTCACCATTGGTAAGGATCGTTGCCAGCCTGTCCCGGCGCGGTTCGCTGCCACCGCTTGGTGGATACACAAGAATGCCTCGACGATCGCGTTTATAGTCATTGCTAAAGGAGACAACATTGCTTTCGCAGGAAGAGGTGGAGCCGTACGCCCATTCTCCCTCAAGGTGATCCCAGGCTTCACGATTGCTGAACGCCATCAGACCCGGCGCCAGAGCAAGAACAAAAGCCAGTCCAAAAATCTTTGAGTGTACCATCACCGCATTCCTCTCCCCAAAAGACTATTCAGCCGCCATGGTTGGAACCCTGATAAGTTGTGCTGTTACGGCACCCCACGTGATAAAGACTAGGGCAGGGAACTGGGCCTGTCAAAATTCCTCAGTCACGCAGGATTGGCCTGGTCAGACAGGTGGGGCCACCTTCGGCTTTGAGGCACAATTCTGAACCATCGAACGTGTCTACGGTACAACCATGGGCGAGCAACATATCTTGTGTCTTGGGCCAGCCTGCGGCCATGACGCAATGGCGCGGCGAGGTAGCCAGAATGTTGACGGAGATAGCCCCGCTGGCGGCAAACTCATCTGCGGGCGCCTCAATGCAGGTAAACCCGCGCTGCTGCAATAACTGGTAAAATCGAACCGGCATCAGCGGTGAATGGATAAGGGCCAGGTCCACACCCACGATGGAAATGATAGACATCAAGTGAAGGCAGGCCTGGGCGCCGGCCAAAACCGGCAAGTCAAAACTCAAGACTTCCACATTCAGAGGCGCAAGAATTGCGCTCAACTGCTTGATGCCTGCTTCATTGGTTCGAAAACCGCAGCCAACGGCAAGGGTGTTCTCATCCAACCAAAGGCAATCGCCCCCTTCCACCGCGCCGGGGGCTTTGATGCGGCCGAGGATAGGCACATCATGGGCTGCGAAAGCTTCGGCCTGAACATCAACTTCCCCCTGGCGCAGATCCTTGCCCATGCGAAGAAGAATTGCGCCCTTGTCCGTTACCAGGGATGGGTCATGGGTAAAGCAAGCGTCGGCCAAGCCATCCGTATCCTGATCAATGAACTCAACACGTCCCCCGCTGCGCCGAAGAGCGGCAACGAAATCATCATGGTTGGCTTGCAGGCGCTGCAGGTCCAGCACCCCGTGATAGTTCCACGTTGCGGCATCCGCGTTCCCCATGGCTTCGTCGGGGCGTTTGACCAGCACCCGCCGAAGTATCCCTGTCATGTTTTGGGCACCGTAAGTTTTCACAACCGAATCCCTCGAAATGTCATGCAACACAGTTCCATGCGAACAAGCTTTTGCCAAGTGATTGTGCAGATCGCCCAACTAAACAACAATTATCTATGGCGACTGGTAATGTTTGGCCCATACGGTAAATTTTGATCTACTTTCTCCATCCGAGACTAGTTCAATTTCGTGGCCCAAGAGCTCGCACATTTGTTTCGAAATTGATAAGCCAACGCCCAACCCACCGTCATTTCGCGGATTGATTCGGTAGAATTGGTCAAAGATTCTTTCGTGTTCGGCTTCGGGGATGCCAACCCCCGTTTCCTCCACACTGATGCCACATCTATCGTCTTCCATGACACCGGCCACTCGAACCTGGCCTTCATGAGTAGAATTTATGGCGTTGGAGACCAGATTGCCAACAATTCTCTTCATCAAGCTCACGTCTGTCGCGCAATATCCGGTCTGATTGCTGACCAGGAGTTCTATTCCTTTGGCCTCTGCAAGGCTCCGATAGGTCTGATCGATGTAATCCAGAACCTCGGCAGAACCAGTCATATCAATCTTCGGTTTCAAAGCGGTGGCATCTGCGGTCAAGACTTCAAGGATTTTCTGAAAGTGATCCTGTGCGGAGTTGATTGCATCGTTTGCTCAACCAATTTCCTCGATTTGGATATCCTGATTGGTGATCTTGGTTTCCGCGGCCACTAAATAAAGCGAGGCAGCTTGCAATACGGCGCGGAGATCATGAGAAACCGTATGAAACAGGTCTCGTTGGGTTTGGCGCGCCGCCTCTACGGAGCTGGAAGCAACGGCCCAATCTCTGTCGGAATCATCCGATCAAGCAAGAGACCGCACGGTAACTGTTGCCGGCGCGGCTGAAGAAGCTTCGGTCAACGTCCAAACCATGGCCAGCGCGGCAGAAGAATTGGCGGCCTCCGTTGCTGACATCAGCAAGCGGACGGAAGACAGCTCCAAAGCCGCTTCCCGGTCCGTCCAAAATGCGGCGGAAGCCAACGAGACAATTACAGCGTTGGTCGAAGGCGCAGCTAAAATCGGGCAGATCGTTGGATTGATCAGTGACATCGCCAGTCAGACGAATTTGCTGGCCCTGAATGCAACCATTGAAGCGGCTCGTGCCGGTGAAGCAGGTCGCGGCTTTAACGTTGTTGCCTCTGAAGTCAAAGCCCTTGCCGGTCAAACGGCAAAGGCAACGGAAGAAATTTCAACGCAAGTGGAAGCCATGCAAGCCATGACAGCTTCTGCGGCAGATGCCTTGGAACAGATCCGGGCTGTCATCGAGGAAACCAATGGTATTACGGCGGAAATTGCACTCAACGTCGAGCAACAGGGAGCTACAACCTCCGAGATTGCCTCCAATGCTGCGCAAGCTGCTCAAGGGGCGCAAAACGTCTCTGAAAATATCACGGAAGTTACCCGTGACCTGGAAGCAACGCAGCAAGCCCCCACCAGTCTTCTGGAAGCCGCAGGTGAGCTCTCTGGTAACGCTTCGGACATGAAAGGCGAAGTCGAAACCTTTATGAAACGTATCACGGGCTAATCTGTCCTCTTGCGGCCGTGCTTAACCAGTGTGGCCGCAGGATTTTTCCTTAGGCAGGAGGATCCGCCAGGGGTTTGCGACCTTTTGCGGTTGGATATGAAGAACATTCTGAACAAAATTCCGGCTTTGGCTCGAAATGCCATTCTGATCGCACGTATCGAAGAAGACGAGAACGGAACGCCCCGCGCCGTTATCGCCTGGGCCAATCTCGCTTTGGCCGAACTGTTCGGTTACGATCTCGAAGAGATCCTAGGAAAACCACCAAGCTATTTCGATGGTCCGGATACGGACTACGAGCAATTGGAACGCATTCGACAGCGGTCTGTTGCCGGTGAACCCGTTCGCGAAGAAATTCTCTACTACAAAAAAGATGGTACACCTCTTTGGGTCGAGGGCAACATCACTCACATTGATGCGCCAGAAATGGATGCGCCGCACTTTGTTTCAATTCTGCATGACATAACAGAACGGCGAACCCAGCAAGAAGATCTGTTGCGGGCCAAGGAAGCCGCAGAGACGGCAAACCGCGCCAAGTCATCCTTCCTTGCTATGATGTCTCACGAACTGCGCACGCCTCTTAACAGTATTCTTGGCTTTGCCCAGATCATGCAAATGGAGCAATCTAAACTGCCCGAGGGCAGTGAGCACGCGGAATATCTGGAAAATATTCGTTCTTCGGGCACGCTTCTTTTGCGGGTCATTGGTGATCTCCTCGACATTGCCAAATTGGATTCTGAAAAATTCAACTTTGAGGAAGAAGAGTTTTGCCTGGCCGATGAGATGCAGAACTTCCACGCGGCCTGGAAGAACAAGGCGCAGGAAAAAGGCCTGAAGCTGGATCTGTCGCTTGATCTGTCTCAGACTCGGTTCCTGGGGGACAAGGCCAGATTGTTTCAGGTGCTCAACAACATTGTCTTCAACGCCATCAAATACACCAAAGCGGGCGGTGTAAAAGTTCAAGTTGGTGAGGGCGCTTCTGCCGAAGGTGTTTTGCATCTCGTCGTGGACGTAATCGATACAGGCGTGGGAATAGCGAATAACAATTTGAAGAAGATATTTGAACCGTTTGAGCGGGTCGGCAGTGATCAATCCTTGTCTGAAGAAGGCGTCGGCCTTGGCCTTGCCATCAGCCAACGGATTATTCAGGGCATGAACGGCACCCTGAGTGTGGAAAGCGAGCTTGAATACGGCTCGACCTTCTCACTATCCATTCCCATGAAGCTTGCAAATCCAGCTGCGTCCGACAAGCCCGTGCCTGTGCACTTGCCGGATCGTCATTTGACGGGGCCGGCGAAGATCCTGGTGGCCGAAGATAATCCCATGAACCAGCGCGTGATCCAGTCCATCCTCACGGCTCTAGGCCACGAATTTGAAATCGTTGGCGATGGCAAACAAGCGGTCAGGGCGGCAACCATGGGTGATTTCGCCATCATCCTCATGGATATCAGCATGCCGGTAATGTCGGGGGACATGGCCATGCGGGTGATCCGGGCGATGGATAGCTCCATTCAAACACTGCCCATTATTGCGGTGACAGCTCACGCCATGAAGGGTGACAAGGAACGTTTCCTCACCGCCGGTTTCACCGACTATTTGCCCAAACCCATCGATGTGGCCAGTCTTTCAGGCATCTTGGCCAAACATCTTGGCGATGCCCAGGCCGTTGCCTAACCGCGTAAAACCTCCCAAATGAATTCAATTTTCCTGCTGAATCCACAAATAGGGTCACTCCTGCGTGAATTTTTGAGGATTCTGTTGGCATGAGGCCCCGCATCTGGGCATATTCCCAGCGAATTCAGCGGAATAGGTCCACCCACGGGGGAAAATATGACAATCGAAAACATCGAGCCTACTTTCGGGCTCAAGCGCATAAGTTTGGTTCTGGCTCTGGCGGCTCTTCTGCCGTTGGCGGCTTGTAATCAGGAGCAAGGTGCAAGCACCGAAAATGAAGAAGGCGCAGCTACTGAAGAGGTCGCAGCCGCTCCGGCCCAGGAACAAGTCTCCTGGGACCTCACCGACATTTTTGCCAGCCGCGAAGATTGGGATACGGCCCGTCTTTCGGTTCTGGAGCAAATCCCGGCTCTTCAGGCCTATCAGGGTCGTCTGGGGGAAAGCGCGGAAACATTGCTTGCCGCCATGCGTCTTTCAACGGCTGTTCAGCAAGAAGGCACATTGGTTGCCATCTATGCCAGCATGACGTCAGACCAGGATCAGCGCATTGACGAAAATCAGGAAATGCGCGGGCTTGCCCAATTGATGGGCAGCGAGTTGGGCCAGGCCACGTCCTGGACCACACCGGAAATTCTGGCCATTGGTGAAGAAACCATCACAGCGTACATGGATAGTGACCCGGAAGGGTTTGCCCCTTATCGTTTTGGTATTGAGGACACGCTGCGCAATGCGCAATACACGTTGTCTCCCGAAGGCGAAGCCATCATGGCCGCCGCCGGCATCGCCACAAGCCAGGCGTTCCAAACCTATAGCTTGCTGGTAAATTCAGACATCGTCTGGCCAACCATTACGCTTTCCACGGGCGAAGAGGTCTACCTCAGTCAATCTGCCTATGGACGGCATCGCTTCAGCCAGAACCGCGAAGATCGCATTCTGGTCTTTGATACATTCTGGGGCGCTTGGGCAGAATTCCAGGCCTCTGTTGGTCAAATTTTGAACACCCATGTTCAGGGTCAGGTTTTCACCGCTCGTGCACGGAACTATGACAGTGCGCTGCAAATGAACCTGTCCGCGGATAATTTGCCGCCGGTGGTTTACGAGACGCTGATCGAGCAAGTGAACGAGGCTCTGCCCCTGTTCCATCGCTATTTGCGCTTGCGGGCAAGGATCCTTGGCATCGCAGATCCTGGCTATCACGATGTTTATCCGACCGCTGTGGAAATTGATCGCACATTTGGCATTGAAGAAAGCCGCGAGCTTTTGATCGCAGCTGTTCAGCCCCTTGGCGAAGATTATGTCAGCCGGCTGGAGTTTGGCACGTCGCAAGACTGGCAACACGTTTACCCGCAACAGGGCAAACGCACCGGTGCTTATATGAACGGTGGGGCTTACGGCATCCACCCTTATGTATTGCTGAACCACAATGATGATTACGGCAGCTTCGGCACCTATGGTCATGAATGGGGTCATGCGCTGCACACCATGTATGCACAAGAAACCCAACCATTTAATACGGCGTTCTATTCAACCTTCATTGCGGAAACAGCCGCCATCGTGAATCAAATTCTTTCCGAAGAATATTTGATCGCAGGAGCAACGACTGACGAAGAACGTTTGTTCTATGTGGATCGGGTGCTCGCTCAATATCGCGGCACGCTTTTCCGTCAGACCATGTTCGCCGAATTTGAAGGGGCCATCTACAACGAAGTTGAAGAAGGCCGCCCCCTGACTGGTGCGCGCATGGCGGAAATGTATCTTGAAATCGTGCGCCGCTATCACGGCCATGATCAAGGGGTGATGAACGTTGACGATCAGATCGCAATGGAATTTGCCTATATTCCGCACTTCTATTTCAACCACTATGTTTTCCAGTATTCGACCTCTCAGGTCCAATCGGATTATTTCGCAGGCCAGATCATGGCGGGTGAAGAAGGTGCTGTGGAAAATCTCCTGACCGTTTTGCGGGCGGGTGGATCAGATTATCCCTACAACATTGTCTTGAGTGCTGGTCTGGATATGGCAACGGCTGAGGCCTACCAGCCAAGCTGGAACCGCATGGAACGCATGCTGGACGAATACGAAACGCTTCTGGATCGGCTTGGCTATTAAGCCGAGGCGCCCAACTATTGGATGAGCACAGGGCATGTAGCCTTGTGCTCTCCGCTTTCGGGGATTTGCTCACGGATCTGTGTGGTTTTCTGAACCTCCCGTGACATGACAAGTTTGTAACGCCCCGAAGGGATTTTTTTGGCTATGGTATGGCCGATTTCGCCAAGGAAAGAACCTTGGCCATTTGATTATCCGAGGGGACAGATATGAATATGAGCTGGATGAAATTAGGCGACACGCTCGGTCGCACCGGTCTTGCCGCCGCGTTGGCGGTAAGCGTATCCGTGGGCACGCTGGTGATTGCCACCGCACCGGCCTACGCCACCTACGCAGAAGATCAAGATGCGCCTGAGCGCGAGCAGATCCCCTGGGACCTGACGGACATGTATGACTCCAATGAGGCATGGGAGGCAAGCCGCCAACACGTGCTGGAACAGGTGCCGGTTCTGGAAAGCTATCAGGGACGGATGAGCGAAGGCCCTGAGGTCATGCTCGAAGCTTTGGGCACGATCTCCGAGACCTACCAGGAATTGTTCCGTGCTTACGTTTATCCAAATCTGTTGTTTGATGAGGATCAGAACAACGCTGACGCCTCTGCCATGACGCAACAGGCTGATGAAATGTATGCCGCTGTTCAGCGGGCCTTGTCTTGGCAGGATCCGGAAATCATCGCCCTGGGGGAAGAAATGATCCGTGAGTTCATTGCCTCTAACCCGGAAGAGTTTGCACGGTTTGAACTGAGCCTGATGAACTTGGTGCGCAGCTCCGAATATGTATTGTCCGAAGAAGGCGAAGGCATTATGGCCGCCGCTGGCATTCTTGAAGGCATGCCGTCTGCGACTTATGGCCTGCTGGTCAATTCCGACATGTCATGGCCCACCATCACTCTTTCCACCGGTGAAGAAGTTACCCTGAACCAATCAGGCTACGGATTGAACCGCGCCGCCATGGACCGGGGTGACCGGGAAGCAGTGTTCTCTACCTTCTGGGGCGCATGGGAACAGTATGAGGCCACCGTTGGCCAAATCCTGAACTCACACATTCAAAACCAGGTCTTCACATCCCGCGCGCGCGGCTATGAAAACGCGTTGCAGATGAACCTGTTTGGCCCGAACCTGCCAGAGGGCGTTTACAACACCCTTGTTGAACAAGTGAACGAAAGCCTGCCGCTGCTGCACCGCTATTTCCAATTGCGGGCGCGTCTGTTGGGGGTTGATGATTTCGGTTATCACGACATCTATCCAGAAGCGCTGGAACTGGATCGTGAATTTGATATCTATGAAAGCCGCAATCTGTTGATCGAAGCTGTTGCTCCTTTGGGCGAAGAGTTTCAACAGAAACTGCAATGGGCCACGGGCCAAGGCTGGGAACATGTGTACCCTAGCGATGGCAAACAATCCGGCGCCTATCAGTGGGGCACCTATGGGGTTCACCCATATATCCTGCTGAACCACCAAGACAATTATGAAAGTGCTTCTACCTACGCCCACGAATGGGGCCATGGCATGCACACCTTGCTGTCGGAAGAAAGTCAGCCGTTCGAGCTGGCAGATTATTCCACCTTCATCGCAGAGACCGCTTCCATTTCCATGGAAGTGCTGCTTCAGAACCATGTGATTGCGAATATCCAATCACCTGAAGAACGTCTCTACATCATTGACCGCGTCCTCGAAGGCTATCGGGGCACCTTGTTCCGTCAGACCATGTTTGCGGAATTTGAGCAGGCAGCTTATGCCGAAGTTGAGGCTGGCCGTCCGTTGACCGGCGCACGTTTGTCAGAGATCTATCTGGAAATCGTTCGCCGCTACCATGGTCATGACCTGGGCGTGGTAAATGTTGCCGATGAAATCAAGATGGAATGGGCTTATATCCCCCACTTCTATCGCAACTTCTATGTCTTCCAATATTCAACGTCTCTGGTGCAGGCCGACTATTTCATGGGTCAGGTTGTGGACGGTGTTGAGGGAGCTCCTGAAAATTTCGTCGATGTGCTTAGCTCCGGCGGCAACGGTTATGCCTATGAGATTATCCGCGATGCGGGCCTCGACATGGCCGATGCTGCAGCCTATGCGCCCATGCAAGCGCGCCTTGGCCGCATGCTGGACGAATACGAAGCACTGTTGGACGAGCTGGGTTATTAAGCCAAACTCATCCGGTCACGGAACAAATCAAGGCGCGAGGAGAAATCCTCGTGCCTTTTTTGTTGGCTGAGCCTCTCATCCGTCATTCCGGTGTCAAGTGTCGTGATGACCAAATCTGGTTTGGTATCGGGCCATTTGCTCAAAAACTTCGCTCGTACTATCTTGCTCCCACAACGTGCCCGACAGAGGCACATTTCGAGGAGGGGAAGATGAGAAAGTGGTTATTGAGAATACTGGGCGCGACGGCAATTCTACTCACTGTCGCCTGGTTTAATCGGTCTTGGATTTTCTGGACGATCATCGCCCCTTTGACCATTGTGCCGGATCATGATTTCTCCGCGGGCGACATGGCGGCCATCGACTATGCCGTGGAGGATAATTGGGCGTCCCTGCCGCAACGGGCTGATGATTTGTCTGATCATGCGCCGGATGGATATGTGCCGCCGGAGCCTGCAGTAGATGTGGATGTCTTCTACATTCATCCCACTTCCAGCAGATCGGCAGACACCTGGAACCTTTCCATGGACGGAGAACGGGAAAGCGAGTTGCTTCAGGAGGTGTTGTTGCCGCAACAGCCCGCTGCCTTTACCGGCTGTTGCAATGTCTATGCGCCCTATTACAGGCAGGCCGCTTTTTATTCCTTCATGGCCCCCAGCGGCGACAATGGGGATCAGGCGATTGAAGCTGCGTACATGGATGTGCGCGCCGCCTTTCACCATTTCGTTGCCAATTGGTCCGGCGATCGGCCGTTTGTTATTGCCGGACACAGCCAGGGTTCCGGGCACGGGATCCGATTGGTGGAAGAAGAAATCCTTGGCACAGGATTGCAACATCGAATGGTGGCGGCCTACCTGCCCGGGTTCAGACTACCGGTCAGCTCGTCCATCACACCGTGTGATACGCCCAATCAAACCGGCTGCGCGCTTTCCTGGAATTCCATGGAGGAAGGGGGAACACCACCGCCTGACTTTGAGAAATCTCCTCTGGCCAGGAATGGCTCCATGAGCCGAGAAGATCTGGGCGACTTGGTTTGCAATCCGCCCATGGCAGACAGCGAAGCCGGGTACACAGGGTATTCAGTGGCAACGGGTCTTGCTCCCTCCATTCCCGGTGGGGCCTGCCGCGATGGTTTCTGGTATGTGCCCACGCCCGAACTGGAAGCTTTCGGCTCCTTTGAGCTCACGCCTGGTTGGTATCATGTCTATGAATATGCCCATACGTGGGTTGCCATTGGCGAGGATGTGACACGGCGCGCCAATGCCTGGGCAGCGGCGCGGTAGAGGTTTACTCCGCCCCGGAGTGGGAGTGGGCCTCATCACGGCCGTCGCCCTCGCGACCATGGTGCTTATACTCATGGATCGATTGCTTCAGTATATGAACGGCGGACCAGGTAAACAGCCCCGCCATGATCAGGGCGACGCCCAGGTCTGGCCAGCGCGTGTGGGTGAGGGCGACCAGGCCACCGGCGGCGACCACGGCCACATTACCGATGGCGTCATTGCGGCTGCACAGCCAGACGGAGCGCACGTTGGCGTCTCCATCCTTGAACGCCATCAGGATGATCACGCTTGCCACGTTTGCGGCAAGCGCCAACATGCCGACGCCGGACATGATAAAGGCTTCCGGCTCAGCGGCTACGAATACGCGATAAAGGGCAGCGCTTAAAATCCAGAGCCCCATGAGAAAAAGCGTGATGCCCTTGAAAAAGGCCACCGACGACCGCGTCTTGATGGACATGCCGATAACCGCAAGGCTAAGGGCATAGGTGGCGGTATCGGCAAAGAAATCCAGCGCGTCCGCCTGAAGCGCCAAGGAATGGCCCACGTGCCCGGCGACGATTTCCACGAAGAACATGATGCCGTTGATCAGGATTACGGCGATCAGGGCGCGCTTGTATTTCGCGCTCATCCCGTCGAATTGCATGTCATGGCCGCAACTGGCGCTCATGGGGTTTTCCTCGATTTGCCCTTGATGATTCCTTTTTAGCACCTACTATCATTGTAGCTTCAAGAGGAAAATGACATGGCATCAGATCAGGCAATTGAGCTCACCATTGGCGGATTAGCGCGGGATGCGGGCTGTTCTGTCCAGTCTGTGCGTTGGTACGAGGCGCAAGGGCTTTTGCCGGCCGCCGCCAGAACGGCCGGAAATCAGCGGCGCTATACGGCAAATCACGCGGCCCGCCTGAAATTTCTGCGCCATAGCCGCGATCTGGGGTTCTCCCTCGATGATATTCGGGGATTGTTATCGCTCAC
>Ga0316202_10002078_pt1 | contig 13785 bp, 10 predicted proteins | sample 3monrhotite_MG_FD_204934 | JGI IMG/M metagenome (GOLD analysis project Ga0316202, IMG submission 204934) | Microbial mat bacterial communities from mineral coupon in-situ incubated in ocean water Damariscotta River, Maine, United States -... | ecosystem: Environmental > Aquatic > Marine >... | reverse complement strand
ACGATGTTGGGTGGTACAGGTAATGATACTTATGTGGTGGACAATGTCGGCGATATCGTCGTTGAACTTGCAGACAAGAAGCAAGAGAAGGATGAGCCTAACAAGCAAAAATCAAAAGATTTCGAGGATAGATCGAACGAAGAACTGGTCGTTCTCCCTCTCAATGGAATTGATACGGTGCTGTCTAGCATCAATTACACATTGACAGAAAATGTCGAAAACCTTGTGTTAACAGGTGGTTTGGATCTTTACGGGACCGGTAATGAACTGGATAACACTATTACAGGCAACAGCGGTAACAACGTGCTGACGGGCTTGGGGGGTAACGATATATTGGATGGCGGTTTGGGCGGGGACACCATGATAGGTGGTGAAGGCGACGATACTTACGTTGTGGAAAGTGTGAATGATCGCGTTGTTGAGTTTGGTAAAGAAGAGACTCAACATGCGAAAAAGTCAGATGGTGAAAGTAAGCAGAATAGTGACTCAAGCGGCGGAATTGATACTGTGCGCTCAAGTATTAGTTATAGCCTGGGTGCAAATGTCGAAAATTTGGTGTTAACTGGTAATGATGCTATCAACGGTTTCGGCAATGAACTGGACAACCTTCTAAGTAGTAATGCAAATTCAAACCTGCTGCAAGGGATGGCTGGCAACGATACATTGCGAGGCGGGGCAGGCAATGATGTTTTACAGGGTGGCGAGGGCAACGACAAATTGTCGGATTTCGGTGGAAATAATCTACTGGACGGCGGTTCCGGTAGCGATAGTCTTACTGGGAGCGCCGGCAATGAATTTTTTGTGGGGGGAAAAGGGGAGGATGTTATTAACACCGGAGGTGGTGCGGATATCATTGCATTTAATCGGGGAGACGGCAAAGATGTCATCAACGGTGGCATCGGCACTGACAATACGCTGAGTTTAGGCGGTATACGCTATACAGACTTGGCGCTGTCTAAGGACGACAACAATTTGGTGGTGACACTGGGCAAGTGTGAACAGATCACGTTGACTGATTGGTATAACACAAGTGCCAATTACAAGAGTGTGCTCACACTTCAGATGGTGGACGATGCCGTATCTAGTCTCAATACCTCTTCAGTCGGCGTAATGAGCGGAAATGCAATTCAGCAGTTTGATTTTATTGCTATTGTAAACAGTTTCGATCAATCGAAGCATGGAAAATCAGAGGGGGAGCATGGTGAGCGTTGGAATGCTATGAACGCCTTGCTTAGCGCCCATTTGTCCTCCAGTAATACCGAGGCTCTAGGAGGTGATCTTGCGCAACAATATGGTGCGAATGGCAATTTTGCCAATGTGAATCTCGCGGTTGCGCAGACTGTCATTAATGATCCGCAATTCGGTAATCATTCTCAGTCTTTACGTTCATGGCAGGGACAGTCAGGGGGGGCAGTGTCGTTGTGATTAATGTAGGTGTTAGGCAGCGGGGTGTGCTGACGGATCTATTTAGTCAAGTTTTGTTTCGCCCCGCCAAGGTCATTGGCTATGAATTTAATCTCAGAAAAATAAACAAGTTGGAATTTTCAGTTTGCAAAATTGCCGTCAGCCGGGAGGCAAGTTATGAGTGATAGTAAGTCTAGGGTTCTTTCTCCAGAGGCGATGGATTTTGCTCCCGGTTTGTTGTCTATACAAGAGAGCCCTCCAGCGAGGCTACCACGTGCAGTGATGTATACGGTAAGCACGCTTTTTTTGATTCTTTTGCTTTGGGCATTTTTCGGTACGCTCAATATTATCGCCAGTGCGGAAGGAAAACTGGTACCGTTGAGTTATGTGAAAATTGTGCAGCCTGCTGATGCCGGTATCGTTAAAGAGATATTGATTAGGGAGGGGGAAAAAGTTAAAGCAGGTCAGGTATTGATGCGTATGGATTCACAACTTGCCGAAGCAGATTCAAAGACTATAGGCAGTGAGTTGACCATGCGAGCCATGCAATTGCGGCGCATTGATGCAGAGTTGACCGAAAAACCTTTGCGTAAGAAGCGTGGTGAGTCGGTGGGAAGGTTTCGGCAGGTGGAGCTACAGTTTTTTGCACATCGCAAATCGTATAGGGATTCACTTGAACAGGCACGGGATACATTAATCAAAGCGCAGCGTGAATATGATTCCGCCAGTGAGATATTGTCGAAGTTCAGGGATGTGACTCCGATTTTAAAACAGCAGTCAGAGGCTTATGCCAATATGGGCAAAGATGGCTATGTTTCGCAAGTGATGGTGCATGACAAACAGCGCGAATATCTGGAAAAGTCAGGGGATTTGCATGCTCAGGAGTCGACTGTTGCGGGTCTTGAGGCGGCGGTCAATCAGGCACGAAAGCAGATTGACCAGATTTCGTCCAAGTACCGAAGTGATTTGTTGAATGAGCGCATGGATGTAGCATTACAGTATCGTAAACTCCAGCAGGATTGGGTCAAGCAGGAACATAAAACTGAGTTGCTGGAACTTAAGGCACCGCAGGCGGGAATTGTAAAAGATCTTGCGACGCACACGGTCGGCACAGTGGTTTCACCCGGTACGGTACTTCTGTCTATCGTGCCAGAGCATGAGCAGTTGGTGGCCGAGATCATGATCAAGAATGATGATGTTGGTTTTGTCTACCCACAGCAAAAGGTCAAGGTGAAACTAGCTCCTTATCCGTTTGAAAAATACGGCATGCTCGACGGCAATGTCACCCGTATTAACACGGATAGCGACAGTGGCGATGCTCAGTCGATACAGAATACTGCAAAAAATAATCAGCAAATACAACCATCTGTTTATAAGGCAATTATTTCATTTGATAGGCAGTTTCTTGAATCAGATGGACGGCAATTGAAGCTGGTTGCTGGGATGCAGGTTGTGGCGGAAATCAATCAGGGTAGTCGTACAGTGATGCAGTATTTGTTTTCCACAGTCAGCAAAACTTTCATTGAGAGCGGGCACGAAAGGTGATGGTCGGCAATCGAGCGCATGATATGCCTGTATTAATATTCGGCAACTGGGGAGCTTACGTGTTGGCTGTGTGCATGTTAATTCAGCCTTTGTCTGCGTTTGGTATTGATTTGTTAGAGGTTTATAGGCAGGCTCATGATTTTGATCCGACTTACAAGACAGCGGGTTACGCATATGCGTCGGTGCGTCAGAAAATCCCACAAGCGCGAGCAGGTTTGCTGCCAGTACTAAGTTTGATCGGTGGTCAAAATCAGACGAAAGCTGAATCTAAGTTTAGCAATACCCCTCAGGTTAATCGCGATGTAAAGGCTTGGAATTGGTCGTTGAAGCTGACTCAGCCCTTGCTGCGCATGCAAAATATTTATGCATACAGTGCTGCGGAACTATTGGTTACTCAAGCTCATGCACAATTTGCGCAGTCCGAACAGGATTTGATATTACGGGTTGCTCAAGCTTATTTTGATATTCTTGTGGCACAGGAAAATATTGATGTTGCACTGGCCCAAATTCGTTCGACTGACGAACAATTGGAGTTAGCTAAACATGGTTTTGATGCAGGTATAAATGCCGTTACGGATGTGTACGAGGCAAAATCGCGAGCTAGCCTTGCGCAGGCGGAGCATGTTGCAGCTTTAAATGAACTGGAGGTTAAACAGGCTGAATTAGAGAAGATGCTCGTGCAAGCGCCCAAGGCATTGGACGCACTTCAATCTACAGTGGTCATTCCTAGACCTCAGCCTGACAATGTTCAATCTTGGGTGGAACAAGCACGCGAAAGCAATCCCGCAGTATTGGCATCAGTCGCGGCGGTAGCTGCTTCGCGAGCGGAGATTTCGAAAAATCTCGCGGGACATTTACCTATAGTAGATTTGGAGGCATCGTATGGAAATAATTATTTTTCTGGAAGTGTGAGTACACCGAGTGATTTTGAAATGCGCAGTAACAGCGCTAAACTGGGCATTCAATTGACAGTGCCGATTTTTGCTGGGGGGGCGACCAGTTCTAAAGTGATTGAGGCCGTTGCAAATAAGAATAAGGCTGAGTCCGAACTTGAAGTGGCGCGCCGACAGGCTGCTACGGATGCGAAAAAAGCCTATGCTGCAATTGTAAATGGACAGGTGAAGATTAAGGCTCTGGAATCTGCCGTGGAGTCTGGAAAAAGTGCAGTTGATGGCAATTCGGCAGCTTATAAACTTGGCATTCATATGAATATTGATGTGCTGAATGCTGAACAGCAGCTATATGCTGCGCAACGCGATTTGATCAAGGCTCGCTATGACACCTTGTTTCAAGGGTTCAAACTTAAGGCAGCAGCGGGGGCTTTGTCTGACTTGGATGTGGCGCTTGTTAATAAGATGTTGTCGCGTAGATAAATCATGCCTTGAGTAAGCTCATTGCTGAGCGCCAGTAAATATTAGGGAGACCCTGATTAATTCGTCATTCCCGCGCAGGCGGGAATTCCAGTCATTTAAGCATCCTCGCGTAGCGAGACAAGACATACTGTCTGCTACGCAGAGCCTATATAACTACTGGATCCCCGCCTACGCGGGGATGACGGGGGTGTTAATGAGGGTCTTCTAAACTTCGGCGGCGGGCCTCATTTGCCCACCTGCGAATCTTGCTTGAATGGCACATATTACATGGCTTGGATGTTGAGTCGGCGCTCAGTATTTAACCAATATGGCCTTGCACTGCAACACGTTCAAGCGATCATAAAAAATTATCCCAGACAGTAGTGCGCGAAGGCGGGAATCCAGTGCCTTGAATTGACTGGGTTCCCGCCTTCGCGGGAACCACAAAACCAGACTTAATCAGTGCTTCATTAGCAGTCTGGCGCAGCCATTAAGGATTGCCTTGGCCCCGACTAGGAAAATGCTGAGTGATTTTGTTTTATTCCTAAGAGAAAAATGCTAATTCTCGATACTTTCTGAATGCTTAGCTAAATAGATGTCCTGTGACAGAAAGTGCACTGCAATTAGCAGCAAATACCTTGCGTGAAATTCATCCAATTTCGACATAGCTTTTTTAGCCTATTGGAAAGTAAATATCATGAGTTATATTCTTACTCAACTCGAAGAGATTGATCATGTATTGATAGAAATGGCAGTCAATGAAATAAATGTCGATACGCCTATTCAAGCTGATTTATTTTTTACGGATAGTAAAACATGGGGTGTAAGTTCTGTGTCGGCATATCGTGCGGGCAAGATGAATTTGCGATTCAGTGAAAATTTATAAGGGTGTACCTTCCATACGGAGAAGGGTAATGTTATAAATGATGTCACGCGTTTCAATTCACGTGCTTGAAAATCTAGTGCATCATTGACTCAACTTTGTGAGAACGGGGCGTGAATTTTGTTGAACTTCGTAGAATCTGTCACACTAATTTGAAAAAATTCTCATGGGCGGTCAAGTCAATATGCATTCTAAATATCTAGATCCGATTCTTCTTAGTCATCAGCATAATCAGCATGATTTGTTGCAGATACTCCGAGAGGCGCAAGAGTACTACGGCTATATTCATAGTGATGCCATTGACTATCTCGTTGAAAAATTAAATTTGCCGCGTGCCAATATTGAAGGGGTAGCAGGTTTTTATTCCTTTCTATATTTGCAGCCACGCGGCGAATATCGCGTATTGTTCTCAGACAACATCACTGATCGCATGCTGGGAAATGTGGAGTTGATGGAGAGTATGTGTGCGCAGTTGTGGGTAGAAGCAGATAAGGTTTCAGAGGATGGTTTACTCAGTATCGCGACTACTTCATGTACAGGCTTGTGCGATCAAGGGCCAGCTATGCTGGTTAACAATATTGCGATTAACCGCTTGACGCATGAGCGGGTAAGCGCGATTTGTGAGTTGATACGCGAGCGTGTTCCTGTTAATTCTTGGCCTTTAACATTTTTTTCCATCGAAGATAATATTCATCGCAAAGATATTTTACTGGGCAGCGAGTTTGTGTCTGGCTCGGCGCTGACAGAGTTATCCCGTCGCGGTGCGGATGCGCTATTGAACGAGGTAAAAAATTCAAAATTGCGTGGTCGCGGCGGTGCGGGCTTTTCTACCGGTATGAAGTGGGAGTTTTGTCGCAATGCGTTGGGTGATGCTCATTATGTGGTGTGTAATGCTGACGAGGGCGAGCCGGGTACGTTTAAAGATCGCGTGTTGTTAAATACATACGCGGATATGGTGTTCGAGGGCATGACGCTGTGCGCAAGAGTGATCGGTGCGAAACAAGGATATCTCTATTTACGTGGTGAATATCGTTATTTGTTGGATCATTTGCAGGCGGTTTTGCAACGTCGTCGCCAGCAGGGATTGCTCGGTATCAATATTCTTGGGAATTCTGGCTTTGATTTCGATATTGAGATTCATCTTGGCGCCGGGGCTTATATTTGCGGGGAGGAGTCGGCTTTGATCGAGTCTTTGGAAGGTAAGCGCGGTACGCCGCGCAACCGCCCACCCTTTCCCGTAACCAATGGTTATCTTAATCAGCCTACGGTAGTCAATAACGTTGAGACTTTCGCGGCCACTTGTTTGATCGCGACAAATGGCGGTGCTTGGTATGCGGGTATTGGAACTGAAACGTCTAGTGGCTCCAAGATACTCTCGGTGTCAGGAGATTGCGCGCGTCCGGGTTTGTATGAATACCCATTCGGCGTGACGGTCGCGCAGGTCTTGGAAGATTGCGGTGCGCATGATGTTCAAGCCGTGCAGGTCAGCGGAGCATCTGGCGTGTGTATTGCGGCGAAGGAATTTTCACGACGAATTGCCTTTGAGGATATTCCAACTGCGGGGGCATTTATGGTGTTCGATGCGAGCCGCGATATGTTTGAAGTGGCGCGAAACTTTGTACATTTTTTTGCGCATGAGAGCTGCGGGTTTTGTACGCCATGTCGCGTGGGCACTTCTTTGTTGTCTAATATGATGGACAAGTTGGCTCAGGGACATGGTTCGCCCTATGATTTTGCTGAAATAGAGAAGCTTAATGTCTTGCTGCAATCCACCAGTCATTGTGGCTTGGGGCATTCGGCGTGCAATCCGGTATTGGACACGATCGCCAAGTTCCACCCTGCGTATGAGAGTCGTTTAGCGCATAAAGACTTTGTCCCTGCTTTTGATCTAGATCGTGCTTTGCTGCAAGCACGTCAAATGACGGGGCGTGACGACACTGGCGCGCACTTGGAGAGTAGCCATGACGCAAAATAAAAACATCTCGACAAGCTTTTCTCTTGATGGTAAATCTATTCCCTTTAAAGAAGGGCAAACCATTATTCAGGCAGCGATGGATGCTGGAGAATACATTCCTCATTTGTGCTTTAACCCTGAATTCAAACCACATGGCTCTTGCAAGCTGTGCACAGTGAAAGCCAATGGCAGGCAGACCGCATCGTGTACTCAGCAAGCGCAGCCGGACATGGTGGTTGAGAGCAATAGCAAAGAACTAAATGATGAACGGCGCACTCTCTTGCAAATGTTGTTTGTGGAAGGAAACCACTTCTGCCCATCCTGTGAAAAAAGCGGCAACTGTCAATTACAAGCTACTGCTTACGAATTGAATATGATGTCGCCGCACTTCGATCAGTTTTTCCCGGATCGTCCACTGGATGCGACTCATCCAGAATATCTGCTAGATTTTAATCGCTGTATTTTATGTTCTTTGTGTGTGCGTGCCAGTAGTGACGTGGATGGAAAGCATGTGTTCTCTTTGTCTGGGCGTGGTATTAAGAGCCATTTGATTGTCAATGCAAAATCCGGCAATTTGGCTGATACTGATTTTACGGGTGAGGATAAAGCGGCGCATGTATGTCCAGTCGGGGTGATTATTAAGAAGCGTGTCGGATTCGCTGTACCCATCGGCGAGCGAACTTTTGACGAGCATCCTATCAGTGCAACGCCGCATCCAACCGTGAAAGGGACATGAGATGAATGTGACTGCTAAGCCAAAGCTTAAAGTGGCAACAACCTCTCTGGCAGGTTGTTTCGGTTGCCATATGTCGTTTCTTGATATTGATGAGCGTTTATTTGATTTGCTAGAGCTCGTCGAATTTGACCGCTCGCCGCTAACCGATATAAAGCATTGCGGCCCTTGCGATATCGGTATTATTGAAGGCGGATTGTGCAATGCTGAGAATGTGCATGTGCTGCGCGAATTTCGAGACAATTGCAAAATACTGATTGCAATCGGTGCATGTTCAATCAACGGCGGTTTGCCTGCTCAGCGTAATCATTTGTCATTGCCTATGATTTTGGAAGAGGTCTATCACGCGCAACATGGTTTGGTGGATGGCTTTATACCGAATGACCCAGAATTGCCGCTGCCCTTAGATAATGTGCATCCTATTCACGAGGTAGTGAAGGTGGATTATTTCATTCCAGGCTGTCCGCCGTCAGGTGATGCAATTTGGAAAGTGTTGACTGATTTGTTGGCAGGTAAAGAGCCGGAATTGGGCCACGGTTTAATACATTACGATTAAATGCAGAGAGCTTGGTCGACCGAAAGTTCGTCATTCCCGCGTAGGCGGGAATCTAGCAAAGCAAACACTCCGCGTAGCGGCCAAAACCTTCAAGTTGCCCCGCTAGGCGGGTGTTTTCTATCAACTGGATTCCCGCCTACGCGAGAATGACGATGCTGAAATAATATTTTATGATTTTAAAGGTATCCCTATGTCGCCTTCTTTAGAAACTGCTACGCAGCCAGAAAATCTGCGACGTGTTGTCATTGATCCCGTGTCGCGCGTGGAGGGCCACGGCAAGGTCACTATTTTGCTGGATGACAACAACAAAGTGCATCAGGTGCGTTTGCATATTGTTGAATTTCGCGGTTTTGAGAAATTCATACAAGGTCGACCCTATTGGGAAGTGCCGGTGATGGTGCAGCGTTTGTGTGGCATTTGTCCGGTGAGCCATCATTTAGCAGCCAGTAAAGCCTTAGATGCCATCGTCGGCGCTAAGCATTTAACTCCAACAGCGGAGAAGATGCGCCGCTTGATGCATTACGGGCAAATACTTCAATCTCATGCGCTGCATTTTTTTCATCTGTGTTCACCTGATTTGTTGTTCGGTTTTGATAGCGAGGTTTCTAAACGCAATATTGTGGGGGTGGCTGAAAAACATCCCGATACAGCTAGGCGTGGTGTGTTGTTGCGTAAGTTTGGACAGGAAGTAATTCGTCATACTGCGGGCAAGAGAATACATGGCACAGGGGCGGTTCCCGGTGGCGTAAATAAATCCTTGAGTATTGTTGAGCGTGACGAGTTGCTAAAAGATATTTACCAGATAGTGTCTTGGAGTCGAGATGCGGTGCACTTGATTAAGCAAATGCACCACCAGAACCCTGAGCTGTACAACAGTTTTGGCGCTTTTCGTGCCAACTTTATGTCTATGGTGGGGCTAGATGGTGGACTGGATTTATACCATGGTCATCTGCGTGGGCGTGATGAGAATGGCAACATCATGTTCGACGGCGTGGACTATCAGAACTACACGCAATTGATTGCCGAAGAGGTGAAAAATTGGAGCTATATGAAGTTCCCCTACCTGAAATCATTGGGGCCAGAGAAGGGCTGGTATCGCGTTGGCCCAATGTCGCGCATACAGAATTGTGACTTTATTTCGACACCATTGGCTGAAGTGGAACGGCGAGATTTCATTGCATACAGCGGAGTAATGCCTATGCATGCGCCGCTTGGCTACCACTGGGCACGTATGATTGAGATGTTGCATGCTGCTGAAATGATTAAAGACTTGTTGCATGACACGGATATTACGGGTAGCGAGTTGATGGCATCGGGTGAGAGAGGCAATGAGGGGGTCGGTGTGATAGAAGCGCCGCGCGGCACCCTCATTCATCATTATCGTGTGGATGAAAATGATCTTGTCACCATGTGCAATCTCATCGTCTCTACCACGCATAATAATCAGGCGATGAACGAAGCCGTGCGTCGAGTTGCACAACAATATCTGCATGGGCATGAGATCACAGAGGGGCTACTTAATCATATTGAGGTGGCGGTACGCGCTTTCGATCCCTGCCTCTCTTGCGCGACGCATGCCTTGGGTAAAATGCCTCTGGAAGTTGAAGTGCTGAATGACTTAGGTGAGCACTTATCGGCTTTGTCGCGTTCCAGTGATGGCTCTGTTTGTCATTTGAACTGATGGTTGCGCCTGTTCTACTTTTTGCGATTGGTAATGAGTCGCGCGGAGATGATGCGCTAGGGCTATTACTCTTGCGTGAGCTGAATGTTTACTTGCAGGAGAGTGGGCTTTCTGGGCAAGTTGAGCTTCTTGAAGAATATCAGTTGCAGATTGAGCATGCGATTGATATGCAAGAGCGTGAACTGGTGCTGTTCATTGATGCGGGGATGGATACTGATGCGCCGTTTACTTTCTCTTTGGCTCAGCCCAATGATGTTCCTGTGCTGTATAGCCATGCGCTAGCACCAGAGGCTTTGTTAAAAGTGTATGCACAGCTTTATCAGGACTCTCCACCCGCAGTTTTTATCTTGTGTATTCGCGGCGAGCGCTTTGAGTTGGGTGAGGGGCTTTCTCCTCAAGTTGAAGAGCATCTGGCACTGGCGATGACATTCTGTAAAAAACTGCTGCAAAAAACACAGCTCAACACTTGGAACGAGTTGTTAAGTTAAAACTTAATTGTAATTTGCAACGCCATATGGCTGTTTAGATAGATTTAAAATCTGATTTTGATTTGCCGAGTAAGTTTTAATTGCTTGTTCTAAATAAGAACTTGTTGCGATATTTTGATTATTTTGACTCGCTTTGCTGTGCCTAGATTAGATGTCGCTTAGCTAAAATAGTGGATGTATTGATCAGGCGCGAGGATAATAGTCTGACTTGCAGAATTAATTCGCGTGTAGATTAACTTTAACATTTCGTCTGTACACTATCTCCTTGAATCAACTTAGTAGCCATAAATATGTCAAAACATTACCTAACTCCGCTTTTTGCGCCTAAATCCGTGGCCGTGTTTGGCGCTAGTGATCGCGTCGATGCTGTTGGTCAAATTGTATTCCAGAATATGTTGGAAAGTGGATTTCAGGGTGCGCTATATCCAGTTAATTCCAAGAATGCCGAAGTGCAAGGGCAAAAAGCGTATGCCTCTATTTCGGCAATTGAAGAAAAAGTTGAGTTGGTAGTTATTGCGACACCGCCGCAAACGGTTCCCAGTATTATCGAAGAGTGTGGCAAGCATGGTGTCAAAGCGGCGGTCATTATTACTGCGGGCTTTGGTGAAATTGGGCCGGAAGGCAAAGAGCTAGAGCGCCAAGTGTTGGAGAATGCTAAGCGCTACGGTATCCGTCTGGTGGGGCCGAACTGTCTTGGTGTGATGCGTCCCAATATCGGTCTTAATGCGACCTTCAACAAAGGTGGGGCGAATGTAGGCAATCTGGCCTTAGTGTCCCAATCAGGTGCTCTGTGTACGGCGATTCTAGATTGGGCGCAGATGAATGATGTGGGCTTTTCCAGCGTAGTGTCTATGGGCTCGTCAGCGGACGTAGATTTTGGTGAGATATTGGACTATCTGGTGTCCGATCCTGATACTCAAAATATCTTGATGTATATAGAGGGGATACGTGAATCGCGTCGCTTTATGAGTTCGCTACGTGCTGCCGCACGCGTTAAACCCGTTATTTTGATTAAAGTGGGTCGCCATGAGGCAGGCTCCAAAGCGGCTATGTCGCATACTGCTTCGCTGGTTGGGTCAGATGATGCTTTTGATGCTGCCGTGCGTCGTGCAGGCGTGGTGCGTGTTAAAACGGTGACCGAACTCTTTTCCGCAGCCAAAGCTTTGTCTTGTGGCTTTCATCCCTCTGGTAATCGTTTGGCGATTGTGACCAACGGTGGTGGGCCGGGGGTAATGGCGACAGATAGGGCTTCAGACTTGGGTTTGGTCATGGCGAGTTTGTCGGATACAACGATGGAGCGCTTGAACCAGGTGTTGCCGCCAAATTGGTCACACGGCAATCCGGTGGACGTCATTGGTGATGCGCAAGTGGATAGGTATCAGCATGCGGTTACGGCCTGTCTGGAAGACCCGAATGTGGACGGGGTGTTGACTATTTTGACGCCGCAAGCGATGACAAAACCGCTGGAGGCTGCACAAGCGGTGATTGCGCTTTCGAATCAATATAAAAAACCTTTGCTGACATGCTGGATGGGTGAGGCACAGGTGGCTGATTCGCGCAAAGCATTTGCAACGGCGCGCACGCCTAATTTCCGCACGCCGGAACCCGCAGTAGAGGTATTTTCATATCTTTCTGAATACTACAAAAATCAAAAATTGTTGAAGCAGATGCCAGGGCCTTTGTCCGATCATTTGGCACCGGATGTGGAGGGTGCGCGCATGGTGATTGAAGGCGCTTTGCTCGATAAGCGCAAGGTATTGACTGAGATGGAGTCAAAGGCTTTGTTGTCAGCCTTCCATATTCCAGTCGCACAGACAATGGTAGCGCATTCGCCGAACGAGGCTTTGCTAATCGCCCAACAACTCGGCTTTCCAGTGGCGATGAAAGTTAATTCGCGCGATATTTCACACAAGAGCGATGCGGGTGGGGTGATGTTGAACCTGGCAAATGCTCAAGCAGTGCGTGCGGCTTACCATGAGATTACCGAGAACATTAAACGCAATCGCCCTGAGGCGCACATGGAAGGCATCTCAATTCAACCGATGATCATCAAGCCTAATGGTCGGGAGTTGATGGTCGGGGTGATTAATGATCCTGTATTTGGCCCAGTTATTACCTTTGGCGCAGGTGGCACGATGGTGGAAGTGATGGGTGATCGCTCTGTGACTTTGCCTCCCTTGAACACCTTCCTAGTGAAAGATCTTATTCAAGGTACGCGTATTTCTAAGTTGCTAGGAGCATTTAGACATATGCCAGCAGCTGATATGGCGGCGCTGGAAAACGTTTTGTTACGCGTCTCGGAAATGGTGTGTGAACTGCCTATGTTGATGGAGATGGATATTAATCCGCTTATCGTGGATGAGCACGGTGTGCTGGCGGCCGATGCTAGAGTCGTAGTTGATTTCAGGCAGCCTAGCGCGGATCGTTACGCGCACATGGCAATTTATCCCTATCCAACGCATTTACTAAGCCATTGGCAATTAGCGGATGGCATGGATATTACGATTCGTCCTATCCGCCCTGAAGATGCTGAGTTGGTACAGGGCTTTGTACACAATCTGTCAGAAGAATCGCGTTATTTCCGCTTTATGAATAGTGTGCAGGAATTAAGTCAGGAAATGTTGGTGCGCTTCACGCAGATTGACTACAGCCGCGAAATGGCGCTGATTGCGGTGACGGAAGAGTATGGCAAAGAAGTGGAAATAGGCGTGGCACGTTTTTCTACCAATCCAGATGGTGAAAGTTGTGAGTTCGCATTAGTAGTTGCCGACAGCATGCATGGTAAGGGTTTGGGGCAGAAATTAATGATGGCGGTAATGGATGCCGCTCGCTCTAAGGGCTTGAGAGTGATTGAGGGCGAAGTGCTGAGGAATAATGCAGATATGCTCCATCTTATGGATAGACTGGGGTTCAAAGTCGAAACAAGTGCTGAGGACGAGAATATTAAGTCGGTGCGTAAGGTTTTGTGAGGCTGTGAAATGTGAAGATGACGCTGTGAAATGTGAAATGTGAAATGTGAAATGTGAAATGTGAAATGTGAAACGAAGCAACGGTTCTGCGTTTTATCTTTCACGTTTCACATTGAAACGTAATGGATGAAGCTGTGCAAAGTGCAGGTAAAGCTGTAAATGTGAAACGAAGCAACGGTTCTACGTTTCACATTTCACCTTTCACTTTTCACTTTTCACT
>Ga0316202_10002077_pt1 | contig 13788 bp, 18 predicted proteins | sample 3monrhotite_MG_FD_204934 | JGI IMG/M metagenome (GOLD analysis project Ga0316202, IMG submission 204934) | Microbial mat bacterial communities from mineral coupon in-situ incubated in ocean water Damariscotta River, Maine, United States -... | ecosystem: Environmental > Aquatic > Marine >... | reverse complement strand
AAAGATACCAAAGCAAAAAATCAATCGAAAGGATCTGAAACTTTGGAAAGTAATAAATCAATCGAAAGGATCTGAAACTTTGGAAAGTAAAAAATCAATCGAAAGGATCTGAAAGATAAGAAAGATGGAAATCAATGAGACGAATTCACCTATAGCGGATCTTCCCCAAATCTATTTGGACCAGTCGTACCTTTGCCAAAGAAGAGAATAAACGAATAAATAAAACCGACGATTGGCACCCAAAGAAACAAATAATGCCACCCAGATGAGTTTCTGTCATGGCATCTTTTAATGACCAAGATTATGCTTGCATAGAAAAGAAAAAGTAGGAACACATCCAATGCCGAGGAAATATAATCAAGAGATGAGCCGAGTTCAAAATAAAAAGAAAGAATCGACGGCAGATTTGTAAATATAACTAACGCTATTATCAGTAACTTTCCTAGAATATATTTTTGCCTATTGATTCGTCCTTCATGAGAAAAAAGCAACGTAGCTGCTTGCTGCATTTTTGTTTGAGTCTTCATAATCATTTGATGAAAAATGTACTGGCTCGGGAGGTGGGGTTCGAACCCACGACATTTCGGTTAACAGCCGAACGCTCTACCACTGAGCTACTCCCGAATAATAATGTAATCGAGCTAACAGCCGAACGCGCCATGGCTGCCGTGTCCCCGAAGCTCCGTGAGGAGTGAGAGGGGAAGCTATTCCCGATTATTACTCCAAAAGGAGCCGAGAGATTTTAGGGTAATTCATTTCTCCTTTCAAGGTCTTTATTTTCTTTGCTGTTTCAAATTCAAAACCACTGTCAGCATGCCGAGTGCGATGATACTAAAGATCGCGAGCTTGGTAGCTGCGCCCGAGACAAAGAGTGCCACCGCGCCAAAGACTGCCGAGACAAAGAGGATGATGCCGAGTACCTGTCGCTCGGAGTAGCCCGCCGCGAGCAGTCGATGATGCAGATGCATGGGCGTGCGATCATAGTCCCACTCGCCGCCTCGCCAGGGTGCGCGTCGTTGGATGAGTCGGGTGCCGATGACGAGCAGGGCATCTATGAGTGGCACACCGAGCACGAGTGCTGCGGTGGCGATCTTTGCACCGGAAAAGATAGCGAGTGCCGCGATGACAAAGCCGAGCAACATGCTGCCTGTGTCGCCGAGGAGTATCTTGGGTGGCGAGGCATTGAAAAAGGTAAAAGCAATCGCAGTCCCTGCGATAATGGCCGCCAGCGTGATGACGGTGGATTGGTCGAAATAATGAAAATCGGGGCGAATGGCGAGCACGAGTATGACCAATGCTGACAAGCCCGACACGCCCGATGACAAGCCTGGAATGCCGTCCATCCAATTGATCGCGTTGATTAGTGTAACGATCCAAATGAGCGCGAGCCCATCGGCGAGCAGATCGAAATGGTATTCGGCGCCGCCGAGCATGATGGTCCAATCGATCGAGGTGAGATCGAGCACGCCGCCGAAGGGATTGGAAATATGGGTAATACCGATGCCCCCCGCGACGAGAATGAGTGCAGCCACTGCCTGCACGCTGAGGCGCAGCAGTGCGGGCAGACCGTGACGATCATCGAGAAAGGACACGATGACCAGCAGTGTGCTGCCCGTGAGCAAGGCAAGTACTTCTTTCGTCAGTGGCACAAAGATCGGTGTGAGTACGAGCATGCTCATGAAAATAACCAATCCACCAAAATATGGAATTGGCTCGCGATCGTGACCATATTTCTCTGGCTGATCCATGAGACCGAACAGCGGAAAGAGGCGCAGAGCAATGAGGGCTAGCACGAGCGTAAACAGCAGAGCCGTAAATAATGATAACCAAGGCATGGCGGCATTTTAGCAAAGAATATGACTACTTTTTCACCTGTGAGCATTATCACGGATTTCATCTTAATTTCATGAAAGGTTTGATTAAATAATCTCCTTATAATATCTATCATCTGATGGGTAAGACATTATCTTCGCCAGATCAGTTCTGTACTATTACTACTGCATTAAGAGGCTTACTTGATCAGTGTGAATCAGGTAATAAAACGTTGATTCGTACTGGTAATACTGAGTGGTTGCCTGAGCTTACTAGGACAGGTATAGGCCTTGTTGATGATGTGATGGATCTATCCAAAGATTTACCAGCTAGCCTAAAGCATGATCTGATGAATATTTTGGTTGTCATGAACGGGCGATTAGAGATTATAGATACTTTAGGCGCGGGTTATGAGAAACACATGAATGCTTTAATTGCTGCCACGAGGCAAAGTATTGATTTTTTAGATAGCACAAATAGTACACGGAATATAATAAGAGGATTAGAATTAATGGAGAATATTCAGGATATGTTTGTCAATCCCTATCAAGCACTTGAAATACGAAGGGCTGACAGTGATGATTTTTTCTTGGATCTTGATGCAAGCAAGTTGCTGATCTCAGTTTTTAGTAATTTGATAAAAAATGCTGCCGAAGCTGGCGCGACGGTCGTGCGATTGAGCTCGCATTGCGATCAAAACTGGGGCATCCTTTTGCTCCAAGATGATGGCAAGGGCATACCACCTGACATTCGTGGTCTCGTCTGGGGTGGATACACGCACGGAAAAGATGGAGGAAAAGGCCTCGGTATGCCAAATATGAAAAAAGCTATTCAAGATCTGGGTGGTGATATTAGTTTTACTAGTTGCACGGAAACAGAGGACCCAGAGGACCCAAAACATCATGGCACCACTTTTCGTCTTTCTTTGCCGCGGGCAGGGACTGCTTAGTGCAGTACTTTTACTGGTTTTAGAAGACCTTTTTCTGGCTCGCAGGCGAGAATGGCAATGAGCTGTCCTTCGTGAAAGCCCGCGCGTAAATCGGCATAATCACAGTCGCGGGCGGCTATTTTTTGTCCCATTCGTATTTTTTCTGTTTCGAGTTTGGTGAGATTGAGACGCAGCAGGCTCGTAACCCCTGTCTCGATCGGCAGTAGTTTTTCTGCACGAATTTGATGAAATGTCGCGGCATCTGCCAGGGTGAATTGCCCAGCCCGCGTGCGTGTCAGCTTGCTGAGATATGCCCCCGTGCCGAGCGTCTGCCCCAGATCGTGCGCCAGACTGCGGATGTAGGTCCCGCTGCCGCAAACAATATGCAATTCGGCTTTGGGATAGTTGAATTTTGTAATTTTAATATCGTGAATCGTGATCTGTCGGGGCTGCATTTCGGGCATCTCTCCCCCAGCCCGTGCCAATCGGTGTGCCGATTGCCCGCCTATTTTGATAGCTGAAAAGACGGGTGGCACTTGGCTAATTCGCCCGATGAATCGTGGCAGTGCTGCTTCCAAATCAGCTTGGGTAAAGGGCGCCGCTTTGAGATTTGGTTTTATGGTGCCTTCGGCATCAAACGTATCTGACACGCCGCCAAAGGTTAGCTCGGCTGAATATTCTTTGTCGCAGCCAACTAGATATTCGATCAGTCGCGTGCCATTGCCCACGCCGAGCACCAACACGCCGGTGGCCAGCGGATCCAGCGTGCCCGTGTGTCCGATCTTTTTCGTCTTTAGTCTGCGCCTGGCAAAGCCAACGACATCGTGGCTGGTGATACCGCTCGGTTTGTGTACGACGAGAAATCCATTTAGATCTGACATGGATGCTGATTCTACTGTCTTTGGTAAAAAGCGAAAGACGTCCTGCATAAAACTTTTGACAGGCAAGCGCAGCTCCTCTAAAATCTATCGGCTTCATTTCTTATCATACTTTTTGGCTACTGATAAACGTCTCATTCTCAACGATCGTATCCGCGCTTCGAGCATGCTCGTGGTGGACGAAAAAGGCGAACAATTAGGAGAAATCAGTCGCGAAGAAGCAATGAAATTGGCGCAGGAACGCGAGCTAGATCTCGCATTGGTTGCCCCCGATGCTCGCCCACCCGTGGCAAAGATACTCGACTATGGCAAGTATCTCTACGAGCAAAAGAAGGCGGCAAAGAAGCAGGCAAACGCTGGCAAAGCGCTCGATGTAAAAGGTATCCGTATCGGGCTGCGCATCGGCGAAGGTGATCTGGCTATCCGTCGCAAGCAGGCTAAGAAGTTCCTCGAAAAGGGTCATAATATCCGTGTCGTTCTCATGTTTCGCGGGCGTGAAGTGGTCCACAAAGACCTCGGTCTGATAAAGATAGAAGAGTTTGGCAAGAGTCTATCGGAGGTCGCCAAGATAGAGCAAATGCCACGAAAGCAAGGTCATCAGCTCATCATGCTGCTCTGCCCAAAGAAATAATTCAATCAATCTACTCATTTCATCCCATGAAACTCAAGTCAAATAGCTCCGCAAAGAAACGATTCAAAAAGACAGGCACAGGCAAGATTGTCGGTAAGAAGGCCGCACGCGGTCACCTGCTGATGCAAAAGTCTCGCACGCAGAAACGTCTTGGTATTGGCATGAAGATCCTCGAAAAAGGAAATGCCCGCGCTGTCGCTCGTGCCCTGCCAAATCTCTAAATTTTATTTCAAACTAACCCCTAACATATGCGTGTCAAAGGTGGATTCACTACTCGTCGTCGACATAAGAAGATCCTGAAAGCCGTAAAAGGCTACAAGGGTCGTCAGAAAAGTGTCTACAGCATTGCCAAGCAGGCTCACATGAAGGCTGGTCTGCATGCCTACCGCGGTCGCAAGGAAAAAAAGCGAACCATGCGTGCGCTCTGGATTCAGCGTATCAATGCTGCTGTCCGCGCTGCTGACATGAGCTATTCACGATTTATGAATGGTCTTGCGCATGCGCAGATCGCTGTCGATCGCAAGCAGCTCGCTGATCTGGCTGTGTCTGCCCCGGCAGTGTTTGCTGGCCTAGTCACGACTGCCAAGGCAAACGCGACCTCCCCAGCCCGCAAGGTTTAATTCCAAAATTCACTATTTACTTATTCTCAGATGCAACAACATAAAATCAAAGCTCCAGTAGGCGCACGTCACAAGCACAAACGACTCGGTATCGGCGACAGCTTTGCTGGTCGCGGTGTAAAAGGTCAGCTGAAGCGTTCTGGCAAGCACAAGGCTCTCCGTGCTGGTTTTGAGGGCGGTCAAATATCATTCTTTCGTCGCATGCCAAAGCTCGGTGGATTTAAGAATATCAATCGTATCGAGTTTCAGCCGATCAATCTGTCTGAGCTCGAAAAGATGGATGGCACAGTCAATGCTGGATCACTCAAAAAAGCTGGCATGATAAAAAGCGCAAAGAAGCCAGTCAAAATACTCGGTTTTGGTTCACTGACTAAAAAGCTCGAGATCAGCGTGCACGGCGCGAGTGCCGCTGCAAAAGCGGCTATTGAAAAGGCTGGTGGCACACTCACACTCATCGATCCACGCAGCAAGGCACGCCAAGAAGGCGCAAAGATTGCTGGCGCTCGTGCTGAGATCCGTGCGGCACGCAAAGCAAAATAAATTTATTGTTTTGGTCAAAAGAAAAGACGCCGAAATGGCGTCTTTTTTTATCTGTTTACGTGCCGCATTGAAACCGCTAAAATCTTCGCAATCTAATTCATCAACATGAACTCTGTCTTTAATTACATTCGCCGCGTCTTTGCCGCTCCCGATCTGCGTGCCAAGATTCTCTTTACTATCGCATCTCTTGCGCTCTTTCGTGTCGCAGCGCATATCACGGTGCCTGGCATCGATCACACGGTGCTCGTGAATCTCTTTCGAGATAATGAGCTGCTCGGCGCCTTTTCTATTTTGACGGGCGGCAGCATGGCAAACTTTTCGATTGTTTTGATGGGGCTGACGCCGTATATCAATGCATCTATTATCATGCAGCTGATGACGGTGATCGTCCCCCGCCTGGAGGAAATGAAAAAAGAGGGCGAGCAAGGACAAAAGAAAATAAATCAATACACGCGGTATCTCACGCTGCCACTCGCTTTTTTACAGAGTTATGGCATGATCGTATTGCTCAATCGCTCGGCAAATGGTGCACTGATCTCCAATATATCTGATCTCACGGTCATCCTGCCGATCATGCTGACGGTCACCGCGGGCACACTCTTTCTCATGTGGCTGGGCGAAATGATGACCGAGCGCGGCCTGGGTAATGGTATTTCTCTGTTGATTTTTACATCAATCATTTCTGGCATTCCGCCTGTGCTCGGGCGAACGCTGGGCATTGCTCAGTTTGATACCAGCAAGATCATTCCTTTGGTTATTTTGCTCGTGATTACAGTCGCACTCACGGCGCTGGTCGTGCTGGTGACTGAAGGGCAGCGCCTTATTCCTGTTACCTATGCGCGCCGCGGCACGCAGGGTGGCAGCTCCAATTTGCCTTTGCGTCTAAATATGGCTGGCATGATCCCAATTATTTTTTCAGTTTCACTGGTTACCTTTCCCACGATCATTGCTCAGTTTATGCAGGCGAGCAGCAATGAGACAACGCGGACTGTTGCGACCTGGATCATGAATAATTTTAATGGTGCGGCGCCGGGACCCTTTTATGTTATTTTGTATTTTAGTTTTGTGATTGCATTTACCTTTTTCTATGTTTCCATTACATTTGATCCAGTCAAAGTAGCTGAAAATATTCAAAAGCGCGGCGGCTTTGTGCCTGGTCTGCGGCCAGGGCGCGAGACTGCGGAGTACCTCGATGGTGTCGCCAATCGTCTCAATCTCTGGGGTGGCGCATTTCTTGGTTTCGTGGCTGTGCTGCCTATCTTGCTCACGATGTTCTTTTCATCTCAGAGTTTTGGCTCGGTGCCGCTACTCATTTCTGGTGCGGGTCTTATCATCGTGGTCGGTGTCGTGCTAGAGCTGACGCGCCAAATAAATGCTCAGATGGTCATGCATGATTACGATAAATTAAAATAATTAAACATATTACGAGAATATAAAAGACACCTGCATGCACAGCATGGGGTGTTTTTTGATTACTTTGCAATCTTGACAAATGAGACAGCATCATAGAATATGATATACCTTCAATATATTTATTAATGAGTCAAGGACAAGAGCATTTCGAGACCGTGCCAACGGGTTTATATATCGGCTATCATCGGCAGGATGTCCTTGAGTCACTTAATGTGCTTTGGCACACACAGGACTCTGCAGATAACTTGCATATTTCCCAGTTTGAATCTATGAAACCATCTATTGTGTTATTTGAGATAGATGAGGAAAGCGTGGATACGTATCTTGCTATTGCGCAGGAAATGCGAAATTTATTTACGCACCTTGCTGTTCGCAGTGATATTCAGACCTTATTTGCTTTTGTGACAGGCACAGATGAGCAGCTCAGCAGTGAATCTCTGAGTTTCATAAGACGAGCAGATATGCCTGTTTTTTCTTCGGCGGAGCAAATACGAGCTGCTATTTCCGAAGTTGAATTGCTTCAGCAGGCAAGTTGCGGACTCGTTGATTGCCCTGATTCATTATCGGCAGATGAAGGTGCGGGTGTTTCTCTGGCTGGTGCTCCGCAGTATGTACATTAGCTGCTAGACTCTCCGCATGAATAAACAGTCTGCCAGCTCGGATCTCATGCCACTCTCTGCGGTGCTCGGGCTGGCGCTCCAGCTCGGTTTTGCGGTGGCTATCACGGCGACGGTATTTGTCTGGGGTGGCGCATGGCTCGATAGGTATTTTGATATGAGTCCAGCCTTCTTTTGGACGGGCGCGATCCTCGGGCTGGTGTGCAGCCTGATGATTGTTTGGCAGATTGTGCGTCCACTTCGCGAGCGAGCAGATGCAAATGAGAAAGAGCTTGAAGAAATAGACAAGCTCGATTAGACTCGTTTCGCACATTTTTAATTGAATATCAAACTCGCATGGCCTCCCCGCATGTCTCCATCGCCGCTGAAACACTCTTTCACCTTGGTCCGATCCCTGTCACAAATTCCCTGCTGACAACCTGGGCAGTCATGCTCTTTTTTATTATTATTGGCATGGCGCTGCGCGTCACACTCAAAAAGCAGCCAAGTGGCCTGCAGAATCTCTTCGAGATCATCGTCGAGGGTGCGCTCTCGGGTATCGAAGGCGTGACTGGCTGCGCCAAGCAGGCACGGCAGTTCTTTGGCGTTATTGTGACTATCTTCCTCTTCGTCCTCGTGAATAACTGGGCAGGGCTCATTCCGGGCGTTGGTTCGGTCGGTATCGATCACTCAGCCGAGACAATAGCCGCTGAAGATGCGCACGCAGTCGTCGATGAGCATGCTGCCGATACAGAAATAGCTGCCGAGGAGCAGGGGGCACTCACTCCCCTCTTTCGCGCTGGCACAGCCGACCTCAGCTTCACGCTGACGCTCGCGCTGATCGCCGTGCTACTCACCCAGTTTTATGGCGTGCAAGCGAATGGCGTCTGGGGCTACGTAAAACGCTTTATCAATTTCAAGAACCCGATCATGTTTTTCGTTGGTATTCTGGAATTGATTAGTGAATTTTCAAAGATTATCAGCTTCTCCTTTCGTCTCTTTGGCAATGTCTTTGCAGGCGAAGTCTTGCTGGTCGTGATTATCTCGCTGGTTCCGTATGTCGCTCCGATTCCTTTTTATGGGCTGGAGATCTTCGTTGGTGCTATTCAAGCGTTGGTATTTGCTATCTTGACGCTGGTCTTCTTCAAGATGGCAACGCAGAAAGCTCACTAAGATAACTTAGGAATGGAAAAATCACTCTTTGAAACACTGCAGACCGAACGCATAAGATGAAATAGCAGATGAATGTAAATTGGAGCTCTGGCGGCTGACTGTGCAGGCTCGTAAGCTGCTCGCAGCTATTCCATTTTACGATCGATATCAAGTAATAACATAGGTCTCCGACCTCCCCGCGTGTCTTTTATCTGTCTGTATAGACGACATGCCCCTACTGCTGACATCTGACGCGGATATAAAAACAGGGGTCACCCCTCTTCGAGGGTTTTTTGGCACATGTAAAAACAGGGGTCACCCCTATCGGACGGGTCTGCTGTCTATCGTCCGTATGGGGTCACCCCTGCGTGAGCACTAGGTGCATGAGCTATATATAGGCTATATACCTATGCGACGGTCGGTACTGGTTCGCTGGCGGTGGTGGCGAGCCTCTGGGCTGCGGCGCTATCGGGGAATAGGAGGGCGAGCTGCTGGTCGTGTCCGTGGTATGCCATGCGGAGCACGCTCTTTATGATTTTTACAAAGAGGTGTGCATCGGCGAGTGCCTGCTGCACGTCTCCTTTTTCTTTTATCTCGGTGCCATCCAGCTCGGCATTGTGTAGCACGGCTGCATCATAGGCGGTCGCCGCCTCACTGGCCTGCGCTACGAAGCTGGCGCTGGTCTGTGGCTGTATGCTGTGCGTGGTGATATTTGCGAGTACTTGCTGCAGGCAGGCGTAGACCGTGCCGCGACCGGCGACTTGCTCAAAGATGAAGGGGTACATGCGCGCTGCCTCGGGATAGTATTCAGCCTTCAGCGCGTAGACCAGCTGTTTGTAAGCATTGCGCAGGCTGGTTTCGGCGGTGTCCAGCGCGTCTGCGGCGATGCCTTCATTTAGGCGTGCGTCTTTGTATTCGTCGTACTCTTTCGCGAGGATCTGTTCGTGGGCGTTTACCCGTGCTATGAATGTCTGTGCATCACAGCCGATGGCTGTCTCGACGGGCAGGAAGAGATCGGGTGTGGTGGCGTATTGCGTCTGTATATTTCGTAGGAAGTCGAGTGAGTTTTCGAGTTTTTTCATAGAATGTTGGTTTTAGATGATAAATATTTTAGGGGATGAAAATCCCCCGACCTCGCCTTGCTCGGTCACCCCCTTTGGGAAAGGGGGTAGCGAAGCGTAGCTGAGCTGGGGGATTTTGTTTTACGGTGGCGCATGTGCACGGTGGTTTTTATATTGGGGCATTATCTCATCTGAATTATGAAATTTTTCTATAACATGGTATTTTAGCATATTTTATGATATTTAGCAATGGATGTAGTGGTTGAATACAAAAGAAATATGCTTTTTTACTAAAAATACTTGCATACGTCTCATCTTCGCGTAAAATCCTCGAGCTAATATTAACCCCCCTCATAACATGCCTGAACTCAATGCAGTAGCAGTCGCACTGGCTATCGGTCTCGGCGCTATCGGTCCTGGTATCGGTGTCGGTCTCATCGGCGGCAAAGCTACTGAAGCTATCGGTCGCAATCCTGAGGCAGCTGGCAAGATCCAAGCTGTCATGATCCTCGCTATTGCGTTTGCAGAGGCTATCGCCATCTACGCACTCGTCATCGCTCTCATCCTTCAGTTCCTCTAGGCTCCTTATTAGGCAGCCCAGTGGTTTACTCACAATCTCTCTTTTATGGAAGCTCTCGCTAATCTCGGTATCGATCCGACCGTCATGCTCGCGCAAGCGGTGAATTTCTTCGCCCTGCTCGCGATTCTCTCGTTTTTTGTCTATAAGCCAATCATGCGTGTGCTGGATGAACGCAAAGATCGTATTTCAGCTGCAGACAAGAATGCTGAGAAGATCGAAAAGCAGCTGAAGAAGGTCGAGATGGATACCAAGGCGGAGTTTGCCAAGGCACAGGCACAAAGCAAAGAGATCATCGCTCATGCCAAGAAGTCTGCAAAAGAGACTGAGGAGAAGCTGGTTGCCGATGCGAAAGCAAAGGTCGAGCAGGCTGTTAGCGAAGGTCGTGAGCAGATCGCAAAAGAGCGCGACGCCGCAGCTGCTGCTATCCAAGGTGAGGTCGCCAAGGTCGCTCTGCTGGCAGCTGAAAAGCTGATTGCCCGCGAGGTAAACGCAAAAGATCAGGAAAAGTTTGTCGCTGATGCGATGAAAGAAATCGAAAAAATGAAATAATAATGAGCAAGATCTCCCTTCAGTACGCCCGCTCTCTCGCCGACGCTATCGACATGCAAACGTGTGCCGAAGCAACAGCTGAGCTGAGCATGCTCGCGGGGGTTTTTGCTCAAGATGATGTCAAATCATTTCTCGATAATCCGTGCGTCAGCCTGGCTGACAAAGTCGCATTGACCGAAAAGTCACTCGCTAAAAAAATGAGTATCGAAGTCGCGAATCTGGTAGCTGTGCTGGTAAAGAATCGCCGCCACGCAGAGCTGGCTACTATTGCTGAGGATTTTAAAAAGATAGCAGCAGAAAAATCTGGCGATGTAACTGCCGAGATCGAGACCGCCATGAAGATGACAGACGCGCAGCTAGCGCAGCTCACAGCTTCGCTGGCGAAGATGACTGGTAAAAATATCCGAACGAATGTAACCGAAAACTCGAGTCTGATCGGCGGTGTGAAGATCACGGTCGATGGCGATGTGATCGATCTTTCATTGGCTGGCAAGGCTGCAAAACTACGACAGGCTGTCGCCTCTTAAATAATAATTATTCTCTTAATTCATTCAAAATGAAACTCAAGGCATCTGAAATTAGCTCCGAGCTCACGAAGGCTATCAAAGACTTCAAAGCGCCAGCCGAGAAGAGCAACGTTGGCACGGTCATCGAGATCGGCGACGGCATTGCTCGCGTGCACGGCCTCTCCGCTGTCGCGATGGGTGAAATGGTCGAGTTCGCCGGCGGCATCTCGGGCATGGCGGTGAATCTGGAGGAAGATACCGTCGGTGTCATGCTCTTTGAAGATGCTGCGGGCATCAAAGAAGGTGATGAAGTAAAGACGACTGGCAAGATCGTGGAGATCCCAACGGGCGATGCCATGGTCGGTCGCGTGGTAAATGCGCTCGGTCAGCCGATCGATGGCAAAGGTGCGATCAAAACAACGAGCAGCCGCCGCATGGAAGTGAAAGCTCCTGGCATCATCCAGCGTCAGCCAGTGAGCACGCCGATGCAGACGGGCATCAAATCTGTCGATGCCATGATCCCCGTCGGCCGTGGTCAGCGTGAGCTGATCATCGGTGATCGTCAGACCGGCAAGACTGCCGTGGCTATCGACACCATCATTAATCAGAAAGGTCAGAGCTGTAAATGTGTCTATGTTGCCATTGGTCAGAAGGCATCCACCGTCGCCAAGGTCGTCGCCAAGCTGGAAGAAGCAGGCGCGATGGCATACACGACTATCGTCGCAGCGAATGCATCTGACCCTGCTTCGCAGCAGTTTATCGCGCCGTATACCGGTGTGACTATCGCTGAAGAATGGATGTGGGCTGGCGAAGATGTGCTCATTGTTTATGATGATCTGACCAAGCAGGCTGCTGCCTATCGTGAAATTTCACTCCTTCTTCGTCGTCCACCAGGACGCGAGGCCTACCCGGGCGACGTCTTTTATATCCACTCTCGCCTACTCGAGCGCGCAGCGCGCCTCAGCCCCGAGCTCGGCGGCGGATCCATCACTGCCCTGCCGATCATCGAGACGCAGGCAAATGATGTATCGGCTTATATTCCTACAAATGTTATCTCGATCACCGACGGCCAGATTTATCTGGAGTCAGACCTCTTTTACAAAGGCATTCGTCCAGCAGTAAATGCTGGTCTCTCGGTCAGTCGTGTCGGCGGTGCTGCACAGACCAAGGCAATGAAAGGCGTGTCGGGTAACCTTCGCTTGAGCCTTGCGCAGTTCCGCGAGCTGGAAGCATTCGCGCAGATGGGATCTGATCTCGATGAAGCTACCAAGAAGCAGATCGATCGCGGTCAGCGTATTGTGGAGATTCTCAAACAGCCGCAATACTGCCCGCTTTCTGTGGCCAATCAAGTCGAAATTATCTTTGCAGCAAATGATGGTCTGATCGACGATGTGCCAGTGGCTGATGTGGGTCGTTTTGAGCAGGATTTATATAGTTTTATGCACTCAAATTATGCCAAGCTAGAGAAGAAGCTCGACGGCAAGACAGCTATCAAGGATGATCTAGCAAAAGAGCTGACTGCAGCCATCACAGATTTTAAAAAAGGCTGGAATTAGTCCATATTGATTATTCAAATTAAATGCCATCATTACTTGATCTCCGACGACGAATTACTTCTGTCAAAAATACGCAGAAAATAACCAAAGCTATGCAGCTGGTCGCTGCGAGCAAGATGAAAAAGGCGCAAGATGCTGCGCTGGCTGGGCGGCCGTACGCCGAGGAGCTCGCTAAAATCATTCAAGGCTTGATGCTGCATGCAGGCACGAGTCTGCAGCATCCACTGGCTGAGTCGCGCCCCGTGAAGCGTATTTGTTATATTTTATTCACGGCGGATCGCGGTCTCTGCGGCGGCTTCAATGGTAATCTGATTCGTCATGTTGCCAAAAAAGAGCTGCCTGCTGGGCAGCAGAAGTGCCTGATTGCCGTTGGGCGAAAGGGCATGTCATTCTTTAAAAATATATCCGATTGTCCTGTCGAGGCTGAATTTGACGGCCTTGGCGACAAGCCAAACTTTCTCGACACGGTCGGTATCGCCCGTGTGGCTGTCGATGGTTTTCTCGCTGGCGACTGGGATGAAGTGAGGATTGTTTACGGACACTTTATAAATACGATGACCCAAGAGGTCACCGAGCTACCCCTGCTCCCCTTTTCCACCCCCAAAGACGATGAGCCCACTGCCCGTGAGTCAGTCGATTATCTCTTTGAGCCGAGCCCCGAGGCCGTGCTCGATCGTCTGATTCCACGCTATCTGGAGACACAGGTCTGGCAGGCGCTGCTGGAAAACAATGCAAGTGAGCAATCTGCTCGCATGATAGCCATGAAGTCGGCAACAGATAATGCAAAAGATCTGCAGGATGACCTGACGCTTATTATGAACAAGGCTCGCCAGGCACAGATTACAAAGGAAATCAGTGAGATTGTCGGGGGTGTGGCTGCGCTGGAGGATTAGGGAATGGGTTTTTTGTGAATGGGGGTGCATGTCATCTCTTGACACATTCACACTTTTTCTTTAGTCTGCGTAG
>Ga0316202_10002074_pt1 | contig 13806 bp, 16 predicted proteins | sample 3monrhotite_MG_FD_204934 | JGI IMG/M metagenome (GOLD analysis project Ga0316202, IMG submission 204934) | Microbial mat bacterial communities from mineral coupon in-situ incubated in ocean water Damariscotta River, Maine, United States -... | ecosystem: Environmental > Aquatic > Marine >... | reverse complement strand
CTGCCGCGCTGCTCATCGCAGGCGGCTTTGATGCCTTTCTTGGCCGCGCGCCCATTGAATGGGGTCTGGCCATTGGGTTGACGTGGGGGCTCGTTGCCAAATTCACGGGGAGATGGATATGAGCGAGACAGCGAACATCGTTGATTATTCTGCCATGACGGATGCTGAACTTGCCCGCGCGGAAAAGGAAATCGCACGCAAGTATATTGGCGGTGTGCCCTGGGCCATGGTGATCTGGTGTTTCGGCAATCTGGCGATCTGGATTTCTCTTTTCCCATTGGTGATCTTCGGCATGATCCCTCTTTGGCTGGGGTTCTGCATCGCTTGTGTGAATGTGGCGATTTCTTATCTGCCTTCACACGAGGCGCAGCATTCCAATATTGCCAAGCCGGGGCATTCCTTGCGCTGGCTAAACGAACTTGTGGGCCGGGTGTCAACGATTCCCATCGTGCTGCCCTATGGGGTCTTGCGCATTACTCATATGAAACATCATGCGCATACGAATGATCCGGAATTGGATCCCGATTATCAAAACAAGGCACCCAACTGGTGGATGGCGATTTGGAATGGCATTCAAAACCGTCAGTCCGGAGACAATGATGCCTATGGTAAGGTTCTAGAAGACATCGGCCCGACGCCAGAGGTTAAATCTGCTGTCATTGAAGCGATTATCTGGCGCTTGTCCTATGTAGCATTCTTGATTGCCATGGCCTGGAGCGGATTTGCGCTGGAGGCGTTTTTTCTATGGTTCTTGCCCAAACATGTGGGCATCACCCATATCATTCTGTTTCTAAGCTGGGCGCCCCATGTGCCGTTTGAAAAAACCGGACGCTACAAAGACACACGTGCCTGGCGCTCAAAGCTGGGGAATATTTTTTCCCAAGGAATGCAGTATCACGTGGTTCATCATCTCCATCCGGCAATTCCCCTGTTCCGCAATGGGGCCGCCTATTGGGAGATGCGGGATATCTTGCTTGCCCGCGGTATTCAGAACGACGGGCTGTAACGAAATAGCGCCGACCTGGAACTTTTCGTTCAAAAACGCCAACACCCCCGCGCTGATCTCCTTGCTCACGCGAGATGATGGACTAGCTGCGCTTGGCCTTGTTGACCATGCGGTCGAGCACGGAGAGAAAATTCGAACGATCTTTCTTTGAGAACGGTGCCCCGCCTCCCTTTATCTCTCCGGTTTCTCGCAAATGGGCATTGAGATTGCGCATCGCCAGGTCCATGCCGATGGAGGCATTGGAAAAGTCCTTGCCTGTGGGGCCGATAACAAAGGCTTGATTTTCCACACAACGCGCGGCAAGGGGCACATCCGCTGTAATGGCAATATCCTTGGGCTTGATATTGTCCGCAATCCAATCATCTGCCGCATCGAACCCGTCAGACACGATAACCTGATTGACGGACTTGCCTTGAGGCAGGCGCATATGGGCGTTGGAGACCATGTGCACGGTCAGATCATACCGGTCTGCCACGCGCACCACTTCTTCTTTGACCGGGCAAGCATCTGCGTCTACATAAATCTCGACCATGGCTAGTCCCACGCCGTCGTCGGCACCGATGTTTCATCGGGAACAAGAGTGAAAAGGGTTTGTATGGATTCTGGTATGGCCATGGGCTTGCCGGTCGCAATGTTGACGAAAATCCAGTCGGTCTCCCCATGAGCAAGTACCGCCATATCACTTAAGCGAATGAACCGGTATTTGCGGCAGGACCGCACCCGGCGATAATTTTCAATCCAAGTCTGCACACCGATGAGCTCGCCCTCCATTGCGGGTTTGAGATAGGTGATGCGGTGATCGCGCACGACCCAGGTCGCGCCAAACTCAACCAGTTTGGCGATGGCGCCGGTGGCCGTGGCGTGCGCGGTGGCCGCTTCCTGCATCCAGCGCACATACTCCACATTGTTCACATGCCCGTTCTCATCGATGGCAGAGGTGGGAACCTCGAATGTATATTGATGGTGGGCGATGGGAATTCTCCGGTTTGGAAGTAAGCTCAAAGCAGCCATAGCATTTGCAGGGCCGATTCCAAACCCCGTCGGCAATTAGAGGGTTCTCTGAGTGGCTTATTCACAACTGAGCGCGGATACGGTCCCTTGGGTTTCAAGTAGCTGAGCATTTTTTGCAGCCGGTACAGCTGGAATGCGCGATTGATGGTATCACCTGACATTTGGAAGACGGTGGTATCCCTCAAACTTATCCCCGCGGCCCAAAGCGCACCTATCCTGATGGCTGAAATTGTTCAGTCTCAGGAGATTTATGATGAGCGCAGATAGACTTACCAGCCAGCTTGTAGAGGTCGCCGATGTGGTGGGCGATTTGGGCCGCAACATCGCGGCCGCACAAAAGCTGATGAACAAGGATTACATCGAAAGCATCAAAGCCCTGATGCGCATGAGAGCTGATACGGTTGGGGAAGCTGATGGTGATGAAACACGCACTCAGTTCTTACTAGATCTTCTAAAGGCTCTTGCGCCGAACCGTTATCAGTATACGGAAACAACCATTGATTTCTCCGCCGACCTTGCCGAAAACAAACAGCGCTCCACCATGATTGGCGGTGGGGCCACATTCAAAATGTTGCAAGTGAACGCAGCCATGACCATGGGATACGGCCATGAGTATCGCGCCTCGGCGCGGATCACCGCTACCATTCATGCCTATGCGGATCCTCACTTTGCCGATCAATTGCTGGCGCGGGCCGCAGAGATCACGACGGATGCACAGACCCTTCCCTTGGGAACGTCCTTGGATCACGAGATTTACGATGGGGTGCGCGAGGTTTGGCAGGCGGTAAAGGCCCCGACCATAGGGGCTTGAGCCGCTGAGCGATACAAACCCCATCACCGATGCGCTTCTGGATGCGCGGCGCTTGTTGAGCAAAAGTCAGTCAACATTTGGCAATCTGCGCAATCAGGAATTGATTGAGCTGCATGAGTCTTTGGAAGAAATAGTCGATCGTCTCGGCGGTCTTATTCCCGGGGCCACACCGCCAGGGCGGATTGAGGATTTCTTCAGCCAGGTGGGGGAGGGGATGCTGGCGTCTCAAGCCGAACTGGACCGGCAATCCTTTGCCGATAATGTTGCCCGGCCGCCGGGGGCATTGCCGACGTCCTACCGGATTCCAAAGGTGGAAGCAGAGATCGGCTTTACCCTGTCGCGCAAGCGGGAGCGGGGTTTTTCCTTTCTGGCCCTTGGCAATCAAGCGATGAAGGAGAAAGCCAATACAAATTCTGTTCGGTTTGAAATCATCGCAGCGCCTCCTTTGCCGGATGGCGGGGAGGAGTTGCCTCTTGCGGCAGGATTGGTCACGCGCCCCGCAGATCGGAAAGAAATTCAAAACCTGCTTCGATCCGCATCTCTGGAATGTCAAAACGCAGCGGCAACAGTATCTTCGCTGATAACAAGTTTTGATCAGGTTCTCGTTCTTGCCCATGGCGACCATTGGCTTTTATGCCTGCCGCTGGGAGGAGAGATGAACACGTTGCTTTATGGCGTTCTGAGCCATGCGCCGTTGCGGTTTACGACCTACGGGCCTGTGCCGCCAAGTCAGGCGAAGCAGCAACGCATCACGCAGCTTATTGATTTCATGAAAGCGGTTTCGTCCGAGCAGGCCTTGGCGCTGGCCACATTGAATGGGCCGAGCATCTCTGTTGCGGACTAATCCTTCGGGGCCATATCATCCATGTCATCGTCGAGCAGGATGCGTGTGGAAGCCCCCTTGGGATCCTCAAACTGGCCCGACTTCAGCGCCCAGAAAAATGCACCCAGCCCGACAAAGCCCATAATCAAGGCAGCAGGAATGAGCAAACCAAGAATGGTCATGAAATCACCGTCCCTTGATCAGATTGAGCCGCAACGCATTCACCGTCACAACGATGGATGAGGCGGACATGGCGATGGCAGCGATGAGCGGCGTTACAAATCCGGCAATGGCCAAGGGCACGGCGATGACATTATAGGCCGCTGCCAAGCCAAAGTTTTGCAATACCAGTTGCCGCGCCAGTCTTGCCGCCTTGATCGCGGTAGGAATGGCGTTGAGGCTTTCCCCTTGAAAAACAAAGTCCGCCGCTGTCTGGCTGATGTCTGCGGCGCTTGCTGGGGAGATCGAGGCATGAGCGGCAGCAAGGGAAGGGGCATCGTTGAGCCCGTCTCCCACCATCAACACGCGGGCGCCGCTATCGGCAAGGTCGGCCAAATGAGCAATCTTGTCGCCGGGCAGGCAGGCGGCTTCATATTTCTCGATGCCCAATTGTCCCGCAACACTCGTCACCGGCTCCGCGCGGTCGCCGGACAGAAGCATCACGTCGAGCCCCATGGCGCGCAGGGTTTGAATGGCTTCCACGGCATCGGGGCGCAAGGCGTCTTCAAAGGCAAAGCGGGTCAACTTGCCGTCTGCCTGCCGCAGCCATAGCTCCATTTCATCGGTAGCGGGCTCATCCTTGTCAACTTCGCACCAGACGCGATTGCCCAAGCGCATCATGCCGGAGGGTGTGGACGCCTCCATACCAAAGCCAAGTATCTCGCTGACATTGTCCAGCACGCCTCCCTTTGGCGCTGCCTGACACAAGGCACGGGACAGGGGATGGCGGCTGGCGCGGGCAAGACTGGCGGCAAGCTCAATATCCTCGCTTGCGTATTGCTCCAAGTTTTTGAGACGCGGGGTGCCTTCGGTGAGGGTGCCGGTTTTGTCGAACACAACGGTGTCAATCTCGACAAGACGTTCCAACCCGTCGGCGGATTTGGCCAATATGCCTTTGCGGAACAAATGGCCCGACGCCACCACTTGCACGACGGGGACGGCAAGGCCAAGAGCACAGGGGCAAGTGATGATCAACACGACAATGGCGTTGGTGGCGGCAAAGCTCCATCCGCCCGTCCCTAAAACCCACCAGCCGATGAATGTGCCGAAGGCCAGAAGGTGAACGGCGGGGGCATAAATGCGGGCGGCTCGTTCCGCCAATCTGACATAGCGCGCGCGGCCCTGTTCCGCGTCCTCCATCATGCGGACAATGTCGGCGAGCACGGAGGTGTCGCTGGTCTTGGTGGCGCGCATCAAAAGCGCGGAACCCAGATTTATGGAGCCGGCAAAAACAGTTGCGTCCCTTTCAATCACTTGGGGCAGGCTTTCTCCTGTTAACAGGCTCACGTCGAGCTCGGCGCGGTCATGATCCAAGGTGCCGTCGACGGGAATGCGTGCTCCTTGCGCCACATGGAGAAGATCACCCTCCCCAATGGCGGAGACCGGCACGGCGGTTATGGCGCCATCTTCATCGACAATATGGGCGGTTACTTTTTGCAAAGCCATCAGATCATTGGCGGCGGAGCGTGCGCGGGTGCGCATATACATATCCAGATAACGCCCGATCAGAAGAAAAAACAACAGCATGACCGCTGCATCAAAATAGGCATGAGTTCCGCCTGCGCGGGTTTCTACCAGGCTCATGACGCAGGCGAGCAAGACGGCTAGCGATATGGGCACATCCATGTTCAGGCGCTTGGCTTTCAGCGCGCGCAAGGCGGAGCCAAAAAACGGCCGTCCGGAGAAGGCAACCGCAGGCAAGGCAATGGCGGCAGAAATCCAATGCATCATGGTGCGGGTTGCCGGGCCCATCTCCACGCCCGCCCAGACAGAGACCGATAGCAACATGACGTTGGCCGCAGCAAATCCCGCTACCGCCATGGCGATGAGCAATCGGCGGGCTTCAATCTCTTCGGGGGATGTATCGCCAGAGGCATCAATGGGAGTGGCATCAAAACCCAAATCACTCACGCAACGGACAATGTCGCTGCTTTGAACGTTTGCATCATCCCAGGCCACATGAAGGCGATTGGTGGTAAGGTTCACCCGAGCGCTTTTGACGCCGTCCCGGGAAATCAGATTGCTTTCAATGTCACGTACACATTTGGGGCAATGAATGCCGCCGACCAGTAAATCAAGATGAGCGATGCCGCCTTCGTCTTTTTTGACAAACGGTTGGGAGACATCTGGGACAAGGGCAGCTACTCCACCCATAGACGTTCCTCAAACTCAAAATGACTGCCGTCTGGTGTGGAAGCATCTAGATGCAAATCCCAAACCCCGGCGAGGGCAAGGGTCGCACGACCTACATAGATACCGTCGCCAGAGGTGCTGAGATTGAATGTCTGGTCCACCCCTTCATTGGTCGGGCGGCGGAGTAGAGCGGTAATGGTGGCGCCGGTGACGGCAAGATCATTGCGGTCTGTAAGCTGCAGTCGAATTTCAACCACCTGGTCGGCCAGGATATTGGTTTCAACACCTAATGACCAGCCCAGGTCCCGCTGTGCGGCGCGATCAGCCAGCACGTCATTATAAGCCACACCGCGGGTGTAGGCATCTTCTACGTCGTCGCCGGCAAAGCTGCGCAATGCCAGAGTGATGAAGGTGATGTTCATGGTCAGAACCACGGCGAACAAGCCGCCGATGATCATGGCCACATGCCAGCCTGTGAGTTTGCCTTTGCTGCTCGCTGATGCGGTCATCGTGCTTCTCCACTGACGAAGACGGAGCGGGCAGATTTCACGGTGCCGTACTCAAGGTCTTCCACATAAAAAGTGATTGGCGTGCTCAATTCATCCGGCATATGCCCTTCGGCCAAGGTAACATAGATGCGCAGGCTGTGAACCTCGTCCGGATCCACGGTGAAGGCCGGGACATAATTGTGATCCACCGGATCGCCTGTAATGCGGAACGTGGCTCCCTCCACCCCTTCAAGGGTGACGCGGAATTCTTCCGTTTCAGGGCGCATATTCACGACCTTGATGGTGTAGCCATTGCGCACGGAGCCATCGGACAGGGTGACATAATTCGGGATACGGTCTCGCAACACGTTCAGCTCCAGAAAATCCCGTGCCGTAAGGCCAAACAGCATTAGGCCGCCAACGGCGATCAGGATAATGGAATAAAATACAGTTCGTGCCCGGATGAACTTGAACTTGGTCGGCTCCCCTGCGGCACGGGCAGCAAGGTTGAAGTCTGTGTCATAGCCGATCAAGCCCTTGGGCAAGTCAAGCTTGACCATGATGCTGTCGCATGCGTCGATGCACAGGGCGCATTGAATGCATTCCAGCTGCAAGCCATCGCGAATATCGATACCCATGGGGCAGGCCACCACACATTGACGGCAGCTGATGCAATCACCGCGCCCGTCCCATGTGTCCCCCTTTTTATGGGCACCGCGGGGCTCCCCCCGATTGAAATCATAAGTCACGGCAAGCGCGTCCGTATCAATCATGGCCGCCTGAATACGAGGCCAGGGACACATGTAAATGCAGACCTGTTCGCGCATGAGCCCGCCTAGAGAATAGGTGGTAAAAGTCAAAAGCCCGATGAAAAGATATGCCGCCGTTGAGGCGTTGCCGGTCAAAAGATCACTCAGCAATGTGGGGGCATCGCTAAAGTAAAACACCCATGCCCCGCCGGTGGCAATGGAGATGAGGATCCAGATTGTATGGGTCGTTGCGACTTTCCGAATTTTATCCGCGGTCCACGGGGATTTGGCCAGTTTCATGCGAGCATTGCGATCCCCCTGGATCAGGCGTTCTACCCAGACAAATAAATCAGTCCATACCGTTTGCGGGCAGGCATATCCGCACCACACACGGCCAAACAGGGAGGTCACGAGGAACAATCCGATAGCCGCCATCACCAACAGGCCGGTGATGTAGTAGATTTCCTGCGGCCAGATCTCGATGAAAAAGAAGTAAAATCGCGGTGCGCCGAAATCTACCAACACTGCTTGATCTGGAGCACCTGGCCCCCGGTCCCAACGGATCCAAGGCAGGATGTAATAGATGCTTAGGGTGAGGGCCATGATCACCCATTTGGCATTCCGAAAGGTGCCGTAGACGCGCTTGGGAAAAATCGGCTCGCGCTTCTTATAGAGCTCGCGATGTTCTTTCTTGTTGACTGCTTTGACGTCATGGCGCGCGATACCGGGCGCTGCCTCACGTGGGGGGTGAGCATCAGCACCTTGGGCGGAAGACAATTTGTCTTGCCCGGGGCTATTCATGATCTTACTTCCTCAATAACGCGAGATGGCCTTAATGCCATCCCAAGCCGCTTTCTCAGCGAGTTTCTTCTTCACCACCGCCCAGAGAGTGGACATAGATTGCCAAGGCGCGAACCGTGGTTGGATCAAGGCGATCTTCCCAAGCGGGCATAACTCCAAAGCGACTGTAGGATATGGTGGAAGCGATGGATTCTCTGTCGCCCTCACCATAAAGCCAGTCTATGTCCGTCAAATTGGGTGCTCCCTGGGTCCGATCACCGCGGCCACCGGCTCCGTGACAGGTTGCACAATTCTGAACATAGAGCGGACGGGCCCTGCGGGTAGCCTCTGTATCGGCTTCCCGGCCAGAAAGGGCCACCACATACTCCGTAAGGTCCGCAACTTGTGCCTCATCAAGCGTGCCATCGGTCAGGAACGACGGCATTACGCTATAGTGGGTTTGAGGATGATCGTGGCGAATGCCAAAACGGATCGTGGTGTAGATTTCGTCCAAGGTGCCGCCCCAAAGCCAGGAATCATCGTTTAGATCCGGATAGCCGCTAAAGCCTTGCGCGCCGCGCCCATGGCAGGTTGCGCAGTTGTCTCCGAAAGCCGACGTGCCAGCTGCGAGGGCAAATTCCAGAAGCTCCTCGTTGCCGCGAATATCATCCAGACTGCCAGCGTTGAGTTGTTCGGCGAAAACCGAACGGTCTGCTTGAACCTCGATCATTTTTTCGGCGACGTTGGCGCGGTCAGATACTCTGTTCCCCAACGTGCCTTCCCAATAACTGTTTACCAAAGGGATCGAGGGATACAGGACCCAATAGACAATGGAAATGGCAATGCTGGCGTACATGATATAGAGCCACCAACGGGGCAGGGGATTATCCAGCTCCCTGATGCCGTCCCATTCATGCTGTGTGGTTTCAACACCGCTCAGCTCATCAACTTCTTTTTGGTCTTTGTTGGGATCAGTCATCGAGTTCCTCCTCCTTCAGAGGGATATTGGCGGCATGGTCGAATTTATCCTTGGCCTTTGGGTTCAGCGCATAGGCCAGAACCGCAACGAACATGAGAAAGAAATAGATGACACCCCAGAAAGCGGAGAAGTCGACGACAGTTTCATAATTCATGGCGCTTCCCTCCTAGCGTTGGTTTTCTTCGGCGTTATAGGTCTCAAAATCGACCATGGTGCCAAGGACCTGAAGATAGGCAATCAAGGCATCCATCTCGGTTACCCGTGTTGGGTCTCCATCAAAGTCTCGCACGGCCACATCCGGATAACGCTCCAGAAAATCATCATAGTCATCGCTGTCGGGATCGGCCTGCGCTGCCAGATCCTGCACTGCATTTGCCACCTGATCATCCGTATAGGGAACGCCGGTCATGCGCAGGGCAGCAAGGTCGTTGCTCATCAGGCGATAATCAAGGTCGCGGGTCGCCATAAAGGGATAGCCCGGCATGATGGATTCCGGCACGACGACACGGGGATCAATCAAATGGGCTCGGTGCCATTCGTCGGAATATTTCCCGCCCACGCGGGCGAGGTCTGGTCCAATGCGTCGGGAGCCCCATTGGAACGGATGGTCGTACATGCTTTCAGCCGCAAGGGAGTAATGGCCATAGCGCTCCACCTCATCTCGCAGAGGCCGGATCATCTGGCTGTGGCAGAGGTAGCATCCCTCGCGCACATAGATGTTCCGTCCCGCTTGCTCCAGTGGGGTATAGGGACGAACGCCATCCACTTCCTCGATGGTGCTTTCGAGATAGAACAGGGGCGCGATTTCCACCAACCCGCCGATGGAGATCACCACCAGAATGCCGAGCACCAGGATCAAAGCACGAGTTTCAAATATTTTATGCCATTCCATCTGCTCGTCCTCCTATTCTGCTGCTACGGGGATGGCGCGATATGAGGTCTCTGCATTTTGCGGCCCCCTTGCTGTCATCCACAAATTGTAAGCCATAAGGATCGCGCCAGAGAGATAGAGCACGCCCCCAACCAATCGAATGATGTAGGAAATGTGCATCGCTTCTACCGTTTCAATGAAGGAATACTGCAAGAAGCCCAGATCGGTATAGGCGCGCCACATGAGGCCTTGCATGATCCCCGCCACCCACATGGAGGCGATGTAAAGAACAATGCCAACGGTGGCGATCCAGAAATGGATTTCAACCAGCCTGTTGGAATAAAGCTTGGCCTTGCCCCATAGCCACGGGGTCAAACAATAAAGTGCGCCAAAGCTGACAAAGCCAACCCAGCCAAGGGTGCCCGAATGCACATGGCCAATGGTCCAGTCGGTATAGTGAGAAAGCGCGTTCACCTCCCGGATGGACATGACGGGGCCTTCAAAGGTGCTCATGGCGTAGAACGCGACCGAGACCACCATCATGCGCAATACAGGATCTGTGCGCAGCTTGTCCCAGGCCCCGGCAAGGGTCATGAAGCCGTTGATGGCACCGCCCCAGCTAGGCATCCACAACATGATCGAAAACGTCATGCCGAGGGTCTGCGCCCATTGAGGCAGGGCCGTATAATGCAAGTGGTGAGGGCCGGCCCAGATGTAAATAAAAATGAGCGACCAGAAGTGCACGATGGACAAGCGATAGGAAAACACCGGCCGCTCCGCCCGCTTGGGAATGAAATAATACATGATGCCCAGAAAGCCAGCGGTGAGGAAAAAGCCCACCGCATTGTGAGCGTACCACCATTGGGTCAACGCTCCTTGAACGCCAGCAAACAAGGAATAGCTATGCGAACTGGTGAGGGCGATCGGCACAGACAGATTGTTGATAATGTGCAGCACCGCGACGGTGACGATAAAGGCGAGATAGAACCAGTTCGCCACATAGATGTGCGGCTCTTTCCTCTTCCACAATGTGCCAAGGAAAACCAGCAGGTAGCAGACCCATACGATGGTCAGCCAAATGTCCGTATACCATTCAGGTTCCGCGTATTCTTTGGCTTGCGTGCTGCCTAGCAGATAGCCCGTTGCCGCAATGACGATGAAAAGCTGATAGCCCCAGAAGGTGAACCACGGCAACAGATCGCCAAACAGACGCGTATGGCACGTGCGCTGAACCACATAGAAAGACGTTGTCATCAACACTGTGCCGCCAAAGGCAAAAATCACAGCGGATGTGTGCAGCGGGCGAAGCCGTCCGAACGTCGTCCAGGGAAGATCAAGGTTGAGCAGGGGGAAGGCGAGCTGCGCTGCAATCACCACACCAACGAGCAAACCCACGACGCCCCAGAAGGTCGCCATAATGACGCCCGCCTTGACCACGGAGAGATTGTAGCCGCGAGCGTCACTTTGATCGGCTCGCGAAGGATCTTCGAAGAACTTTCCGTAGCGCACCATGACCGCCAACAGCGCCGCAATGGCCGCCATGAAGAAGATACTGCCATGGACCCGCATGACGAAATCAGTGCCCTGACTTGCCAGATAGAGAGACAAAACCGCCCCAATGATCAGCCCGCCAAATACCAGCCCAAATTTCAATAACAAGCCTGCGCCCTCTGGGGCATTGCTGTTTTCAGCGCCGCCCGAAGCGTTCAAAATGCTCATTGCAGTTTCCTCTAATCCTGCCCGATAGGTCTCAATTCCGTATCTATGACGGATTAGGGACGACGGTCTTGATATGGGTCAAGTGATGGTCAAAAAAAACGCAGGGAAGTGCGGTTTTTTGCACCTTGGGGGCTAAAATCCCCATCAGAAAATAGCATTTCCGGTGGGGTGATTCGTAAACGGGTACTTGGCCCGGCTGATTGGAACCCAATGGACCGTGACAATCTGGATCGCGGATAATCTGGAGTGGATCGTTAATATATGCGGCTGATACTGGTCTTCTCCGGGGAGAAAGCTTAGGATCAGCCTTTGTAATGGGGCTAGATTAGCGAGGAGGCAAAATGGCAAGTCGCGTAATGACCATTATCCAAATCGCGTTGACGATCTCGCTTACGGTGGGCCTTGTTCTATCGGCCAGTTCTTGGGCGTTGCCTCATAGTCCTGCTGGATTGGATTCGAACACTCATTCCATTATCACAGCACAACACGGGGCTGAGATTGCAAAACATGTCCACTCTCACGGCGAAGTGGATAGTCACCACGAAGTTGATAATCTGAGTTTGGAGATCGACGGTCACGCACATAATGCGGCTGATCATGATCACAACATTACCTACTTGTTCCCACACACCACATCCAGTGTCCCGACACTGGGCAATGCTCGGTGGCTTTTGGCTTCAGTTCGTCTTTGGCAAGGCCCGGCGTTCAATCTAGACAAACCCCCACGAGGGTAGAGCTCGCGCCTTTCCGGCGGTTCTAATCCAACCAAGTAATAACGCGGAAACAAATAATGAATTTCAACCGACTTTTCGGGTCGGGGGACGGTCCTCTATTTGGGCGGTCACTCCTGACCCTAGTGGCCGTGATCTGTCTGGCAATTCTAGCCAGCGGCACATCGGCTTTCGCCCACGCCGTTACAGAAGGTGACAAGGGCTACATCATGGAGATCAGTGGATTAAATCTGATCCCCTTCATGTACTTGGGGGCCAAGCACATGGTCACCGGATACGACCACTTGTTGTTTCTCTTCGCTGTCGTCTTTTTTCTCTACCGGATAAAGCACGTTGCCATCTATGTGAGCCTTTTTGCGCTTGGTCATTCGACGACCATGCTTCTGGGGGTCTATTTCGATTGGAACGTCAGTTCCTATCTGATTGATGCGATCATCGGTCTTTCGGTGGTCTACAAGGCGCTCGATAATCTGGGTGCGTATCAACGCTGGTTCGGCGTGCAACCCAATACCAAGGCTGCAACGCTGGTCTTTGGCTTTTTCCATGGGCTGGGATTGGCGACCAAACTTCTCGATTACGATATTGCCGAAGAGGGTCTTCTACCCAACCTTCTGGCTTTCAATGTCGGCGTGGAGATGGGGCAGCTGATCGCCCTCGCCATGATCCTGATTGTCATGGGCTATTGGCGCAAGACCACCAGCTTCTGGAAGCATGCTTACACCGCAAACGTCGTGATTATGTGGGCCGGATTCACGCTGATCGGATATCAGCTAACCGGCTATTTCACTGCTTAATTTCAATACGGAGACTATTCAAATGCATAATGCAAACAAACCTAACCTTGAAGACCTGCCGAGCTCGGCACAATTGTTGAAGTCGACTCTCATTGCAGCGGTTGCTGCTGTGGTAATCCTGGTCACTATCGTTCTTCCGTCCGAATACGGAATTGATCCAACCGGTATTGGCGGATTTTTAGGGCTGGCTGAAATGGGCGAAATCAAAGTCCAGCTGGCCGAGGAAGCCGAGGTTGATCAACAAAGTAGCCGTCAAAACGCAGCCGGCCACAGCGAACACTCAAGTCTGTTGGCGAGTATCGCTGGACTGTTCATCAGCCCCGCCAATGCTAGTGGCATAGACGGCCATTCCCATGACCATGATATGCCAATGTGGACGGACGAAGTCACCATTACCCTGACACCGGGAGAAGGTGTAGAAATCAAACTGGTGATGGAAGAGGGCGCAGTGACCGAGTTCTCATGGACCGCCGAGGGAGGCGTTGTAAACTATGACCTGCATGGAGACGGCGAGGGGCAATCCACCAGCTATCAAAGAGGTCGTGCGGTTCCGGGGCACGAAGGTTCCATAACAGCGGCGTTCACCGGCAATCATGGGTGGTTCTGGCGTAATCGCGATGATCAGGATGTTACGGTCACCCTGTCTGTCAGGGGAGCCTATAGTGAAGTCAAACGAAACGACTGAACAATTT
>Ga0316202_10002073_pt1 | contig 13808 bp, 7 predicted proteins | sample 3monrhotite_MG_FD_204934 | JGI IMG/M metagenome (GOLD analysis project Ga0316202, IMG submission 204934) | Microbial mat bacterial communities from mineral coupon in-situ incubated in ocean water Damariscotta River, Maine, United States -... | ecosystem: Environmental > Aquatic > Marine >... | reverse complement strand
TTTTTAACCCATTCTTTATATCCATAAATAGCTAACACCAGAAATACAAAATATTGGATTCCTGTAAAGCCATAACCTTTAATAAAATAAAGTGGTACTGAGGCAATATTAACAACTATCCAAACTAACCAACTTTCCAGTTTTTTGTTGGCCATTAACCACATAGCAGAAAAAGCAGCTCCGGTCGTAAAGGTATCAATAAATGGCATCGCTTCTCGAAGTTTAGCAATGCTTCCACTGCTGATGTTTGTCCATGCATATACAGCACTCTCCATTAGACCTAGAGAGGATGGCATCACTTCATAATGACGATATATAAAAATGACAAAGACTGAAGTAAAAATAAATATCGTAAAGGTTGAGAAATAATCTTTGCGACTCATCCTAGTAATCAAGGTATGTTGATGTGTCTGTTCGTCAATCACCCTACTCCACACCCACCAGCCATATAAACTCATTAAGGTGTAGTAGATATTGATGATTAAGTCACCGTACATTTGCCACTGTGAAAGCAGGTAGACATAGGTTGCTGTACTAACAATGCCTACAGGGAATACTAAAATATTTTCTTTCTTTGCATAATAAACACTCATTATTCCTGTCACCATGGCAAAGAATTCTAGGCAAATTAGTAAATAAGACGTTTCAAGATAAGGCTGTAAAAAGAAATCTGTTATCTGCTGCATTCTCAAACCTATGTGATTTTCTAAGTACCGATGCTAACAAATATTTATGCACTAAAATAGATGTGGACTAAGCTGATAAGAAATGAGTAAAAAAATGGGGTGGCTGATGGGGTTTGAACCCACGACCACCGGAATCACAATCAGTAGGTTAAAGAGTGTAACTTATTAATGTTATTGAGTTTTTGTTGATTAGCTGGATTGATAGCTAATTATTCGCACCATTAGTTATTAGCGAACAATACTGGTAATGTAACGCTAAGATAACCTGCAATATACCGGTTGAAGTTGTTTTTATTTCAAAAACTATGACAATCATATGAGTTGTCTGGTTTAGCTTCTAGTTATACGGTAATTAACATCATCTTAAACTGAACTGTCCGCTTCCAGGAAAAAAATTCCTTTGTAGGGCAATATAATGAGCCATTACTCAGATAGTTCATCCTTAACTAAACTCAATTTTCCACGTAAATCATCAATATAAATAGTCAGAAATTTTGATATATTTTGAACGTCACTTTTTTCTGTAGACAATTCGTTATCAGAACGAAAACTCATTTCTTGTTCAGCCCACGAAACCAAAAACTCATATACTTCTTGCTCTTCGTCAGTCAATACGGATGGTGGCACTTGTGTATTTCTAACAGATTTTAATGAAGTATAATCAATAAAATGTAGAGCTCTGTATAAGTTGACGAGCATTGAAAATGTTTCGGATGCTAACGACTCATACTTGCCTAATTTATTTCTTTCCCATACATTAGCATCAGGGGAAAGTATGCTCAATGAATCGATAATACCCTTAAACTTGGCCAGAGGGTAAGCATTTCTATTTAAGGAACTTCTGTATTTCCATATTTTCAATATCAACTCAACAGCTTGCTGTTGATATTCTTCTTTCTTTTCAGAAATTTCTTCATGTTCAGCCCGATCCATTATTTCTGCTAGATGATGTGACATCCATTTCCCGAGAGTGTCACAACTATCTGAAAAACCCAGCTCAGTCGCCAGATGATGCCCAAGTAGTAATATATCCTTCAGCGGTAAAGATTTCTCCAGTTCTTCTGAGAAGGTAGAGTCTTGCGTACCGCGCTTCTTTTTCGGACTCTTCGTTAAACTCTGTAATTCCATCTTTAGTTACTCTTCGTGTTATTTCGACTTCAAGGATTAGATCAGAACCAACTTTATTTAGGTATTGCTTAAGGTGATGTAGTGATATTTTCAGACGATGCCCATTAGAAATAACATCTTCACCATATATGTATTCTTTCTGCCTAGAATCATCTCTTACATCACCCCATGCCTCATAAAAAAATACGCTGTCTCCATTACAAGAATCAATCCAGCTAACAGGATAGCTATCTGATCGGCACAATCCAAGTATTTCAACAACATTTTCAGATGGCATAGCTTCTATTAGGCGGACACTATGATTAAACACATCCTTCTGATCCAGACGTGAATCACCAGCATGTTCGCTGAGCCAGCCACGCAGTAAATATGGACCATCATCTATTTCACATTCATGATCAGCGGGTGGCAAGCGGTAATCATGGGAGTCATCAGATGTTTGAAGCGCCCTAATCAATGACAGCCCGGTATCAGGATTAACAAGGGAAGAGGATATTCTTACGCTGGAGCGGTGATTACTGGTTCGAATATCATGATAAGAGTCAACAACCAGATTACTGTCATCGGAGGCTAGCCCAAGCTCCAACTCAAAATCATCAGCCGCAATTGTTGCTACCCAATCTTCTGCCTCGACAGTAGGTGGTTTGTGAAAACGCGACTCTAGTGGTGTCGAACAGCGAAGATCACTTGACCAGTGTGGCGGTTGAGTTAATCCTTCTTGCTTCAAAAATCCGTTTAGCGTCCCATAATCGTCATCATCATATTCAGGCTCCGCTAATACTTTATCTAGCATTAAAGAACCGAGGCTACACCACATGGCGTGCCATTCTAGGTAATAACTATTACGCTCTATTGTCGGCATGGAGCCGTGACTGTGGCTATATAGGGTGTAGTTAGCTCTTTCAAATTTATGTTTTCGTGGTTCATTTTGCCATGCTGATAAATCCGAACCATTCTCCCATCGGTCAATAATCCAGGTTTCCGCCTCATCAAGAAACATTTCTTCGTCTACGTCGGCAAAGCAATCTATTGCGCTAGGATACACATACCTGAGGGTATCTAACGAATTAAAGCTAAACCTTCTCTTTTTACCACCTTCGTGAAATCCCCCCCGAGAAACTCGACGTTTCGATTTTTCAGCAGCTAATTCCGAAGTATTGATAGCATGCAGAGCTTCAATTTCCTGTTCATCAAAATCAATAAAACCATTTGAAAGAAGCTTCATCAAACAGGATTTGACAAAATGGCGTATTAATACATGCGGGAAGTCTTGGTCAGTAGCAATGCTCAATAACCAGCGTGCGACAGGTGCGATGGCTTCCGGCACCTCGGATGCAATTCGATCAAATGCAACAATGAGCCAAAGACGCGCTGACAACCAATAGAAAGGCGCAGTATCTTCGCGATAGCCGGGCATGGATTTACGCTCATAGAGGGCGGTTAACGCTACAATTGTCTTAAAATCTCTCATTCTGGCAGATGCTCTAATACTATGTGCCGCTCGCCATCTCACCCTGGTATCTACATCACCTAAGAACGAGTAAAGTTGGCATGCTAATGCTGATTCAGCTGAACACTCAGATTCGATTTTATTCGTCGGAAGTTTTAACCGTGTAGTTAGTCGCTGAACATAACGAGTCGTGACATCTGAAATTTGTTCCTCGCTGCAATAATCCGTCAGCAGCCTGATCACCGAATATAGCTCTGGCAAGGACAAAGATTCAGCATTTTTTTCAAGGCCATCTAGCAGTAAGCTAACTGTGTCTTCTTTATTAAAGTTAAGGCTACAAATAACATCTTTCAACATCCGCTTGTCATAGCCATAATTTTCACCATAAGAAAACTCACCCAAATGATTAGCAATTAAAATTGGCAGATTTTCCTCTTTCCAAGCAGATATGGCGTGAGATGACCCTATCCATAGGTTAATGCAGTCAATTAACGTTTTAGCCCATGTATAGCCAAGATCATCAATTACTCTCTCATCAGTCAGGAAATTCAGGAAAGAAATACAATCTTTTGAATCCAAATGACTGCTAACAAACCTCAATATGTCATCGCTGGTAATATAAAAATCTTCACCCCTAGCTTCTTTTCGCTTGGCGTGAATTGAATCCATAAAATCGGCAGGTGATTCAAAGGAAATTTCCGCAACATTTATACCGTCAAGGAACTCTTTCTCCTTTAACTTCCTAGTTGTCGAATCAAGCTTGTCATTACTAGTTTTGGCCTTGGTACTTTCTTTGATTTGTGATTTAAATTCAATCAATTGATTAAGTGCTGAATGCCAATATTCACTACTATCGCTATACGGAACTAGCTCATTTAGCGTCTGGCATACTTTGGTGCTACCACTCCTATTGAATCTCAACAACTCAGCTTTTGTGATTTCCTCTATCAGTTGACTGGAATCTTGAACGCTTGTAGCCGACGCTAACTTAGTCACAAGTTCGTCATTCAAATCATCACAGAAATTAAGCAAAGATGCAGCCTGCGCAGAGTTTATAGTTCCTTCTGAAACACCCGTAGACATCAATGCAGGAAGGGTTTCGCTGGCTTGAACTAAATCACAATCTTCCCAATACCCGATAAGACTGATTGCTTTCGCCATATCTAATATAGCAACAGCAGAAATTGCATCATTCCAAGGAAAATGATCATAGCCATCAAGAAGAGTGCCGTATTCGGTTATTATTGCTGCCATTTGAGTTGCTATGTGTTGCGAATTTTTGGGCGGAAAGTGACATTTGGCGTTTTTGGATAGTGCTGAAAAAAGAGCCACATCATGCATAGCATCGACGTCAACGTCATTAGCGATATCAACTGCAATTTTGAATACTTCTCTAGCTTCATCCTTATCTACAAACAGTAATATCCTGGATAAATCTAGAAGAATGCTGATTTTTTCACTTGCTGCTGTTTTTAGATCTTTTACTTCAACTGAGCGATCGTAAATATCCTTAACAACTGGCCGCCTTAATTCAGGTATTTTTATTAGATTTGCAATAATTTTACGCTGACCAGAAGAAAATATAGATGGCCATTGTTTAAACGTTGCCTTAGCCAAGGTTAGTACTGTGTTCATACCGATATCTGGTACAATAGATAGCTTGGCTACAGATAAAGAAAGCTGACTACATATGGATTCAAAATAGTGCTCCCTGGACATTCTCCAGGAATTTGCAAACAAAGAGCCTAGTGCAGCCTTAACTTTCTCTTCAGCATTTTTCGGCAATATATTGGACAGTAATATATCTGCTCTAACAGCATAAACAGACATTAAACCTGATAGGTTTTCCGTTATCTCCTTGTGTTTTTCCGATAATTTTTGCTTCCGTCTATTTTTTTCAGCCTCATCAATGTCTTCAGGTATAGCCGAATCAATCCAATATGATTTTATTGTGACATCGTGACCACGGTGGCACATCGACAAGGAGTAAGCCCTAAAGGCAACGTCGTTTTTAAGAATATCATGTATGTAGATGTTATTGACCAACCGCCATTTATCTGGACATAGATATTCAAGGATTGGCTCAACAGAGGATAAATCCATTCCATTTGCAGCCAAAATTTCACAACCACTAAGTAGCATTTCCGCGTAGCTGAAATCGCCAGCGTCTTCAGAGGTGTGCCGTTCCAACTCTTTTAGGTCGCAATACTTCAATATATCCTTGCTGCACAGTGACTTTTCAAGAGCAGCACAATCGATATCATGGCCGACAGGCACCAAAGGTATGCTGAATAGTGATGACCAAGGCTCTGGGATACAACCACTATCCAAAAATTCTTGAATTGTGGCTGCCTTTCCAGATGACAATAGACGATCCATTAATCTGAGCGCTATCTTGTAATGAATCTTTTTCGGATTCCAGCCGCAAATAAAGTCATATGCAGCCTGATAACCTTCCATATCCAACACTGAATGAGCAACGGCAGCAATATCTTCAAGCTCTAATGGCCACGCATCTATATGTTTATACCGATGCTCGTTTTGTTCGGATTCTTGTCGCTCAATATCCTCACTTCGTCGATTCATCCATTCACGAAGAATGCGTTTCTTTTCTCGTGCAGCGATAAAGTCTCTGTCAGCTGCATCACGAGCAACAATATGCGACAAGAACCTACCATGGCTATCATACATTTTTGACGAATAAAGTATATTTCGACCTACAGTATTAGACGCAAAATGGACCGATAAATCTGGGTTTTCAGCGATAATTTTGTCTACGGCATCATCTGTTTTTATAGCCTCGGCACCAACCAACAAGGTAAATATCGCATCTGCTGGCTCGCCTGCTGAGCGACACACTTTCATTGCAAGTTGCAATCGCTGACGCTGGACTTCTCGACGGATTATTTGGTCTTTTATAGCTGTTGGAGCTTCATTTTCCTCGATGATTTTTATGATTTTTTGGCCTTGACCAGCTGAAAATAGCGCTGAAGCCAAGTGCATGGCCGAATACTCATCACTTTCATGATTAGCACTGAAATGTGTTGCTGAACGCTTATAAGCCTCCAGCAGCTTTGGTTGCGCCTTTTCTCTGACAAAGAATTCAACATCTTCATCAAGAAACCCAACTTTGTCTTCAAGAACACGCATTCCGGGAAGGTCAGATACAATATCGTTAACCCTCTCTATTGATACCCCTACAACACTAGCCAAATGTTGCTTTGGAACTGGTGCAGGTAATGCAATTAACGATGAACAAACAAGAGACAAGATGTCAGGACTACCTTCCTTCAAAATTGCCTCTTCAAAGCGGGCTTCAAAGATTTGATCCAGCCCCTTACCATTGGGTCTTAAAAAGTCAATCGCCTTGCCCGGATCTGAACCCGCATAATCGAATGCGTAACTTTGTACTCGTGGATTCTTATTAGATAAATTATGAAAATCCTCTATCCATGCTTCGGTTGCTCCGGGATATTGGTTAAATACATTGAGTGCAGTTTCTTCCAGTGAGAAGTTTGAAATTTCTACCGGGTTGTATTTATCAGGAATAGATAAGGAATCCAAACGCCCAGTTCTCGCAGAGATCATCAGCCGAACATTATTTGGCAGATTACCGATCTTAATCAGCTCATGAACAAAACTGATTTCTTCCGGTTTACACTGTTTGGCCCCCGTTACAGTATTATCCGCAGCATCGATAACGACTACCAACAATGCATCATCCACTTGCGCTTCTAAGACCTTGCTTGCACTTTCGATTCTTAACGAAAAAGCCTTAAGAAAATCTATAGAGGTATCCTGACTAATCAACAAGGGCAATCGTAATCGAGCGGAAGTTTCATTGATTATTTGCAAGTAAGCATCTTTCGGTCTATGCCTATATGCTTCACTATCCATATAAGTGCCCGCGCCATAACAGTCATATGTAATCATAACTGAGCCTTCAGGCAATAGAGTTTCAACCTGTTTTAGCACAGTCGTTTTGCCACTACCGCCTTTGCCATGCAGGCAGATAAATTGATCACCATTAACCATGGCAGTTTGTATCGCAACCGCAGCATTTCTGTTAACAGGATTTTCTACTGCCTTGAGACTTGGGGGACATGGGAATAGAGCAAGAGGGTGAGACACATTCATCCATGTCAGCACTGATTCTCTAGTGACATAACTTCCTGTAGCCTCCGGCAGCATTAGCTTGTGAACACGATCCTTCAAATTCAGCACAAACCCTCGATCAGCACTCTGTGTTAGATCTAAAATTTCATTAATCGCGTTTTCTTCCTGCTCAAACCGAGAACCCGTACCACAGTCAGAAAAGTCGAAGAGCGCAATAAATTTCTTGAAATTTCTTTTATTGAGGCCACTTGCGACTCTCAGCGTTTCATGTTTATTGTTACTGGCATCGGAAAGTGATTTCTGAAGGTCTGCCCCAATAGGGCGATTACTGACTAGTCTGATCGTTAGTGCACGAGTGCTGATCAGATCTGGCCTGGCTTTTAATATGGCACTAAATGAATCAGCAAGCCCTTTGATAATACTGTTATTGGAAGATTTTGACTTGGAGTTTGATAGACACGAAACAGTCCAGTTCTTTTCAGGCATTGATGAGGAATACTTCAACTGCTCAATGACAACTTTTTTAGCTCGTTCTACTGAATGGCCACCATAAAATAATCCACAATCAACGGAATCCCATTCCGTTAACTCTTGTTCATTTTTATCATCAAGATTTACACCTTCAACTGTTACAGCTGCTAAGGATGTATCTGGAGCTAACAATTGTAATGCTAAACGAAGAGCCCACCACTCATGAAAATCATCACCAGTGTTGGAGCCTCTGGCTCCTAAGAATTCTGGTTTCATATTTTAATAATCACTTTAAAAATCTCTGTTACACACTTTGGTTCGACAGCGCATACTTTTGGCGGAGCCGTATAACAGCATGATGAAACAGACCCTAAGTCCGTATATCCTTGAAAAGTGACAATTAATAAATCCTTAACACTCCTTGCCTGACTCAACATTAGAGCTAATCCTTCATTACATTAAGTAATTAAATCACGACAAAACTATCGTATATCAGTATCCCAATCTAAAGATTAAACCAAAAATGACAACAATATCAATAATCTACATCAGAACAAAGTGAATAGGGTTATAAAAATGCAACATTAAAGCAAAAGAACGTATACTTTAATAAGTAAATCGATTGAAATTGTTATCACAAAATAGGCGACAAAAAGTGGGGATTCGGATTAATTATCCGTTTCTAGTTCCGTATAAACACTGGTCATCAAAGAAGCACGAAAGTAATCTAGGACAGCCACCTCTTAGTTAAAGCCTACACTATTTCGCTGCTCACATTCATCTTTAGATTGCTAACAACTGGTTTTTATTTATTTGTGAGAGATTATCGATTTCAGATGTGATTTATATGAATTACGAGCAAACAAATTCTTAGTAAAAGTTAGACTATTAATTTGATTACAAGTAAATTTTGGATTTGCTCTATTACTTTTTAAGTACTTGCTAACCCATCTCAAACGGACTCGCCCTACCTTGACCCACAAACCAACCCTGACCAATGCGTAATGCGAGTGCCTTAACACGTCGTGTTGTACCAATCACTCGGTAATACTGATTACCAAAGTGCTTTTGGGAACTCAACCAGCGTGTTTCATCAATTGACAATCGGTTGAGTATGGGACTCAATTGATTGGGTATTGAACCACGTTTGTTGTGTAACTGTGCTCTTCCAGTCCAATCTACCAAAGCATAGTAATTATCTAAGTCAAGCGGCAAACCTGAACCTTCATTGGTTTGGCCTTCCATGGGCAATAACCATGCTTGGTTGTTGCTGTCTTGTTTGTTATGAAGCAACTGCTTAATACGTTCTTGTATCGAGGTGTAATCCGATTGTTCTGGACTAGTTGCCATCTTGGCTCGGATGGGGTTTAAATCCACATAGGCCATACAAGCCACTAACGCTGCTTCATCAAGTAGTGCTTGAGACTTAAACCTGCCTTCCCAGAAGTGACCTGTACAGTTATCTTCATGGTTAGCTTTACGGGCAATGTATTCATTTAAACAGCGCATAAACCAACTGATGCTCGTTAGGCGCTCTTTCCATACCGGGATTTGGTTTGTCAGGTAATCTTTGTTGGCTTCAGCCAATGGCTCGTCTGATAAATAGGCTCTAGTATGCTCATTGCCTGAAAAGAGTTTGACCCATCGATCAACAATATCTCTATCAATCCAATCATTAGCTGATGCCGGTGATAGCTTTAAGACCACATGATAATGGTTTGACATCACTGCATAACTGCAGACATTGATGGCAAAGACTTGCGTTAACGTCTTCAGTCGATTGACTACCCACTGCCTTCGATGTTCGTAATTCTGACCACTGAATTCATCGGTGCCACAGAGGAAAGCTCTGCGAACACAACGGCCAATACAGTGATAATATGGGGTCTCTTCAACAGATACGAGTCGAGTTCTGGCTTGAGTCATTATTTCTTCCTTGAAATAAATTATGGATTACGTCGTACTAGATTAACTGATTAATGCAAATGCTCAATAGGCTGACTAAATGATGCCTGTCCTATGTCACTCCCAGACTTATCCGTAAATATCCATGTGTCACTGTTGCGTTCTTCATATCGCCTTTTCAGTACTTCAAGGCTACGTTTAGAAAGTAACAGTACAGACTGGTTGTTAGTTTTTGTTCGGATCAGTGTAATGGTTTTATCTTCTAGGTTTATTTGGCTCCACTGACAGCCAGCGATCTCAGAATATCTCGCACCGATATCGAGCAATAAAATGACAAGATCTAAGTTATCCTGACGCTGTTTATAAAGTGGTAAATCCTTTGGATCTCCAGCAATCGGTGATACGTATTTTGAATTTTCAGGATCAAGTTCTGCCAACAATCTCGCTTCTTCATCTCTTGTCAGTGACCGTATCCTTTGGTTTTGTATCTTCAACTTAGGATATTTCAGATATGGAACCTGGTAGTCCATCATGTCCATGTAATTTACACAGCCACGAAATTGTATAACACCATGCAGTATTGTCTGATTTGCCCTTCCCTCTCGCTTTCTAGTTAGGACATAGTGTTCCAAATCTTTATTAGTCACCTCATGGATAGGTTTATCATCAAAATACCGTTTTAAGGTACGGATAATTGTTTGCACATCGTTGTATGTTTTCATCCCTATTTTACTGTCTAAGAACATATCAAATGCAGCATACAGATTAATTGAATCCTTTTTACCCAAATGATGCTTATCCAGTAACTCGTTTCTCCAACGCCTTTCAATCTCCAGTGCCTTGGTTTTATTGCGTGACCCGGATGATCGCTGATATTTGACTCCCCGATATTGGAAGCGAATTTGCCATATGCCACTGCTCTGTTTTATTACGCTCATGATTTACACTACTTTATCCGTTGCTATCACTATCATCTCTTTACTGTTTGAAGACAACGGTTGGTCTGTAGTAATTGCTGGGATAAAAATATAACGTGATTCTAGAAAACTATTTTATATGGTTGATAGATTTTTAAATATTAATAAATTATTTTTGGATAATCATTATCCATTTATCCACACAACCAGCTCTAAACCAGTGATAGAGACATATCGGCTAGAACACCTTGCTAGACTAATCTCCCAGGATACACCAATTCTAATGATCGCGTTATTTCTTCTGTTTCATGCTTCTCTATTGTATCTAAGTATGCATGAAAGCTATCCCAGTCATTAGCGGAGAATGTTTTTGTGTTATATGAGGCTAATCCATTGGCTTCTGGATCATCACACCAGTGTTTCATTGCATTATCAATGAAAATTGCATCACAATATGGTCCAAAAACAGAAATACATTCTGAATCATAGAAAAGACCTGCTAATTTTCTTTTAGCATTAGCTGGATTTGTATATGCACCGTTTTTAACCATCTTTCTCAATACAGCAAATAGTTCACAAGAAACTTTAACGTTTGGTATATTGGCAAAGTACTCAGACAATAAAAACTCATTGACTCTTTGCAGGCGAAGTTCTATATCCATTGAATTTGAATCATAGTGTAATAGTGATTCAACAAATGACGCATCTATCGACGAATGCAAATAATTCATGATGTCTTCAGCAATAGAAGCCACCAAACTTAGATATTGCTGCATAAGTGACCGCCCATAACCTCTCGCCTCTTGGATTACATCTTCCTGAAAGGTCGTAGATAGATTAGTCCATTCTGGAAACAGACCTACTAACGCTTCAATAGCATTAGACTTACCCTGCCTCATTGCTTCTAAATCACCCAATATTGGACGAAGATCGATCCACAAATAATCGTCCCATCTGTGAATGTTTTCGTGGAAGGCATCTCTTTCGTTTATATCTATGGTGCTAGATTCACGGTTTCGAAAAGCACCAAATGATTCAATCATCTGGTTTTGTTTTATTTCATATGACTGGCTGAATTTATGGCCACGGGCTGTTTGTTTTATAAACTTATATAACTCTTCCTGTTGTTCATGACGCCATAAATGAGTTTCGTCTGTATGCACCGAGGAATAGGGGCATACTAAAAGCTGTCTTGCTGCCAAACCTTTAATTCTTTCAGCAGCTTCTACAAATGGTCTTTCTTGCTGTCTAAAGGCATGTGACAGAAAGAACTGATCTAAATAAACTATCTCCTTTTTTAATTCCGGGAGTGGGTATCTAAACCACTCACCACATGAGTTGCATCCGCTATTTAGTAAATTATCTCCAACATTGACGTTACCATAATGACCTACTTGGCCACATACTGGACAAGGGGTATCTAAATTGTAGGTGATTAACATTATTTATATGCCATTTATGAATCTGCCCTTTTCATAGATCTACTAAGGTCATAATCACAATTCAATCTATCAGTAAACGTCAGGTCTATTAATAGTTTTAATCTCCCTATATCCTCAGTGACAGTATTCCAGTTTGTCACTGAAACCTTCGCGCCTTTTTTCAATAGATTATCGATTATCCTAGTCGGCATATAGGGGTATCTACGATCATATTCCGCTCTTGAATTGATAGTTGTCCAGTTTGTTGTCTTTGGATATACAGATGTTTTTTCATTTTCACCATGAGCAGCAGTAAAATACGTACAACCTGTACTTGGTAGGTTTATAACAAGCACACCTGATTTTTTGTTAACTGTACCATCAAACATACTTGAGTAAATTTCCCAATCGATATGCTTTCTACCTTTGGTTTCTGTTCCTACAAGCAATATTGTTACACTACTATCAGCAAGATACTCATCCCTAATTTTTTGTCTGATTGACTCATCTGATAAATTATCATCAATATCACCAGTATCGACCGACGCATCTATAAATAAGTTATGTCCGTTATTGATACTAAGTAATTCCTCTTTGTAGTACTGATCGTTATCATGATGATAGCTTATAAAACATTTATGCATTGAGTCTGTCATCCTTTACTCCTCAAGTTCAGTTAAATTTTCAACGCCAGCCATATCTGCAAGCATTTGAGTGTATATGCGTAACGTGAATTGTATATCTGTAAGTTCTTGACGAAATTCAGCCTTCATCTCATTATCATCCAAGCCTTCAGTTTCTAGAATTTTGTGCCATTTTGACGTGAAAGGCCTAACAATCTGATTCAGTACAACTATCGCAATCTTAGTAAATTCGAAGCATCCCCTACCATACTGTCTAATAATGCTTCTAGTCGTAGGAAATAATGAATACACACTTTTTAATGCCGCATTCTCATCACCATTCGTTTCATCAAGGTTCTGAGTAGCAATTCTTGTTAACAATTCGATATATAAATCCCAAGCTGCATTTTTGTCAGGATCAGATGGTTCCCAATCCACTTCTAAAAAACCAGCATTTATTTTCAAGCTAGTCATATTCCATTTTTCTAGCCAATCTTTCCATTTCATAATTTCTCTCCCACATTGTAAATGCTAATCAATGTTGCTTATCAAAGTTACGTGAAGGGAATTAAGCTATAAATCCTGAGCTACATTAGATCATCCTAACGAAATACTATCACATCGGGTTCATTAAGATTTTGACTGTTATCAATAGTATTTCAATTCTCATTATCCAATTATCCATTAGCCATCAACTCCACGAATTGCACGACTTTTAGCCAGATAATGGTGTTATCCGAACATTAGTTGCATTATTTTTTGCACCAGTCTTTTGGGGTAAATTTGGTGCTGAATATTGGTATTTTTGATAAATTTGGTAGTCACTGCAAATCTACATCAATGAATGTTGGTGACACCCACGGACTTGGATGATGAAAATACCCACAGTTTTTCACACCACCCTGGCATCGCTGGGTTTGGTGAAATCCACGGATCATGCAGTGTTGAAGGCTGTGTGGGGGTTTGAAGATAATTATGAATCTGAACGCACCTATTTTGTCGGAATGAATTCCGACCTACAAGGGTATCGTGTGAATGATAGTAAGAAAAAATGGGGTGGCTGATGGGGTTTGAACCCACGACCACCGGAA
>Ga0316202_10002070_pt1 | contig 13830 bp, 7 predicted proteins | sample 3monrhotite_MG_FD_204934 | JGI IMG/M metagenome (GOLD analysis project Ga0316202, IMG submission 204934) | Microbial mat bacterial communities from mineral coupon in-situ incubated in ocean water Damariscotta River, Maine, United States -... | ecosystem: Environmental > Aquatic > Marine >... | reverse complement strand
CCGCGCCATGATGTACGAATTCGGTGAGATCGACCTCCTCGACGCAAAGCACCACAAGACGCCCTGGCCCCTCTACACCTGGATGCGCGAAGAGTCGCCGCTCTACAAAGACTCCCGCGGCTACTACTACGTCACCCGGTACGAAGACATCGTCCGCGTCGCCCGAGACCCCGAGACCTTCACCTCCACCGAAGGAAACCGGCCCGGACTCCCCGCCGACAACTCCTTCATCCACCTCGACGGCGACGAACACAAGCAGCGCCGCGGGCTCGTCCGTGAGTGGTTCAGCCCCAAGGCCATGAGGCGCTACGAGCGCCACATCCGCGACATCACCACCGAGCTCATCGACAACGTCATCGCGTCCGGCCGCACCGAATTCGTCGCCGACATCGCAAAGCCCCTCCCCGCGCGCCTCATGTGCGACATGACCGGCATCCCCGTCGAGATGTCCGAACAGATCGCCGACTGGCTCGACATCTTCACCCGCGCCGGGCAATCCGAAGAGCACGTCACCGAGGCCGTCAACGACGCCTTCTTTGCCTTCGGCCTCCTCCACATGGATCTTGTCGAGCAGCGCCGCGCCGCGCCACAAGATGATCTCCTCAGCCTCTGGATCAACGCCGAGGTCAACGGGCAGCCCCTCAACGAAGATCAGCTCCTCTTCGAGCACACCATGATCATGGTCGGCGGCTCCGAGACCTCGCGAAACGCCATCTCTGGCGGCATGTTCATGCTCGACCAGTTCCCCGAGCAGCGGCAGTTTCTCATCGACAACCCCGACGCCATCCCCAACGCCGTCGAGGAGATCATCCGCTGGACCACGCCGTTCACGAGCATGTCGCGCGTCACCACCCGCGAGGTCGAGCTCCACGGCCACACCCTCCCCGAGGGCGCCACCGTCGTCATGATGTACCCCCCGGCCAACCGGGACCCCCGCGTCTTCGACGACCCCGAGACCTTCGACGTCCGCCGCACCTTCAAGAAGGGCCAGATCTCGTTCGGCTACGGCCGCCACTTCTGCGTCGGCGCACAGCTCGCGCGCCTGGAGTGTCGCGTCGTCTTCGAGGAGGTCTTCAAGCGCATGCCCGATTTTAAGGTCGACGGCGAGGCGCGCTTCGTGCTCACCAGCTTCATCCGTGGCCTGGAGGCCCTGGAGCTGAGCTTCACCCCCGGCAGCGTGAGCGCCTGATGACCACGTTCCATCCCGAGCTGCTCGCGGGAAAGGTCGCCTACGTCGCCGGCGGCACGCGCGGCATGAACCTCGCCATCGCGAAGGCGTACGCCAACCACGGCGCAGCCGTCGCCGTCGCCAGCCGCAGCCCCGAGCGATGCGCCGCTGCGCAGGCCGAGCTCGAAGAGATCACCGGCCCCGGCCGCGCGCTCGGGCTCGCCTGCGACGTCCGCGACTATGACGCGCTCGCCGCCACGTTCCAGCAGGCCGCCGAGCAGCTCGGTCCCCTCGATCTGGTCGTCGCAGGGCAGGCCGGTAACTTCTACGCCCCCGCCTCCGACATGTCTGCCAAGGGCTTCAAGACGGTCATCGACATCGACCTCATCGGGACGTTCAACGTCTTCCGGGCGAGCTGGGAGCACCTCAACCGCCCCGGCGCGTCGCTCGTCGCGATCACCGCGCCCGAGGCCGTGCGGCCGCTCCACTTCCAGGCCCACGTCTGCGCCGCGAAGGCCGGCGTCAACATGCTGCTCAAGGTGCTGTCGCTGGAGTGGGGTCCCGAGGGCGTGCGCGTCAACGGCATCTCTCCCGGTCCCATCGAGGGCTCCTGGGGCATGTCCAACGTCGCCTCCCCCAACCCACAGCTCGTCGAGATGATCCGGCGCGCGGTGCCCATGAAGCGCTGGGGCAAAGAGTCCGACATCGCAGACACCGCTTTGTACCTCGCCTCCGACGCGGCGCGCTGGGTCACCGGTGTCATCCTGGAGTGCGACGGCGGCATCACCATCGCCAGCCCCGAGACCTCGCGCTTCGACAGCGTCGATGATCTTCGGAAGGATCCCCGCGTGCAGCGCCCCCGCCCGAAGAAGGACTGACGGCGCGGCTCACTTTGGCAGCGCGACCTCTCCGAGATCCAGGGAGCCTGACTGGGCATCCCCGCAGCAGCGGAAGCTGCCGCCGAGCACGCTCTTCCACTCCTCGCCGACCTGGAAGGTGACCCGCAGCGGCGCGCGGGCCGCCGCCGGCCAGGTCGCCCTGCCCTCGTCGTCGGTCCTGGCGACCGCGCGAAAGGCGGAGCCGTCGCAGGGGCTGTCGCCGCGGTAGAGCGACTGCGGCTGCGGGCACAGCTCCACCGCCGCGCCCGCCAGCGGCGCGCCGTCTCGAACGAAGCGAGCGCTGACCGCGACCGTGGCAGGTGCCGGAGCCTTCGGGAGCGTGGCCGGCCCGCTGCCGCTGGCGAGCACCTGGGCGGCCCTGCCACGCAGCGGATCGACGCCCAGCGGATGCCACCAGTCCTCTTCACCCAGCAGGTGCAGCCCCACGTCGGTCGCGAGCCACGCGCGCCCCGCCGCGTCCACGGTGGCGCTGGAGAGGGTCGTCGGCCCATCAGGGATGGACAGGCGCGCCTCTCCGTCGGGTCCGAGCAGGAAGGCCGTCTTGCGCCAGGCGCGCACCTGGTGGCCGCCGTGGGCGTCGAAGGTGTCGCGGGCGCTCACCTCGTCGAGCTGCTGCCAGACGTCCCCGCTGCGGGCGAAGACACCACCCGAGGTCGACATCAGCACGGTGCCGTCCGCCGCCGTGCGCAGCAGGCCCGGCATCGGCGAGACCGTCGCCTCGGGCATCGCGACCGGTGCCCACGCGCCGTCGAAGCGGTACACCCCGTCCAGCGTGGTCACCCACACCGCGCCGCGACCGTCGACGAGCATGTCCTGCGCCCAGCCCTTGTCGTCGCCGGCGAAGTCCGCCCACGGCGTCGAGACCCAGGCGGCGCCGTCCCAGCGCCCGACGCCCTCCTTCGCAGCGATCCAGGCCCGGCCGCGCGCGTCGAGGGCGAGCTGGCTCGGAGAGGCCGGCAGCTCAGGGATTGTGATGCGCTCGTCCCCGTCGAGCCGCTGGATCGAGGCGCCGAGCGCCCAGACGCTGCCGTCCGGTGCCCGGTGCAGGTCGACCGCGCCCGCGCCGACCGGCGACAGCCCCTCCGCATCCAGGCGCAGCACCGGAGACGACGCGCCGCGCTCCAGGCGCACGTAGACCGCACCCGGCCGGGCGGGGGCGAGCGCCGGCCGGCTCGGTGGCTCGGCCTGCTCCGCGTAGGTCACCGGCGCCGGAGGCGGCTCGGGTGCAGGAGCCGGAGGCGCGACCGGCTCGGTCGCTGGCTCGGCAGGCTCACAGGCGGACAGAGCGGTGAGCACAAGCAGCGTTGAGACGTGCGGCAACGGGACCTCCCGCCAGAAGCGTACCGCACCACACGCCCCTGGGCAGGGCTACGCCGCGGCAGAGGCCGGTGCGTCGACCACGTCGGGGAGGATCAGGGTGGTGGTGGTCCCCTCTCCGATGACGCTCTCGATCTGGAGGCGCCCGCCCATCGACTCGACCAGCGCGCGGACCGCCGCCATGCCGACGCCGCGGCCTGAGGTGTCCGAGACCGTCTCGGCGGTCGACAGGCCGTCCGCGAAGATGAGCGCGACCTTCTGCTGCGGGCTGAGCGCCGCGGCCTGCTCTGCGGACAGGAGGCCCATCTTGACCGCCTTCGACGCCACGCGCTCGCCGTCGATGCCAGCGCCGTCGTCGCTGACGACGAGGTGCCAGGCCGCGCCGACCCGGTGCACGCCGATGGTGACCGTGGCTGACTCCGGCTTCGCGCCCCGCGCCTCGGGGACCTCGATGCCGTGGTCCACCGCGTTGCGGACGAGGTGGCCGAGCTGGTCGAAGACCGGGCCGAGCCGAGTCGGCAGCCGGTGGTCCATGCCGTTGAGCACAGTGCGGATCTGCTTGCCGCTGCTGGCCGCGAGCTGCTGGATGGTGCTCTCGATCGGACCGAGCACGAGGTGCGCTGGCTTGCACCGCACCGCCTCGAGCAGGTGGTGGACGGCCTGGCGGGCCTGCTGCAAGCTGCCAGCGTCGTCGACCGCCGCGGCCAGGCTTGAGAGGACTTCCTCGTCGACCTCGTAGCGAGCCTGGGCGCCGCTGAGCTTGACGCCCCAGACCTCTGCCCGCTGGTCCAGCTCCACCTGCAAGGCCGTGCGCGTCTGCCGGATGTGGTGCAGCCCGATCTCCGGCGACGACTCCAGCTCGTGGATGAACTCCTGCAGCGGGCGCAGCCCGAACTGCCCGAAGACGCCCTTGCCCGTGTGGAGCACCCGGCGGGCCTGGTCCTGCCAGCCTGCCGCAGACGTGTCCGCCTCAAGCTGCGCGAGGTCCTGGGCAAACTCCCCGACGAAGCCCTCGAAGCGGTCCCGGAAGCGGAGCACCTTCAGGGTGCACCGGATCCGCTCGACCTCACGCTCGGCCTCGATGAGCTCCGAGATGTCCGCGACCGTGAACAGCAGGCCGTCGACTGCGCCCTGCTCGGTGCGCACGACCGAGGCCGACAGCGACAGGGTGCGCTCGCCCACTGGCACGCGGGAGGGGATCTGGTCGAGGGAGACCTCTTCAGGCATCCAGTCATCAAAGACCTGCTCGATGGCCATGTTCAGGTCGTCCGCGTCTCGCTCGTCGAGCTGGAGGGCCGCGGCCAGGGCGACGCCCTCCGTCTCCTCCAGGCCCGGGAACAGCGCCCGGCAGGCATCCGAGGAGCCCGACCGCATCAGCCCGTCCCCGCCGACGACGAGGAGGCCGTAGGGCACGTTGTCGAGGATGACCTGGACGGCCTGGTTTCGGATGCGCTCCTCTTCGCCAGAGAAGTCCGAGAACACCAGCGTGATGCCGGTCGAGGCGCCCTCGTCGTCGAGCGACGGCGTGGCGGTCAGGTACAGGTGCTCCGCAGTGTCCTCGGGCACGAGGCCACGCTCCAGGGTCACCGGCCCCAGCCAGGAGCCCTCCTCGGCGACGCCGCGGGCGATGTCCTCCCAGCTCGGGCTGTCGAGCAGCGTCGAGATGTGGTGCGTGGTGTCGCCGAACATCCGCTGGAAGCCGGTGTTGGCGAAGCGCTGCTGGTCCTCCAGGTTGTACCCAATGATCGCGACCCGCTGGGTCGACGAGAGGATGCTGGAGAGGTGGTTGCGGGCCTCGATCTGGGTGACCAGCTCCTTGATCATCGGCTCGTGCGCGAGGCGCCAGCGGGTCTCGCTGGTCTGGAGGCTCTGCCAGAGGTGCGCCGCCCAGGGCTCGCTGAAGCGGTGGTCGGGCGGCAGGAAGAAGGTCCCGGCGTGGCTGGTGCCGTCCAGCAGCGCCCGCATGTCTGCCTGGTCGGGGTTGGGCACCGGCCGCAGCGCCGTGGTCCCCTGGTCGGGCACGTCGAGGTCCCACCAGAAGCAGCTGTCGAAGTGGCCGGAGCGCGGCATCTTCACGTGGCTGCCCTCCCGCCAGGCCGCGTGGACCTGCTGCTGGACGGTGAACAGGACGAGCGCCTGTTCGACCGCGTAGCGCTCCAGCTCCTGCCGCGCGGCCAGCTCGGTCGCCTCGTCGCCGATCGCCGTCGCCGCCTTGAGGAAGGCCTGATCGTACGCATCGTCGCGGGTCAGCGAGAACAGCCCCTGGCTGAAGAGGAAGATAAACTGGTGGAAGATGCTGTCCAGCAGTGGGTTGTCGACGATCGAGAGCGCAAAATCACCGTCGTACGGCTGCTGCGTGAGGTTTCCGCCGACGACTCGCCCGATCCACTGGGCGCGCGGCACGATGGTGGCCTCCAGCGTCACGCCGACACGGCCGAGGAACTCGCGGACCGCAAAATAGACCCCGGTGCTGGTCTCGCTGACGAGGCCGTTCAGCGTGAACCCGTCGGGGTAGCCTGCGTCGGCGAGGATCCGACGGGCCAGCTCGGGGCTGTAGCGGTATCGCGTGACATCGTCGGTGTGCCCCAAGCTCTCGGCCGTGGCCACCGAGCGCTGCGCGCTGGCGAGGCCGTGCTCCGAGACCTCTGCGATCAGCGAGCGCTTGATGGCGTGGTTGAGCGCCTGACGGACCCGCACGTCAGCGAGCGGTCCCTTGTTCGCGAGCAAGAACCACTGGCTGAGCGCCGCCTCGCGGCTGCCGACCTCCACACCCTCGGCCCGACCAGCGCGCACAGCGTCGTGCGAGTCGATGTTGAGGACGACGTCCATCTCTCCGCGCTGGAGCCGGTCGACCCACTCCTTCTGGCGGATGATCGGGATGCGGATCTGATCGACGCTGCTCACGGAGCGCCAGTGGTCCTCGTTCCGGGCCAGCCGGATCTCTTCGCCCTTCTTCCAGTGGACGAACCGCCAGGCGCCGGTCCCGATCGGGTGGTTCAGCATCGCGCCGCGGCCCTCGGTCTCCAGGACCCCGCGGGGATACACCGAGAAGAAGAACAGCCGCCGGAGCAGCATCGCATCCGGGAACGCCGTGGTCAGCTCGACCCGGAAGGGCCCGAGCTTGCGCACGTCGGTGATCACCGACAGGATGCCGCCACCGCAGGCCGACGGCGTGGGCTCGTGGTGCGCACGGAAGGTCGCGACAACGCTGTCGGCATCAAAGGGTTCGCCGTTGTGGAAGCGAACGCCCTCTCTGAGCTGGAACTCCATCGTCAGCGGGCTGGTCCGCTCCCAGGCGGTCGCCAGGGAGGGCTCGACGTCGCCCTCAGGCCCGATCGCGATCAGCGCATCGCTGATCGCGAGCAAGGTGACGAAGGACTCTGGATCGAAGGAGTGGAAGGCGTCCAGCGCAGGGGGATCGACCGAGTAAATGCCAAGCGTTGCAGTTTTCATTGAGACTCCGAGGCGGTTCCCCTGGAGTCTTCGGTATCCGTCAGCTGACGGTTAACTGCGGACCTGACGTACTCGCTCACGCACCCATCAGCGCGGCACACTTCTCGCCGATCATGATGCAGGGTGCGTTGGTGTTGCCCCCGACGATGCTCGGCATGATGCTCGCGTCCGCGACGCGAAGCCCCTCGATGCCCCGAACCCGCAGAGAGGGATCGACCACCGCGTCAGCGCCGACGCCCATCTTGCAGGTCCCGACGGGGTGGTAGACCGTGCCGACGCGCTTGGGAATGTCGGCGATGAGCTTCTGGCCCGAGAAGGCTGGCCCCGGCTCGATCTCGTCGCGCAGCTCTCCGCGGATCGGGTCGGCGCCCATGATCTCGCGGCACATCTCGATGCCACGCAGCAGCAGCTCCAGGTCCGCGCGCTCCTCAAGGAAGTGCGGATCGATGTGGGGCTTCTCCAGCGGATCCGCGCTGCGGAGGCGGACCTCGCCGCGGGACTGGGGGTAGATGAGGGTGGGCTGCACAGTGAAGGCTGGCCGGGTGTCCACCTCGGGCCGACCGTCGCCGTCTTGATCCGCTGGATACGCCCACGGCATCGAGTGAATCTGAAGGTCCGGGACATCCTTTCCGGCAGAGGTCTTGACGAAGGCGAACATCTCAAAGATGGAGCGTGCCATCCAGGTGCCGCCGAACATGACCTCGCGGGCAAGGCTGGAGAAGAAGTGCAGGGGGGTGCCCTTGTGCCCGCCACGCGGCGCGAGGAACGTCATCGGGTACAGCAGGTGGTCGTGGAGGTTCTGGCCCACCGGCAGGTCCTCGCGGACGGTGATGCCGTGCTCCTTGAGGTGCGCGGCGGGTCCGATGCCAGACAGCATCAGGATCTGAGGCGAGCCGACGGCTCCGGCCGAGAGCACCACCTCATCGGCGCGCGCTTCCTTGACCTCGCCGCCCTGGGTGTAGCGCACGCCGACGCAGCGCTTGCCCTCGAAGAGGAGATTGAGCACGGTCGCGCCGGTCTGCACGTCGAGGTTGGGGCGTGCCATGGCGGGGAGGAGGTACGCCTCGGAGGTCGAGAACCGGCGCCCTCCCCTGGCCGAGACCTGCACGCGCCCGATGCCTTCCTGGCTCTCGCCGTTGAAGTCGTGGTCGGTGGGGACGCCGAGGGTCTTGCCGAGGGCATCCTGGAAGGCAAAGCTGACGGGGCTGATGGCGTCGGTGAGGGTGACGGGGATGGGTCCCCCGGTGCCGCGGTGCTCGCTCGCGCCGCCCTCGTAGTCTTCGATCTTCTTGAAGAGGGGGAGCACGTCGGAGTGGGCCCAGCCGTCGCAGCCGCTGGCGGCCCAGTCGTCGTAGTTTTTGCGGTTCCCGCGGACCCAGACCATGCCGTTGATGGACGAGGAGCCGCCGAGGACCTTGCCGCGGGTGTAGTTGACGCGCCGCTGGAGGGTGTTCTTGTTCGGGGCGGTCTTGTAGCCCCAGTCGAACTTGTCTTTGACCTGCTTGACGGTGTGGATGATGGCGATCATCCCTGGCTTCTGGATGAGGAAGCTGCGGTCAGAGCCTCCGGCTTCGAGGAGGAGCACCTTGTGGCTGGGGTCTTCCGAGAGGCGGGCAGCGATGACGCAGCCCGCGGATCCGGCGCCGATGACGATGGTGTTGGCGGGCACGGGCTTCCTCCGTCAGTAGAACCAGTTCTACCACACAAGAGAACAAGTTCTATCTCAGTGCACCGCTCTCTCGTGCCGCCTCCAGGATCGCCGCGTCGACCCCAATCGCCTCACAGGCCGCCTCCCCCCCCTCCCCCAACTCCGGCGCGACGGTCGACGGAGGCAGGGGCGCGCCCACATGCAGCCCCACGACCGCGCGGCCGCTCGCCCGCCGGACCACAGCGTCCAGCCCCTCAAGTGCCTCGGCTGGCGTGAGCACCGGCTCGACACAGACATCCTTTCCTGCAAACACCGTGGTCCACTCGTCGCGCGTCCGTGCCGACAGCGCCGCCACGATCCCCGCGACCACTTCCTGGCCCTCGGCGCCCATCGCGAAGGGCTTGTCGGCGAGGTCTGGCCGCCCGATGAGCTGGCAGAAGTTCGCGAAGAAGTGTGGCTCCAGCGCGCCGAGCGCGATGTCTCCGTCGGCGGTGGGGTAGCAGCGGTAGCAGGGCAGGCCGCCGGTGAGCATGCCCGCGCCGCCCGGCTCGACGTGGCCCGCCGCGGCGTGAGACAGCGCCATGACCCCCATCCCTGCGACGCTTCGAGTCAGAGAGATGTCCAGGCGACGCCCCCGGCCGGTCTGGTCGCGCTCCCGCAGCGCGGCGAGGATGCCGATGACGCCTGGCAGCGAGCCACCAGCGATGTCGGCGACCTGGACGAAGGGGTTGACGGGAGTGGCGCCGGTGGGACCAGACTGACTGAGCAGGCCGGCGCGGGCGAGGAAGTTGATGTCGTGCCCAGCGCGTCGAGCGTCGGGGCCGGTCTGGCCGTAGCCGGTCAGCGAGCAGAGGATGAGGCGCGGGTTCTCTCTCTGGAGCGTCTCCTCGTCGAGGCCCATTGCAGCGATGACGCCGGTCCGGAAGGACTCGACGAGGATGTCGGCGCGTCGGGCCAGCTCCAGCAGGAGGTCGCGGCCTTCCTGGGCGCGCATGTCGAGAGCGACGGACTGTTTTCCAGCATTGACGGCTGCATGTGCGGCGCTCATGCCGTTGGTCTGGGGGTAGACGTGGCGGAGCGGATCGCCGCGGGGGCTCTCGACCTTGACGATGGTGGCGCCAAGGTCTGCCAGGATGCGTGTGAGCCAGGGTCCGGGGAGGTGCCGGGAGAGGTCGAGGACGGTGATGCCAGCGAGGGGCTGGAGGGGACCGTCGGACCAGGACGTGGCGCTCATAACGTACTCACCGGGCGAGAAGGATGGGGGTGGCGGTGGTAGACCGAAGAAGTGAAACGTGTTTTACTTTATCCAAAGTGAAACATGTTTTACTTCGGACCCCGCCGGAGATGAATCGTGACCGAATGCTACATCTACGATGCCGTGCGAACCCCTCGGGGAAAGAAACGCAACGGCGCCCTCAACACCGTCCGGCCCGTGTGGCTCGGACGGACCGTCCTCGCTGCGCTGCGCGACCGGAACGACCTCGACACATCGCTCGTCGATGATGTGGTGTTCGGCTGCGTCGAGCCCGTCAAGGAGCAGGGCGGAAACATCGCCCGAATCGCCGCGCTCTACGCAGACTACGCGCAGACCGTCCCCGGCGTGCAGGTCAACCGCTTCTGCGCCAGCGGGCTCGTCGCCACGAACATGGCCGCCGCTGCCGTCATGTCCGGCCAGGCCGACATGACCATCGGCGGCGGCGTCGAGTCCATGAGCCGCGTGCCCATGGGCTCCTCCCGCGGGCCGTGGGCCACCGACCCGCAGGTCGCCACGCACACCCGCTTCGTGCCGCAGGGCATCTCGGCCGACCTCGTCGCCACGCTGTACGGCTTCAGCCGCCAGGACTGCGACGCGCTCGCCGCGCGCTCTCAGGCCCGCGCTGCTGCCGCCTGGGCCGACCGCCGCTTCGACCGCAGCATCGTGCCGGTGAGCGACGAGAACGGCCTCGCCATCCTCCGCACAGATGAACACATGCGGCCGGGGACCACCGCCGAGTCCCTCGGCAAGCTGCGGGCCTCCTTCGCCAAGATGGGCGCGGAGTACGGCTTCGATGACGTCGCCCTCCAGCGGTACCCTGAGCTGGAGCGCATCAACCACGTCCACCACGCCGGGAACTCCTCCGGCATCGTCGACGGCGCCGCGGCCATCCTCGTCGGCAGCCGCGAGGCCGGCGAGCGGGCGGGGCTCAAGCCCCGCGCCCGCATCCGCGGCTTCGCGGACATCGGCTCTGAGCCCACCATCATGCTCACCGGACCCGCAGACGCCTCCGCGAAGGCACTCAAGCGGGCCGGCCTCCAGGCCAGCGACATCGACCTGTGGGAGGTCAACGAGGCCTTCTCGGCGGTCGTCCTCCGCTTCGCGCAGGCCCTCAGCGTCAGCCACGACATCATCAACGTCAACGGCGGCGCCATCGCGATGGGCCACCCCCTCGGCGCGACCGGCGCCATCATCCTCGGCACGCTCCTCGACGAGATGGAGCGCCGCGACCTCACCCTCGGCTGCGCCACCCTCTGCGTCGGCGCCGGCATGGGCACCGCCACCATCATCGAGCGAGTCGACGCATGAGCGCCCCTGAGATCTTCTCCTACGACCGCGACGAGAGCGGAATCGTGACGCTCACCATGGACATGCCGGGCCGCAGCCAGAACGTCTGGGGCCAGGCCAGCATCGACGCCTTCTCGGCCGTGCTCGACCGCCTCGCTGGCGACGATGCTGCCACCGGCGTCATCGTCACCTCTGGCAAGAAGGACTTCCTCGCGGGCGCCGACCTCCAGGCCATCCGCCAGATGACCATCCCCGGCCGCTCCGCCGAAGAGCTGGCCGCGACCTCGGACGCGCTCGGCGCGCAGCTCCGCCGGCTTGAGACCTGCGGAAAGCCCGTCGTCGCCGCCATCAACGGCACCGCCCTCGGCGGCGGCTTCGAGCTGTGCCTCGCCTGCCACCGCCGCATCGTCGTCGACAGCCCCCGCATCCAGCTCGGCCTGCCCGAGTCCGGACTCGGCCTGCTGCCCGGCGCCGGCGGCACCCAGCGCCTGCCGCGCCTCATCGGCATCCGGAACAGCCTGATGCCGCTGATGGAAGGAAAGCGCCTGCGGCCCGGCAAGGCCCTCAAGCTGGGCATGGTCGACGAGGCCGTGCCGGCCGACCAGCTCCTCGACGCCGCACGCGCCTGGCTCGCCACCGAGCCCCCGGCCACCCAGCCCTGGGACAACAAGGGCTTCGAGCCCCCCGGCGGCGACATGTCCAACCCCCAGAACAACAGCATGATGATGGTCTCGGCGGCGATGTACACCGCCAGGACCTTCGGCAACTACCCCGCTGGTGCCGCCATCCTGAGCTGTGTCTCTGAGGGGCTGCGCCTGCCGCTGGATCAAGCGCTCCTCGTCGAGCAGCGCTACTTCGTCAAGCTGCTGCTCGACCCGGTCGCCCGGAACATGGTCCGCACCCTGTTCCTGTCGATGCAGGAGGCCAACAAGCTCGCCCGCCGCCCCGAGGGGCCGGCCAGGAAGGCCCCGAAGAAGATCGGCGTGCTCGGCGCGGGCCTGATGGGCGCCGGCATCGCCTACGTCGCCGCGAAGTCTGGCATCGAGGTCGTCATCATCGACCGCGACGAAGAGCAGGCCGCCAAGGCAGCGGCCTACGCCACCGCGCGCGAGGACAAGGGCATCGCCCGCCGGCGCAGCACGCCCGAGAAGAAGGCCGCGATCCTCGGCCGCATCCACCCCACCACCGACTACAGCAAGCTCGAAGGCTGCGACGTCGTGGTCGAGGCGGTCTTCGAGGATCGTGACGTGAAGGCCGCGGTGACGAAGGCCGCCGACGCGGTCCTTGGCGACGACGCGGTCTTTGGCTCGAACACCTCGACGCTGCCGATCACCGGGCTCGCGGAGGCCTCGAGCCGGCCGGCGCGCTTCATCGGGCTGCACTTCTTCAGCCCGGTCGAGCGCATGCCGCTCGTCGAGGTCATCACCGGCGCGCAGACCGACGACGCGACGCTGGCGTGGGCGCTGGACTTCGTGCAGGCGCTCGGCAAGACGCCGATCGTGGTCCGGGACGCGCGGGGCTTCTACACCAGCCGGGTCTTCGGCACCTACGTGACCGAGGGCATGGTGATGCTCGAAGAGGGCATCACGCCCGCGCTCATCGAGAACGCCGGCAAGCGCTCGGGGATGCCGATGCCGCCGCTGTCGCTGGCGGACCAGGTCGGGCTGACGCTGATGGCGCAGGTCGGGCGGCAGACGCGCGCCGACCTCGGCGATGCGGCGCCGGCCAACCCCTCGACGCCAGTGCTGGAGAAGATGGTCTTCGCGCTAGACCGCGGCGGCGCCCGCGGCGGCCGGGGCTTCTACGACTACAGCGAGCAGGGCAAGCAGCTCTGGCCAGGGCTCGGCGAGCACTGGCCGCGCGCGGCCGCGCAGCCCAGCGCAGAGGCGCTCGTCGAGCGCTTCCTGCTGGTCCAGGTCCTCGAGGCCATCCGCTGCGTCGAAGAGGGCGTGATCAGCGACGCAGGCGACGTGGACGTCGGCGCGATCCTCGGGTGGGGCTTCGCGGCATACACCGGCGGGCCGCTGTCGTACGTCGACACGCACGGCGCCGCGCAGGTGCTCGCGCGGGCCGAGGCGCTCACCGCCGAGCTGGGCGATCGCTTCGCGCCGCCGGCGCTGCTGCGCGAGATGGCAGCGGCAGGCAGCACGTTCTACCCCACCGAGTAGGGAGGTTTGTGATGACAGTGGTGGTGACCGGCGCGTCCGGGCATGTGGGCGCGACGCTGGTGCGGGCGCTGCTCAAGGAAGGCCGCGCGGTGCGGGCGCTGGACCTCCAGCACGGTGAGGGCCTCGAAGGGCTCGACGTCGAGCGGCATGTCGGCGACGTCCGCGACGCGGATTTTATGCGCGCAAACATCCAGCCCGGTGACACGGTCTACCACCTCGCCAGCGTCATCTCGACCACCGGCGACAAGGGCGGCCTGGTGCCCTCGGTCAACATCGAGGGCGCCCGCAACGTCGCGCAGGCCGCCCGCGAGAAGGGCGCGAAGCGGATGGTGCACTTCAGCTCCATCCACGCCTACGACATCGACACCTTCGGCAAGCCCGTGACCGAGGAGAGCCGGGGCGCGATCCACAACTCAGACTCGGCCTACAACTGCTCCAAGTGGCGCGGCCAGCAGGCCGTCCTCGAAGAGGGCGCCGCGGGCCTGGACGTGGTCGTCGTCAACCCCACCGGAATCGTCGGCCCATACGACTACAAGGCGAGCCGGATGGGCAAGTTCTTCCGCGCCTACGCCCGCAAGAAGAACCCCCGCCCCGGCCCCGGTGGCTTCAACTGGGTCGACGTCCGCGACGTCGTC